>Ga0255760_10004596_pt1 | contig 11959 bp, 8 predicted proteins | sample 071ome_25_FD_179960 | JGI IMG/M metagenome (GOLD analysis project Ga0255760, IMG submission 179960) | Coastal salt marsh microbial communities from the Groves Creek Marsh, Skidaway Island, Georgia - 071410BT metaG (version 2) | ecosystem: Environmental > Aquatic > Marine > Intertidal zone > Salt... | reverse complement strand
ACCCGGATTATTAACTTGTACGTTACTTACAGTTACAAGATTCGTTGATGAAATAGCAATATCAAAATCAAAAGTAGCACCCTGGCCCCCTGAGACTGTACTAATGTGTGGAATATTCGTAAAAGACGCCGTAGCACTTGAGTAATTTCCTGTTATGCCAGTTTGACTAACTGCTGCTCCTACAGTAGCAATACCCCGAGGAGTAACTTTACAATCCCAAGTACAAGCACTTCTTACATTAGTATTACTATAGTCATACCCTTTATAGTACCAAGTACAATATTTTCCTGTGACTTGACGCGAAGGCACTCTAACCCCTGACAAATCAAAAGGAGAAGCAAGTTCTAATTGAATCATTAATCTGTTCTTTGAAGCTACTCTATCAATAATATACGTTGCTTTAGGAAGCTCATATCCATTTGTATTAGTAGGAGTTGAGTCTTCTCCTATTCCTACATATTTTGCCAAAGTTTGATGTCGAGTAACCTTTCCTCCAACTAAGTCTTCTAGCTTGTCTATTCCGATATAATCTGATGTTTCTGGGGTTTTAAATAATGAATTTACATTCGGTAAAGTTAATGTAGGACGAACCTGTGCTCCGTCTCCTGTGATTTCGATACCTTCAAGTAACATAGGAAACCCATAATAATTATTACCTCTGAAGAAAAGAACATCGTCAATATCTTCTCCATGAAAATAATAAGTGACTCCTTGAACTGTAAGGTCGTATAAATTAACTAAACCTTCGTCGTTACCTAGAGCTTGATTATTTATCTCCTTAGCAATTGTGGTAGTTGTCATTCGTATACTCTCTTAAGTTTACAGGTAAGACTTGCTATATTTGTTTGAACAAAATTAATATTATAATCATCACATACTACTTTTACAGTTTCTGTATCTATAGTAAAATCAAAAGATTTAGGTACTTTATGGTCAAAAAAAGTTGCTAGATTATCTATTTCTATCTTGTTTCTATTTTTGAATGAGGCATTGAACTCTTCTTTTTTAACGTTTATTCCGTCAAGAAGACGCTGCTCATATCCATCTCCGAATTTAGCAGTCATAGTTCTTTGTTTGGATGATCTAGTTAATCCCCTGTCTACAACAAAATCTGCATTATCGCCTGGAAATAAATATCCCGGAGTATTCGCCACCCAAGCTGTATACGATAATGTATCCAAGGAAGTAGTTAAATCAACATCTGAATATAGTTGAAAGGTATTAGAAGAAGCAGATCCTACATAATAGGTTCCTCCATTAAGTTCTGTCATACTTGTAATATCACTAAATGTAATTTTTGTTTTGTTTGTTAGTCCATGATTTGTTGAAGTAGTTACTACCCCTGGGTTTGCCTGAGTTATATTTGTAACGTTAAGTCTATAGTAGGTTCCTGTAGGAGTCCCTGTACTTGTAGGAATTGATAATTTATATGCCATTATGCTGTACCATAAGGATTAAGTATTCCGCCTGAACGTTTTTGATTTTGAAGTTCTTTCTGAACTGCTGAAGCAATCATGTGCCCTAAATGAGTTCCTCTATCGCCCTCTGTTTGCTGCTCAACTCTGCCGTCCTGATGCATTGTTACATTTACAGTTACATTATTATTTTGACCAGCACCTCCAGGCATTGTTACAGGAATAGACTTTCCGTCAGGAAGAGGAACAATTGCTTCATCATATTTTCCTTCCCCTACAAGACCCAAAGTAGGTTGACGAGCTATTCCTCCAGTTGCATAAGCAGCTGAACGGAAGCCGCCTTTTGCTATTCCTCCATTTGCAAAAAAGAACCCTAAAAGGCCTCCTATACCGCCTCCCATGCCCCCTAAGACATTTGATAAGCTACCTAAAAGACTACTAAAAATATCTTTAAAAATACTTCCCCCTGCTTCAAATACGTTTCCTAATTTTTCTACAAGGCCTCCGTCTGCATTTTTATCAAAAATATCGCTTAATGATCCTAAAAAGTTAGTTACACTTCCCCCCACTTTTTGTTTTACTGTCACCCCTTCTGCACCAAATGTATCATCCCTTGACGTCGTAGTTTTAGATTTACCAAACAGTTTCTCAAACAACCCTGCTTCATCATTAGCGCCTCCAGAACTGGAAGTTTTGTTACCTGCAATATCATTTATCATGGAATCTATAGAAGCTGAAGAAATATTTCCTCCTCCTCCTTTCATTCTAGCAATATCATTTATCATGGAATCTATTCCAGAGGATGACATTTGAGTAGTTCCCGTTAGGGCCGCTTTAATTACAGCTCCATGATAATCAGCTGCATCAAGCATTGCTCGTTGAATTCTATCTTCTGGAGTATCTTTGTCTGTAAAGAATTTCTCTGTTAATGCTTTTGCTATATTATCGGCAACACTTCCAAGTACAGAATTTGCAATATCCTTTAAAACATCTTTAAAGTCTTTTGCTCCTTTTATAAGAGCTGCAACTCCTGATTGAAAAGAGCTTTCCAAAGCTTGCTCCATTCCATCAACAATTCTAAAGATAATTACTTCTTGTCGTTCTAGTGCTCTCTCCTGCTCTTCTAGTATATCTAATTGATTTTGTAAATTTTTTGCCTGGGCTTCTGCCATAGGCTCTTGGGCTTCTTCGGCAGCTCGCACTTGTTCCATAATAAATAGGCGTTGATTCTCAATCTCTGCTCGTTTTTGTGCTCTATCTATCTGTTCTTTTTCTAGTGTAGTAGCTCCTTGAGTTAAAGCTATGACTTCCTTTTGAATGCCTTGTTTTCGTAACTTTTGATTAACTTCGAGCTCTTCTAATTTTCTAATCGTATCTTGCATACTAATATACTTATTTAGTTGAGCCATTAATGCGTTACTCTGGTCTTCTGAAATGTTAGTTTGACCAAGCATCTCTTGGATACTTAAAATTTCTCTATCTAACTCTAATAAAGTCGTTGAGTAAGATGTTTGAAACTGAGTTATAGACGTTATAATATTTCTAAAAGTTTGGTCAAATTTAAGAGCGCCTTCTTGGATTGAGGCAAGTCTTTGAGCTGTAGTGCCGTAAACTTCGTTTAACTCCTCAAAATCTTTCTTTTGTTGAGCAGTTAGTTCTCTTCCTTCCTTTATTATATTTAAAAGCTCAATATACTTTTTACCTGCTGTAGTACTTTGTATTCCTTGCTTTTCTAATATTTGAACCGCAGTACCTGCTTGTTCTTTAATTTTGTTCTTTAAACTTTCACTGGCTTCTTCTACGCTCTCATATCCAAGAACCCACTTTTCCAAAATATTGGGGTCTAAAGCTCCAGCTGCTTGGTCTTTTAAATCATTCAGATCTTTTTTTAATCTGCCTAGTGCTTGTTCTTCTTGTTTAAGAGCTCTGCTTGTTTTAATCTTTCCGTTTTCATCCCGTTTAAGTTTATTCTCTGTGTACTCCTTCTCTAATTTATCATATTCTCTTTGCTTATTCGCAATTTGGTCTGCTAAAGATATTTGCTCAGCACTTAATTTATTAAATTTCTCTTGAGCTTGCAAAGACTTTGACAAAGCCTCTCCAGATGCTTGAATAAAAGAGGCCTCTGCTTGATAATAATCTAATCCCATCTTATTATCATTTTTTTCTCTATATTTTTGTTGTATCTGATCGAACTTACTAAACTCTTTAGCTAAATCCTCTAAAGAGCCTTCTGCAGATCTTAACTCATCTGCTAAATCTTTTATTGCTTTTGATTGTCCTATAAATCCAAAAGCTTCACCTATAGCTACTAAAGCATCTTTAATTAGTAAAAGAAACCCAACTATACTGATTACTTTTACTGCTTTATCAACTGTACTTGCCATTACTTGAGTTGCTCTTTGAACCTGCAACATTGCAAACTTCCAGCCTCTTACTATTTCAAGGCCAACTTTTTTAAATTGCAGTCCTATACCCTGTATTTGGGCCTTAGTACTTGTAGCAAAAGATGTTGTTTCTGAAAGCATTAATTTGAGATTGTTTATATAATCTCTTTTCATGCCTTCGGACATGCCTTTAACAACTCCACGACCTTTTTCTGCTTCACGAATTAAAGCGCGTAGTTGAGTTTTAGTAGGAGTTTTTCCTTCTCGGATTGCCGCGACTCCTTTACTTTTAGTTTCTTTTCCTTCAAGTTGCCCTGCAACAGCAGTTACTAAACTTTTTGAACTATCTTTTAAAGCCTTTTGTCTGTCAGAAAGATCATCTATAGCTTTTCCTGCATTTCCTATATCCGTTTTTATTGCTTTTGTAGCTTCTCTTGTATTTTCTGTCCAAGCTTCTGTTGCAGGAATAATTGCTCTAAGAATAGGTACAGCTACCAAGGTTAACGCCGCTGTTAAGGAGGGAATATTATTTGTTAAAAATCCTGCTAAAGTTTCGCTTGCGGCGGCGACTGTCTTTTGAACAGGGATAAAAACTTTTTCAAACGCTGTTTTAAGTTTAGTAATTTTATTTGCTTGTAACTCAATTTCTTTAGTTACAGAGCTGTATTTCTTTTCTAACTGTCCTAATACATCTGCGGCCACCGCTTGACTTCTTTCAAAGGCACTTAAATCGTTAACAGATTGTCCCGTTGCTTGAGCATATGCTTCTGTGGCATCTTTTAAACGAAGAATAACACCTAATTCATCAAGAAGTTCTGGCTCTGCTTTTGTAACACCTCGTATAACTCGATCTATAGCATCAGGAACATTTCTTCCTAATACTAAGGCAGCGTCAGTTGCACCTCTTGTCAAGTCTTGAAGTTGTTTTCCAGAAAGGCCAGAAGCAGAACCAATCGCAGCAATTTGAGAAGCTTTTTGATAGCCAATAAGCCCATCGGCCGCTGCCTGAATTGACCTAGATAAAGTTATGTATCCTTTTCCTGTCGCGGAAGAAAATGCAACTTGAGCATCTTGTAGTACTCTAAAATCCGCTGCTCGTTCTAAAAAACTAAAAGCGGCAGTAAGAGCAAAGATATTTGATGCAAGAACAGCATATGCAGGAACAAGAGTACCTGAGATACCTTGTGCCATTTTTGAAAAGTTTTTGGTTCCATTAGCAGACTGCTGAGATGCACCTTTCAGATTTCGATCAGCGGTACGAGCAGATTTACTGGTTTCTTCCAGTGCTAATCCGAGTTTTTTTGCATTTACGGCTACACGTTTTGTAGTACCTTTATCATCTACAACTACGTCAATATAAACCTTATTTTTTGCCATTAGCCACGCACGTTATGGGTATACTGTTTTCCACCCCCTGCAGACTTAGCTTTTCGCTCCTCTGCTTTACGTTTTTTCTCTGCTTCTTCTGCTTTGTGTGAAACTATAATATTTTCATATACTTTCATAAAAAATAAAGTTTCTTTTTTATTTTCAACTTCGTATAGTTCAAAAAGTTGATTACACTGAGACCAGTCTTTGCCTAAATATGTTCCCGACATTCCATCCCATCTATCAGATAAAAAGCTAAATATAAAAAATGCCACTTGAATCTCTTCTGGAAATTCAGAAGAATCGAGCGGCATTTTTGCTGGGTCTGGTTCTTGTCCTAGCTGCTCGCACATACGCAGATATTTATCTACGTCTATTTGCGAGCTTTCTCTTACGTAGCGTTCAAGTAGTTTTTTTAATTCGACTACTTGTTGCTGGTAAAATTTTCAAGATCACCTACTGTTTCAGTAACCCAAGTATCAAAATCGTTTGCGTTCTTCATAAGAAGTTCTGCATTTTCTTGGGTAAAAGGCAGTTGATCATCAGGATCAAGTTCAGAAATATCAACCAAAAGAAGCTCTTCTAGGTATCGAAATTTAAGTCCTTTCCATCCTTTAATAACTGCATCACAATATTCTGTAAGAAACTTTTCTTCATCAAGCTCTTCTTCGGGCTGACGAGTCTTTCTATTAAATTTTGTAGTAACACACTTTTTTCTTAACTTAATTAATTCCTCTCTTGCTAGATAACACAAATCTACTGACATTCCTTTGTATCCAGGAAAGTCGATTGTTACCGTTTTACTCGGAGTCATAAGACTCGCGAGAGAGATAGGCTCTTTTTTATCCGTCATAGTTGTTCCTTAAAGGGTTATTGTTGATTTATACCACATATTATATCGAAGGACAGGAAAAAAGTCAAGAAATATTTTTAACACCTGGAAAGAAAAAACCCGCCGAAGCGGGTTTAGTCAGTGTAATATTATTATTATACTCCAAATATTTCGAGATTAAACTCATCAACTGTATCAAAGTTTTCGGTGTATGCACCAAAGTTTGTTTCAAGAGAGATAACATCTTCAATACTGTGCGAAGGTACGTCAATGTGTACTTGAGGAAAGTTAAGATGAATTCGTGGTTCACCTGCAACAACTCCTCCGACCTTAAAGGTAACATTAAAATCGTTTACAACTTTTGTCAAACCTTTAGTTGGAGCAACGAGATCTGCAAAGAAATCAGAAGAAGATCCAGTATTACCATTAACTGTAGAATCATTGTCGAATACAAGATAACAAGTAAAGTTTCCTCCAACTGCTCGCGAACCCGTTACACCTTCGATTGGCTTGTTAATAGTACCCAGTTCTTCCGGCACAAGATAAGTAACATTATTTGAAATTGTTACGTTTCCACCTGTAAGCGTAAAGCTATAAATACCTGTATCTACAACTCCGGAATTAGCAGTGTAAGTACCTGTACCCGCTAGCGCAGCGCCAGTTGCAGTTGCCGAAGCTGTAAAGCTTGTAGTGCTCGGCACGCTCACAACAAAAAGCGTAGTATTCCAGCTACTTGCATTTGTAAGTCCTGCTACGCCTGAGATTTTAATTTTATCTCCAACTTTTAGACCGTGAGCAGCTGCGGTAGTTGCAACTCCCGTTCCCGCAGTCGTAATAGTACTTATTTTTATTCGCTTTCCTTCCATTACATCTGGATTTTGACCGCGAACTTCAAGCTGAGTCAAACGGTTACGAATAAAGTTGGTTGTAGACGTTACGCCTGTATTATAAGCAGTTCTCCAGTTAGCAGCAGCATTAATAGTACCACCACTAGCGTATGCGTCATTTGCAGAAGTGTCCGCCTCTACCGTAAATACCGTTGTACTTGTAACTGCTTTAACGGTATGAGTTGCATTAATAGTTGTTTCAAGATCGTCATCTCCTGTACTGTCTCCAACAACTCCAGCAATAACTACACTGTCACCTACGGACAACCCATGAGGAGTTGCGGTAGTAATTGAAGCATCTGCAGCATTACTTACACCCGTAATATTAATGGAACCGGCATCTACATCCAAGTTCATTACAAAGTCATTGCCAGAGTCTAGCCATACATCGTAAGTTGATAATAATGGAGCCGTTGCGCCAGCATTTACTTTCCCTTCTGATTGTAGATCATTTACTTCCTTTGCAAAACCTGACCAGTTTGCTGTTGCAATACCATCAATATCAAAATCAATTGAGCACTCATTTACAATTGCATTAGAAAGCTTATACACCATTGGATTAGTAGTATCTGTCTCAAACACAAAATAAAGAGTTAACTTTGGAAGAGTTGAACGATTTGACTCGTCAAAAGAGAGAAGACCTCCAGTACCCCCAGAGGGCAAACTACCGCCAGTTACATCAAGAACAGTACCATTAGATGTAACTTTATCTGTACTATTTCTAGAAAAATCGCCAAACTCAGAGCCTCCTGTACCTGCATGAATATCTGCACCTGCCATGGCTGCCCATAACACTTCGTCTACTAAGTGATGCTCGGAAGTATTTTTCTTTGTAGGTCTAATATAAGTGCTAAAAGACCATTCGGCAGGAGCCAAAGAGTCTGTAAACAGACGTCGACCGCGTCGGCTAATACCTGCAGTACTTTCCATTTCGGTCAAACCAATCTCGGTTTGATTTGTGCTCTGCGAAAAACTGAAGCCATCAAGTACAGGAACTTCCCAAAGACCTTGGAATTCGCCCGCATTACTTGTTAGTTCGACATACAGTTTCGCGTCGCGACTAAAATAAAGTTTATCTGCCATAGATTATCTCCTATGTCTTGAAAAGGCATGGACGTGAACTTTTGTTCGTGCCAGCATTTTCTAGTATCGAACCTCTATTAGAATTTCTCCAACCCCTAAAGGTTCTAACACACCTTCATCAGTATCAATACTAATGACTGTGATTTGTTGAGTGTACTGCTCCAGACCCATTCTGTCGTAGTACACGAATCTACTATTCTCTTCTAAAACAGTTTCAACGTCTTCAAGTAATTCGTCAAGAGCATCTACTGCATCTTCTTGATTTACATAACATCGAATTGTAATATTTAAAAATCTATCTTTGTATTGTCCGCCTTGGTACTCTCTGGTTTCTGATCCCGCATTTAAATGTACTGCAGGAAACTCTTCAACCTCATCCCAAAATTTTAGTCTTGGACTAACTTCTGCGATTGCCGTATGATAAATTCCTCTACCATCAATTGTTGCTATTTTATCTGCTAATCCTTTAGTAATAGCAGCTCGGCGGCTTGTATACTGTCTATGTGCTGCTTTTTCCGCCACTATACTCTCCTAGTATAAAATCTTCCTAATGCTAACTGCGCTGCTATTTCTCGTATTGATAGATCAATAACTTTTCGAGGATCTCTTTCGGGGGTTGCCCACCCAGATCTTCCCCTGCCCATTTCAAAAACTTGATAAGGGTCTTTCTGATATGTGTAACCAAAACTAGGAAAACCTTTCTGAGTACTTGAAACATCTGTAAGCCTAACGCTATTTGCAAATCTTCCCGTTCTATTTTCAAGCCCAGGTGTTTTCATATTTTCTTTAACTGTTTGCGGTAATTTTTGATTAATCATTGCCATTACCGAAAACATTGATCTAGCTTCTTTCGCTTTGCCGGAGGGTTTAGAAGAAGGTGCTGTTGCTAAAGCTCCTCTGACTGCAGTTTTTCCAACAATGCTGCCTTTACCTTTTCGCTGTTTTTCTTCTACTTTGGTTTTACTTTTAGGTTTTACTTTTTTGGTTTGTATATTCGTTCTTATATTTTTACTTTTTAAAGGCTTTAAAACACTATCGTGAATAATTGTACTTTCAATTTTTTCTAAAAGAGTACTAGATCCTTCTAAATTTTCGTAGTCTATACCCCTAAAAGTCATTTCAAAAGCTGATAAAAATGCTTCTTGGAGCTGTTTTTCTTCGGTTGAGCCTCTTTTAATATTTATTTTAGCTAATACAGGAGTTAATAGCATTGAAATTCCTGCTGTTAAATTTCCTCCAGAAGAAATAATTTGTTCCGCAGATATAACAAGTTTCATAATATCTGCACGAACTTTTCCTCTTTCACCTTTAGTTAAGTCATTTAAGGATGTAGCTAAAACATATTCTAAATTTGCTGAAAAAACATTTTTAAAGTTTTTTGGAATTTTTTTAGACTTACTTTTTTCTTTTACTGAAAAAGCTCCAAAAACTGCTCCTACTAAGCCTGAAGGATTTCCATCTGCTCCATGATCTAAATGAGTAGTTGCCCCATACTTATCTCTATCATAGCTTTCAACATTTTCTAAAGTTTCTATGTACTTTTCATTAAATTTGTGGGTTTTTTCTTTAATTTGATCAAAAGTAATCCCCATATAAAAAATACTTCTACCAAAAATTAACTTATTATTTTTCACCAACTGCATAAAGAGTTTGGTTTGAGTATTTTTTTCATTCGGAAAAGGTTTAGAGCTAATTTTAATAAATTTTTTATACTCTCTTCTGTAATTTACTCCCTCTTCCTTACTTAATTTTCTGCCAATTCCTGCTTCAAAACCTTTTTGTACTGCTTGTGTTTCTTTATTTTTTAAAACTATACATTGGCTGACTTCTGCAGATTGTAAAAGAATTCGTGCTGCTTCTCCTACGGTTTTTTCACTTTTTCTAGAAAAGTTTTTAATAAGTTCTTTTGAAACTCTTTTTCTAAATGCAGAGGTACTCACTAAAAATTCTTATATAAATCAAGTACGCGTTTAATATGGTCAGGAAATGCCACATTATTACGCTGACTTGTGCTTGCTTGATTCTGAATACTAGCGCCAGCAATAGACCGTCGCTCTTTGTGCTCATCTTTCAAGTAGTATGTAATCAAATCAAATACTGCAAGTCTCAAATCTGCAGGAACACTTGCATATCCTGCAGTATAAGTTACACGAACTGCACCTGGGCCACGAGCCCAGTGCTTATAGTTACCCCCAGTAGTACGAATAATGCTGTCAGTCACACTATCTAAATAATACTCATAATCTGTAGTAGTAAGAGTTTCATAGTTTGCACTATAAGAATTTCTTTCCTCTACTGATACGATTGTATTTATAGGGCTTTCAGTAAGTTGCACAATATGCGTAGCCCAGTCTACATTAATAGTATCTACTTTATTTGTACTATAGTAGTCTACGAAACTATTTCCACAATAAGTTTTTACTAATTGACTCACAGATGGAATAATTTTATTCAACTGCTCATCATTCTTAGGGGTATTAATCCCTTCGGCAGCTTTATATTCTACAAGAGTAACTAAATCAGTCATAAGTCAATTAATAAAAACTTGGGGAGGCGAACCTCCCCAGTTTGCAAAGTGTATTAGGCGGTAAATACAACCTTAACACAAGAACGATTGTTAGCAGCGTCTGCGAACAGCTCTGCGAAACCAAGTGACTGAGTAGCCACAATTACACGTCGCTGACGTGCAACTTCGTAATCCTGCTCAACGGTTACACCGCGGAGTCGAGGAATTGCATAGTTGCGATATGCAACTGCATAAGCAGCAGTGTTACCTGCGCTTTCTGCTTCGAAGTTATCAGAGATGATTACGGGCGAGCCGTAAACAGAACCGATTTGACCAACCAACTTGGTAGCCACATCAGAGCCAACATCAGTGATATCAGCAAAGCCTGGATCCGCAATCAGATCGTAGTATCGCTTCTGAGAAACGACAAATGCTACGTCTGAAGGATCAATGCCATACTTACCCATGTCCTTGCGAGCATCGAGAAGCAGAGCTGCAGTCAGAGTAGCAGAGTTACCAGTAGCAACAGAGGCACCGTCCAGGTCAACAGCACCGCCAGAAGAGGCAGTAGCGAAACCTTCGAGACCAGTGATAGCAGGGCTAGAAGCATTGCCGTTCAGAACCATGTTATCTACAGCTTTGGCGTGTGCACGAGCTACGCCTTCAGTCAGCATGGGCATAAGGTTAACAAGAACCTCTTCATCAATATGATTGTCCATGAAAGTGGTTGAAATCATACGATGAGCTTGCAAAATGGTTTGGTTAGCTTCGAAAGTACCAGCAGTACCACCAGCTTCAGCAAGACCAGTTGTTGAACCGGTACCTACTGCATTCTCACCAGTTGTTGCAAAAATAGCTGCATCAACATCATTTTGCAGAGGCAGAACCATAGATTGAGAGTTCATTTGAATCTCACGGAAAATCTGAGCCAGTCGATACTGGAGCATTACTTCCTTCTCAATTTGAGTTGCTACTTCTGTGTCGATATTACCAGCATTGGTAGTATACTCAATACCGGCTTTCTCAAGGATGCCTTGACCATATCGAGTGTTCCAGCCTTTCTGAGTGTAAACACCCAGCATATGGCCGTACATCAACTCCTTACCCATTGCAGAAAGGTCGCCTGACTTAGCACGATCAGAGAATACGCGCTTAGACTCACGAATCTTCGTAAGCTCTTCACTCTTCTCTTCCAGGTCCTTCTTGTACTGAAGAATTACTTCCTCAGTTTTAGCATCCTTTTCAGCCAACTTAGCTTCGATGTCTGCCATCAGGCGATCAGCACCTGACTCAACACCTACACGAATAGCTGTCTTAACTTCTTCTTCTTGCTGAGCTTTAGCTTCGGCTTCTACCTGAGCTTTCTCAGCAGCTTCTTGGGCGGCCTTTTCTTCGGCAGCCTTTGACTCAGCTTGCTTCATTGCGATCTTAGCAGCAGTCTCCTCTGCTACTTTCTTCGCAAAAGCTTCCAAGTCGATTTC
>Ga0255760_10004587_pt1 | contig 11979 bp, 9 predicted proteins | sample 071ome_25_FD_179960 | JGI IMG/M metagenome (GOLD analysis project Ga0255760, IMG submission 179960) | Coastal salt marsh microbial communities from the Groves Creek Marsh, Skidaway Island, Georgia - 071410BT metaG (version 2) | ecosystem: Environmental > Aquatic > Marine > Intertidal zone > Salt... | reverse complement strand
TGCAGGGACGCGAAATGGTGAATGCGACATTTCGGCGTCATGGCATCACGCCTTTACCCTCACAGACGAATTTCGTGTACGCCGATATCGGGCGCAGCGCGGACACCTTTGCAGCGGAGATGGCCAGGCAAAATGTCATCATCCGGGATGCTTACGATGGGTACGACACGTATTCTCGTGTAAGCATGGGGCGACTTGACGAGCTAGCGGTATTTGATCGTGTTTTCGGCGAAATTTATGCCGGTTGATTTTATGCCACTGGATACGGTGGCTTTGCCCGCTTCCTCCTATGCGTTCATATAGAACAGTCACTGCCAGCGTTTTGTTGCTGCTGATGGCAGCAATAGGTCGTGCTGCTGAGCCGCCTCATCGGGTGAGCTATGCGCTCGACCAGGCGACGCGAGGTCAAGTTGTCTACCAAGATCACTGTGCAGCTTGTCACGGTCAGGGGCTTGGCGGCAGCGAGGCTGCGCCCGGTTTAATCGGGCGACGTTTTCAGGATGCATGGCGTGACCGAAACCTTAGTGCGTTGGTGGAAGTTAACCTCACGATGCCAACATCCAACCCGGGTGGGCTCAAGAACGCTATGTACGAGTCAGTGATCGCCTTTTTGCTGAGTCAAAACGGTGTCCCTGCGGGACCCACGCCCCTTCGCCTAGCCACAGCCTTACAAAACACAGCGGAACTGGATGCTTTTGGGCGGCAGCCCCCCGTGGCGTTATCCGCGCAAACATCTGAAACCCCCGGGTTTGTAGAGTGGCTGCATCACCGCGGCACCCCCTACGGACAGAACTATTCAGCCTTGGATCAGATTGATGCGGACAACGTGGCGGGTCTTGATGTGGTTTGGCGCTGGAGGTCAGACAATTTTGGTCCGTCGCCCTGGGCCAATTATCAGGTGACACCGCTGATGGCTAACGGGGTACTTTACGCGACCGCCGGCGCTCAGCGCTCCGTTGTAGCGATTGATGCAGCGACTGGCGAGACGCTGTGGATGTATCGGCTCGATGAAGGGGAGCGTGGCCAGTCTGCCCCGCGCAAAGGACCGGGGAGGGGGGTGGCTTATCACCGTGGGTCAAGCCGGGAGACGGTTTTTGTCATTTCTCCGGGGTACCAATTGATTGCTTTGGACGCCCATACCGGTCGGCTGGTAACCAGTTTTGGTGACTCTGGGCTGGTAGATCTCAAATTAAATCTGGACGTTGAGCTGGATCCTGTGACGGCGCCAATCGGTGCCAGTTCACCACCCATTGTCGTGGGTGATGTGGTCATCGTGGGCGCGGCATTTGCCTTCAGCGGCGCGCCGGCATCACCGGAGGCGCTCAAAGCCAAGATTACTGCTTATGACGTGAACACCGGTGAGCGTCGGTGGCGGTTCAATACTATCCCTGGGCCAAATGAAAATGGATTTGACTCTTGGGGGGGAGACTCGGCGCACTACACGGGTAATGCCGGCGTCTGGGCTCCCATGAGCGCGGACCCCGAATTGGGATACGTCTATCTACCCGTCGAGGCACCCACCAGCGACTATTATGGCGGCCATCGTCCCGGGCACAATCTCTATGGGCAAAGCCTGGTTTGCCTGAATGCGGCTACCGGGGAGCGGGTGTGGCACTTTCAAACCGTACACCATCCTATTTGGGACTACGATTTGCCAGCACCGCCGGTGCTGCTGGACATTACCGTGAATGACGAGGTAATCCCTGCAGTCGCACAAATTACCAAGCAGGGGTTAACGTTCGTTTTTGACCGGCGCACCGGCGAGCCCGTCTGGCCCATTCCTGAGGTTGAAGTACCTCAGAGCACGGTACCCGGAGAAAAAACGGCTAGAACTCAACCGATACCCTCGTTGCCGGAGCCCTTTGGGCGCACGGGTGTCACCCTTGATCAGCTCAATGATCTCACTCCGGAGATTCATGCTGAGGCAAAGCGCATCGTAGATGACTACACCCTTGGGCCGCTTTACACGCCGCCGGCTCTGGTTGCACCTGACACCGGTGGCACGCTGGTATTGCCGGGATCGGTCGGGGGCGCGAACTGGCAGGGGGCAGTGGTCGACCCGGAGTCGGGGATTATGTACGTATCCTATGCTGTTTCCCCCGAAGTCGTGGGACTGATCAGTGACCCCGAGCGTTCTACCATGCGCTATGTGCTTAAGGATGCCGTGCTTCGAGGACCTTTCGATTTGCCGCTGCTCAAACCACCCTGGGGATGGATCAGTGCGCTAGACTTAAATAGCGGTAAGCTGCTTTGGCAGAGACCCAATAGTCGAACGCCTCAGGAGGTCCGCGACCACCCAAAGCTCGCCGGCGTGGAATTACCTGACACAGGCAACGATGATCGTTCCGCCTTGCTGGTCACGAAAACACTCCTTTTTTCGGGGGAGGGCGCTGGAATGTATGGCTCGCGCTGGGGTGGCACGCTGTTTCGGGCGCACGATAAAACGACAGGAGCCATCATCGCCGAGATTGATTTGGGGCAGCGCCAAACCGGGGTTCCGATGACTTACGCGGTGGATGGACAACAATACATTGTCGTGGCCACGGGTGCACCCGGTGAGGCGGGGCAGCTCGTGGCGCTCTCTCTAAGCCGCTAACGCTCCCGCCGCTTGACGGTGAGCTTACGAATCTATGCATGTCGTTGTCTCCACTGTGCCGGTTAATCTCCGCCACTCGGCACCTTTTTTGTCTTTAAATTCAGACGCGATCTCCGCGCGCGAGAGAGCGGAGCTGGTATCTCTTCGAGAACAAGCGCGTCAGCATGCATTAGATATGCGTTGGCCAGAAGCGCAGAGTTTTTGGGAGCAAGCGGTTGAAATTGATCCCTTACACGCTGATACCCATTTCCAGCTAACGACCAGTCTCGAAAAACAAGGGAAGTTCCCGCGCGCGAGGCATCACTATGAGCGCGCGCTGGATCTTGATGGATTGCGCTTCAGAGCAGACACCCAGATCAACACAATTATTGAGCGTGTTGCGAAGACCTACTCCGCCGAAGAGGTCAGTTTGGTTCATGGCGTAGAAGCCTTTGATAGCGCGAGTGCGCCCTACGCACCCGGTTGGAATTTGCTAGTTGAGCACGTCCACTATGACTTTGCGGGTAATGCGCTCCTCGCGCAGATTTTCGCTGACGCCGTGGCAAAACATATCGATCCGGCTGCTGTGCGGATGCTCCTCGACAGAGAGGAGGTTGCCGCTCGCATTGGTTTCCCCAACCACGAGACCATTGCAAATATCGAGATTATGCAAGATATGGCCCAGCAGCCTCCATTCCCTGGTCAAAGTAACTATAAAGACTACCTCGCCAACTTGGAGACTGTGCTATTGCGGATTACCCGAGAGGTTGGCGAACCAAAAGATGTTCTTCGGCGCAGGCAGCAGGTAGTGACCTCAGGCGTGGCTGATTGGAAGCTTCATTTTGAAATGGCTGCACTGGCACGCCACCTAAAAAATACCAAGCTTCAGTACTATCATTTAGAGAAACTCTTCGAGCTCTATCCGCATAACCGCGAGAGCTATATAAATTTTGCCACTTTACTCAGCCAGGATGGACGCTGGGAGGAGGTCATCCCTGTATTGGAGCGATCACTTTATTACACCCGAGGGAGTCCGTGCGTATGACAGCGCTACTTGTTGAAAAATCTTATGAACAGCACGTTCTTTGGCTGACGCTCAACAACGAGAAGCAGCGGAATCCTCTATCGAGCGGCATGCTACTGGCGCTCGATACTGCCCTTAAGCATGCCTACGATGATCCAGAGGTTCGATGCATCGTCATCGCCGCAAAGGGTCCGGTTTTTTCCGCGGGGCATGACCTGGCTGAAATGGCTAGGCGCCCTGAGGAAGACCGGGAAGCGTGGCGTCGGCGAGTGAAAGCTATTCTAGAAAGTTGTGCTGCCATGATGCAGCGCATAGTCCACGGTCCAAAAGCAGTGCTTGCCTGTGTGCAGGGAACGGCAACAGCGGCTGGTTGTCAGTTGGTATCTGCCTGCGATTTGGCCTTTGCTGATAGCAATGCTAGGTTTTGCACGCCGGGTGTCAATTTGGGCGCTTTCTGTACTACACCCTTGGTCGGTATCGGACGCAATCTATCTCGTAAGCACGCACTAGAAATGGCGTTAACCGGTGATTTTTTTGACGCTCAGGATGCCGAACGATTTGGGCTTATTAATCGCCATTTCCCCAGCGATCAGGTTATCGAGGAGACACGTCGTCTCGCCGAGCGGATTGCCTCTCGCTCGAGCCAAAGCATTAGAGATGGTAAAACCGCGTTCTATACGCAGATTGAAATGCCACTGCATCTAGCGTTTGAGCACGCCAACCAGGTGATGGTGGAGGCTATGACATCTGAGGAGGCGCGACATGGTGTAGAGGCGTTTATGTCGAAACGTGCGCCAGATTGGCACTAGGTTCCTACCGCTTCCATCGAATCCAACCCCCACCGGGTTATCTGGTTTGCCCTGTGGATTTGCTCGCGATTTGAGACTGGCATCCATGCCCGATGATTTCTCTAACGCTAGAAAACAGTATCCCTAGCCAGTGTCCGATCTCATGAGTAAGGGTGTCCCCTTCGTTGTAGGGTACGGCGGTGCCTCCTAGCATTGATTCATCAAGTATGACCACGCCGTCAAGGCTCGGTTGTGACGAATAACTCGTTGGGAAGGTTGCGAATCCTAGAATACCGTCACTAGGCCTGCACGAATAAATATTTTGAGTCTGCGGCCCTCCTTCCCGAAGTGCAGACTTCATCGAGCGCTCGGCGCGCCCGTAGCAACCCGTTTACCACTTTCGATCAGCCGTTCGCATAGTTTTCAGTAAGTCAACGGGATAGGGCACGCGGCCCCACCGCCACCGGGCCTACTTTTGGCGGAGATGGCTTAAAGCTTTGCGCGCACTTTCTTTTCTAGGATGACTAACTTGCTTTTCTAGGAGGTCTTGCTCGGGGAGGGTGCGTCCAAAGTCGGCACGCAATAAAAAAATCAACATAAACGTTGACTAAGCGGCGAGATTTTATTAACGTCAACACAAACGTTAACAAAATATGAGGTGATAGACATGCCGGCCCCCCTTTCCTCAGCAGTGAAAGATAGTAAATTGCTATCTCGTAGCATCCTTGCTACATCGGTTTTCAATGTGCTGTTTGCATCAGCGGCGTTTTCTCAGTCTGGTAATGCGCTGCTTGAAGAGGTGCTTGTCACCGCTCAGAAAAAATCAGTAGCTCAGGCGGTTCAAGACGTTCCCATTGCAATATCTGCCTATTCAGGTCGAAAAATTGAAGCCATGTTTGCTGTAGATCTTACTGACATTGGATTCACCGCCCCCAACGTGCAGTTGACGCCACAGGGAACCGTTCCCGGTACTGCTAACTTCTCTATTAGAGGCTGGGGTACAACGGGTCAGTCTATTCCTTCCTCCGATCCAGCTGTTGGCGTCGTGCAGGATGGTGTGGCTTTTGGCACCATTTACGGTGTTATAACTGATGTATTTGATATGGAGTCATTGGAGGTACTTCGAGGTCCCCAGGGCACCTTATTTGGCCGAAACGTCAGTGCTGGTGCAGTGGTTATGAAGACCACACGTCCAGATCATGACGAGACGACCGCCAAGCTCCTGGTTGGCACTGGCTCCTTTGCGCTGCGCGAAACTAAGGTTCTGCTGTCTGGTCCCATGACCGACGACGTCGCCGGCAAGGTGGCGGTGTTATGGCGTGATCAAAATGGAATGTGGGATAACACGGCCACGGGAGACGAACAAGGTGCTAGGCAATCGTTGGTTATTCGTCCCGCAGTTTCGTACCAAGGAGAGGGTGCAACCTACACGGCGATTGCTGAGTATGGAGACGTCAAGGCCGATGGCATGTCAGGTCGAAACTTCCTTTGTGTCGCTGCGTCCGTGGTGTCGAACTGTGATCCCTTTGAGCCCAACCTGGACCCCTATGACGAGGCGACAACGCGCCAGACCACTAAGGGTCAAAGCAATATGGATTGGTTTGGCTTAACCCTTGAAGGCGTTTGGGATCTCTGGGATGGTACTTTGACCGGCGTGCTCGGATATCGTCAGCTCGAGCAGAGCATGTGGGGTGATATTGACGGCGCGCCCAACACCATTCGCTTCCAATTTGGTCCGGGCACGGGTTTCGATCAAGAGCAACAAAGCTTTGAGCTACGCTGGGCCGGTAATTTGAGTGACCGTTTAGACCTTACCACTGGCGTCAACGTTTTCCAGCAAGACTATACCTACGATGAACGACGATTATTAATTGATGCACTGGATTTACGTGCATCGTCCAACATCGATCATATGACTGCCGGGGTATTTGCTCAGGCTGATTACATGCTGACTGAAGATCTGGTGCTCACGGTGGGTGGGCGCTGGTCCTATGAGGAAAAGGATGCAGCTATCGGCGTCATTGGTGATCCAACAGGTGTGGGCAATTGCCGCAGATTTACAGGGGCGCTGTTGGGCGGATCCGATGTTATCAGCGAGACATCCCCTGCAAGCTTGAGTGATTGCAAGCCGGCGTATTTGGATACACAGGATTGGTCGAACTTCACGCCGAAGCTGGGTCTCACATGGACTATGAGCGAAGATACCATGGCCTATGCGAGCTACACCCGCGGTTTCCGAAGTGGCGGTTACAACGTGCGTTTCTCAGATACTTCATTGGTGACTAAGCCCGATAATCCAGGATCGACACCTGGACCTTATGACGAAGAAGTCGTTGATGCTTTTGAAGTTGGGCTGAAAACAGAGTTTCTTGACGGCATGGGTCGCTTCAACGCGGCAGTGTTCCACAATTCCTACGATGATATGCAGCTGTCCGCCAACAATCAGTCAGGCGTTCAGTCAATTTATAACGCTGCTACAGCGACTATGCAGGGATTCGAGCTTGAAGGTGTTTGGGCGGTTACGGATAACCTAACTCTGGAAGCGACCTATGGTTACGTAGATGCCTCCTATGATGACGCGGACTTTCTAGTTCAGACCTTTGGGCCAGATACCAATGTCGGCGATTTCCTGCTGCAGATGGTTTCGGAGCAGACCTGGTTTGTAGCTGCAACCTACGATCATGAGGTAGGCGATATGGGAAGCCTCAGCTGGAGAGCGAGCTATAACTACGCCGATGAAGCGGCAGCGGATAACTTCAATTTCCTACTGCTGGACGATTACAGTCTCGTCGATGCAAGTGTGACATATAGAAGTACTGACGAGCGTTTGCGCATAGCCCTTTATGGTAAAAATTTGACCGATGAGGTCTATTTTAACTTCGGGTTTGACAACACTTCTATCGGCTCAAAAACAATGTGGTTGTCGCCCCCGCGAACATGGGGAGTACAAGTTAGCTACGATTTTTAAACTATCTTTAGCTTCGCAATTCAGGGAGCTTTTTGAAGCGGACACTAGGTCCCCTATTTCGCCCAGGCTAAAGCCTGGGTTTTTTTGTGCTCAGGAATCTGTCATTAGTTAAATGAAGTTGCTTTCGTATTAGTGGCGGGGAAGGGCTGCTTCGTTTACCCGGGCCTTATTTTTTCTTCCCTGGGTTTTGGCTACTGGTGAATGCTTGAGCATGTTAAATGAATCCATTGTTTGTCGTGCGGTATTTTGGATCGCCAAGCAGAGGGCTCGAGCAGCGGGTAGGGCTTGGTAGGGTACGATCACGCGTAATAGCGTATTGAGAGTCGCTGGTAGCTGCGATTTTTCTGCTGTACGCGCATGCTTGTAGGCATTGCTTTAGTTGAGAGTGGCTGAACCATTCCCATGTATGCAGTAGGTGGATGTTTGCTTGAATATCGTTAGAGTAGGGGTGATTGCGGACTTGATGCACAACGAAAAAGGGAGCGATTCCGCCCCCTGCCAAGTATGAGATGGATCACCTCATAGAAAAACCGTCCCAGTTCTCATCTTTTACGCGGTTCAGGATGCGTCTGTAGCCTCTAACTCCGCCAGAGTAGGGCATGAACACTTGAGGTTTTCCCGGGATTTCAGCGCCCACATAGTAAGACTTCGCTTTGGGGTAGAGCGTTTCTTTGGATCGCTCGTTTACGTGCTCAACCCAGTGTTCCTCTGCCTGGGATTCGGCTTCGACCTCGGTATAACCCTTGGCGCGCATCTCGCCAATGAGGTCGCGAATAAAGTCAGCGTGCTCTTCCATGGAGACCATCACGTTACTTAGTAGCGAGGGGCTTCCTGGTCCTACCATAATGAACATGTTGGGGAAGCCTCTGCTGCTTAGCCCAAGATAATTTTTAGGCCCATCCTTCCACTTTTCCTTGAGCGTTAAACCGCCTCTTCCGGTAATGGTTGGTGCCAAGAGCGAGCCAGTAAAGACATCAAAGCCAGTCGCAAAAATAATAATGTCGAGGGCGTATTCGCTGGACTGAGTGCGAATGCCATCTGGGGTGATTTCTACAATGGGATCTTCTTTGATATCAACAAGTTCGACGTTGTCTCGGTTGAAAGATTCGTAGTAAAGATGGTCTACCGCAGGTCGCATTGCCGCGAAAGGAAATCCCTTTGGCGTCAGCTTTTCGCGAACTATGGGGTCGTCCACTTTTGCTGCGATTTTTCTATGAGCGAAATCAATTGCGGTATCGTTCGCCGCTTCATTGAGCAGTATATCCTTGTAGACCAGAGCAAATCCGTAACCCAGTCGATTCCATGCCTTTTCAAATACCTGCTCGCGCACTTCGGGCGAATCATCAAGGGCAGATTTTTTATTGGGAACGAAGCCAAGGCCGCTAGGTGAATTGCGCATCTGTTCGCGTCGAGCCCGATAGCTGGCCTTAACTTCAGCGTCCTCTTCATCGCTGATCCTGCCATGGCAAGCGGGAATGCTGTAGTTCGCTGTTCGCTGAAACACGCATAAATGATCGGCTTGCTCAGCAATAACAGGTGTCATTTGGACGCCTGAAGAGCCAGTGCCAATAATTCCAACGCGCTTACCTGCGAAATCGACAGGATGTCTTGGCCATAACGCGCTGTGATAAATCTGCCCTTTGAAGGAGTCCTCTCCCTCGATATTAGGTTTCTTTGGCTTGGAGAGTTGTCCCACGGCCATAATGAAAAATTGGCTGGTGTACTTTTTGCCTTGATCGGTGACGATATTCCACCGTTGCTTTTTCTCATCGTATTCCGCAGAGGTTAGTTTTGTACTGAACGCGATGTCTTTGCGTAGATCGAATCGATCGGCAACGTGCCGAATGTATTCAAGTATTTCAGGTTGTTTTGCGTACCGTTCAGTCCACCGCCATTCTTGCTCTAGCTCCTCAGAAAACGAGTAGGAATAGTCATAGCTCTCCACGTCACAGCGCGCGCCTGGGTAGCGATTGTAGTTCCAAACACCGCCTAACTCGTCGGAGGCCTCGAGTACCAGACAATTAAGATGCTCCCTTCTAAGGGTGTATAGCGCTCTAAGTCCAGCAAAGCCCGCTCCAACAATAATCACGTCTAAGTCATTGGGGGATTGATCTGGCATGTAACTTTGTCTCCATGGGTTTGAGATCCCTGTGCCATGTACTGATGGGCAGCAGCGGATTAACTATCACTGTTAGATTAGCTGTCGCCATTATCGAAATATTCTTTGCAAAATGTCAACACTCGTGTTGAAATAATGCGGTGTCTTGAGCGAGCTCACCGATGTGATCTGCGCCAACCGTCGGGAAATCCTGCTTTAGCCAGGATTGGGTAATTTGAGGAATAGGTTTATGGATCTTGAAAAAACACTGCGCATTTCTGCATCAACGCCTATTGGTACCGAGCTCGAGCCAATAAAAAAGCGCGCACTCATTCAATTGATGGGGTCTCGACTCTGGGGACGTTTTAATCCAAATCATTGGGATCCAGAGTATGCGCGCTCTACCGGTCTATCCGCTCCCATACAAACAGGCGAAATGAATTCAGCCTATATCGCCGAGATGTGTGTCAACCATTTTGGCGAACATCTTTTTCAGAATGCTCGCATCGTTTGCAAATACATTGCTTCAACGTTAGCAGATGAAATCATCACGACCCATGGGATCGTCTCTGAGAAGAGCACTGTGAAAGAGGGGTGTCGAATCAAAGTCGACGTGTGGTGTGACAACGAGCTGGGGGAGAAAAAGACGGTCGGGTGGGTCGAAGTGACCTTGCCTAACTAAGTTAGATTGAAATCTGAAAAGGATGACTACCGTGAGGGAAGAACAAACCGACCGTGAGTTGAGACCGCTGACAAACATCCAGCGCACTCAAACCAGAGAATTCATACGCGAACTGGAGCAGGACTGCCAGACCTACTGGGATATGGTTGAAGTGGGTGACACTTTGTCTCGAGAGCTACACCTAACGCCCGAGCTAATAATTTTATATTCCGATGGTGTTGAGGACTTCAATCCCTGGTACGAGGCGTGGAGAATGAATTCTTGGCACATAGAAGGCGAATCACCTTTTGGTGAAGCCATTGTGCCGCCGCTGCTCGTTTCCCATTTCATACTTTCTGTCCAGTTCGATCACACCAAGCCCTTTGCTATAGGCTCAATTCACACCTATCACGATTCGCAAATAATAGCGCCCATTAAAGTGGGCGCGACGGTCCGCATTACGACGCGAGCGATTGATAAATTTGAGAAACGCGGAAGACGATACGTGCGGCATGAAGCTGAGGTTATTGGTGTGGATAACGGCGTGCTCTATTTTAAAGAAACCCGTGACATCTTATCTCTGTAAATGGTGACCCAGATGCAAGCTGATCAAGTGCCGATTATTCCTGATTTAATGGAGCTGGATAGTCGCGGTACTCATCTCATTGGGACGCGATGCAAGTCCTGTCGCGAGCTGTATTTTCCGTCAACAATAACCTGCCGCAATCCCGTCTGTGATAAGGGAGATCTCGAAAGTACTCGGCTTGCCACCAGCGGAACGCTGTTCAGCTACACCATTCAGTATTACCAACCACCACCATTGTTTAGAGCAGATAATTGGCAGCCTTATGCCATTGGCCTCGTTGACTTGGATGATGGCATACGAGTATCCGGGATCTTATCGGGCATCGCGTTTGAAGATATCCGTATCGGTGAACGAGTAATTCTTGGGGTTTTGCCGCTGTATATAGATGACAGTGGTTGCCAGCGCATGACCCATGCGTTTTTTAAGCTAGACGACACAGTGAATTACCCTGGGGTAGAGCAATGAGTAGTGTTCATATCTTGGGTGTTGGAGCCATCCCGTGGGGCAAGCAGACGGTTTTGACACAGCTGCAAATGGCGCTTCAAGCCATTGACGCGGCGCTACGTGACTCGGAGCTGCATTGGAGGGATATTGATGGTGTCGTGGCGGCAAGCTCTCGTTTCGAGGGCGGAATGGGGTGGGGTCTCCACGCTAACGAGATTGTTCAGGCGGCTTCGGAACGCGGTGTGCCCTGCATCAACGTTGGTGGTGCATGTGCTGCTGGGGCGATAGCATTTCAGACCGCCTTCTCAATGATAGCGAGTGGCCAATCAGAGGCGGTTGTCGTCATCGGAGCTGAGCGCATGCCTAAGGGCTTCATACCACGTCCGCCGGGAGGTGCGGACGATATCACTGATAACGATTTCCTTCGCTGGGTGACAATGGGGTTAACCAATCCTGCTTACTGGGCAATGGAGGCCCAGCGCCGAATTCATGATTATAGAACCACTCATGAATCACTCGCAGAGGCAGTGATGCTGATGCGTAAAAATGCAGCTAATAACCCAAATGCTCGCTTTCGGACCCCAGTGACTGTAGCCGAAGTTTTAGCCTCTCCCATGGTGACTGACCCTTTACATCTGCTGCAAATTTGCCCCGTGAGTGACGGCGCTGCAGCGCTAGTACTCTGTTCGGAAAGATTCGCGGCGCGGACCAGCAGAAAATCGGTACAAGTAGCGGGGGTAGGCATTGCGTCGGGCACCTACGGTGATCCAGCTCACCGAATCCCTACCGTCGGTGGGTCGGTAAAAAGCGGCGTTCCCCACACCAGCGAAGTAAT
>Ga0255760_10004586_pt1 | contig 11982 bp, 9 predicted proteins | sample 071ome_25_FD_179960 | JGI IMG/M metagenome (GOLD analysis project Ga0255760, IMG submission 179960) | Coastal salt marsh microbial communities from the Groves Creek Marsh, Skidaway Island, Georgia - 071410BT metaG (version 2) | ecosystem: Environmental > Aquatic > Marine > Intertidal zone > Salt... | reverse complement strand
GACCCCCAAGAGTTCCAGAGCCTCGTCTCGTTCGGCAAGCGGGCTGTGGAAGAAGTTCAAATTGAACACAGGTCCAATCACGTAGCGTTCGATTCGAGCACCGTCAAGGCTGGCTTGGTCAATGACACCCTCCTTCAGCAAGGTTTGGGATTTTTCGAGGTATTCTTCGTAGGAGGCGCAGGTGAAGAAACCACGTTCAAGTTTCTTTTGAGCGTGGTGCAGCTTGACGATGACAAGGCAATCAATGTCTTGAGGGTCATCGATTTTCTCTGGATACGGGAGGCCTGCCTTGTCGAGGATCCAGTAGTAATCCTGGTCCTCGGTCCGCTCCTCCATGCGCAGCATGTTCCGGGAGCCGAACATCGGTACATGGAAATCGTTCTCGATGGCGTTGATGTCGCAATACGAGGTGAACGAACGGTTTGGGATGTAGACCACGTTCCTGTCACGCATGGCCTGCTGCATGTCAGGTTCCAGGACGCCGTTGAAGTTCGGCATCACGATCGCCTTGTCCACCATGCCGCGCTTGACCCGGCCTGTTTGGCTGCGATGGGCCTTGAAGTACTGAGCGTAGGTCTTCTCGCGACCTTCCTTGCAGTAGGCCACGGTGGGAAAGCCTTCCTCGATGGCGCCGTCGCAGATGTCGAGGGCCGAGTGCGAGGCTGTCATGCCAATCCGGAGCTTCATCCGGTCGTATTCATCGACGATGCCAGCGATGTCGTCGCGCGTGATCATGGACAGGCCCCATCGTTGGTCGTGCAGACTGGTCTTCAGTCATACCGCTGGAGTTGCATCAACTCCTCGGTGGAAAGGGTCTCGCCCGACATGAGTTTGCCCATGAGGTCCGAGACCTCCATGCGTGGCGTCGGTCGGTGGCCTTCCCCTTCAATCGCGTTGCGCATGGCGCGGAGCATGTCTTGGATGGAATGGAGGCAGCGGATGGACACCGCAAACTGCTGATGAGCGGTGTCTGCTTCGCGCTTGATGCTTCGGAGTTCACGGTGCGCGCGCTCCTGCTTCGCCCTCGTGTCGTCGACCTGAGCGTTCCACTTGAGCATCAAGTCATGGGCGTCCTGTGCGGCTTGGGCTGCGGCTTCCACCTCTTGGTGAGCGGCTTCCTGCGCCTCTTGTGCCGCCTTCAGTTCGGCGCTGCCGCCGGGGCCGTCTCCACTGGCTTCCGCGGCCTTCATGTCCTTGATCTGCTTCTGGATGCTCTTCATTCGCTCCATGACCTTCTTCTCGTTCTTACCGGTGTGTCGCCCTTGCTCAAACTCACGCTCGAGCCGGTCGAGGTCGCGCCTTAGGCTGTGCAAGGTCACAGGTCGCTCCCGGCGGCCACGCTGGTCGAAGGTTGGCTCGACGGGCCCGCGTGCCTCATCGAGGGCTGCGCGTGCTGCGCGCACACGGTCTGTGGCTTCCCTGCGGACCTCCTTCTTGGCCCGAACAATCTCGTTGAGTTGGTCCCGAACGACCTGCTGCTTCTTGACTTCGTCAATGAGCTCGCGCACCTCACCCGTGAGTTCATCGCGCGTCGTTCGCGCCTCACGTGCCTTTTCGTTGTGCGCGTCTCGAGACTCACGGAAGGCCGTGGCTTTGGCGTCCACCATGTTGCGTCGCTCTTCGAGCAGGGCCTTCATGTCGGTCATCGTTCCTCACCGTCGCCGTGAAGCGACGTGCGAGCCACCTGACGGCCCCATTTAACCCTTCAGCGAGCCAAGAGGCTGAGCCGGTGGCGGCTGGCAGCGAGGACAGCGCCGAGGTGAGGCGTGGATTCGGTGACGAGGACGGCCATGATCTCGGCGGTCCAGCGGTGCAGCAGCACCATCCCTTCCTCCCCCTCGATGAGCGTCAGCGGTTCACTCAACACCTGTGTGTCGGCTGCAGCTCCTGCGCGGCGTGCTTCCTCGGCTTTCACCCCGCCCGAGGCCAAACAAAGGCCCTGACCGTCGATGAGGGCAACACCAAGCAGGTCCGACCGTTCGCTGAGCAGGCCGTCAACGAGGCGTTGATGCATGGAGCCATGGGGGTGGTGGACGACCATCAGGCTTCGCCCACATCAACGATGAGCGGGCCAGTCATGAGCAACCCGAGGCCGTCCCGGTAATACCCATGCAGTTCCTGTGCGATGCGTAGGCCTCGACGTTCGTAAAACCGGATCGCGGCATGGTTCTCTGATTTGACTTCGAGGCGGGTCGCGGACAACCCGTGGGAACGTCCCGCCTCCATCGCGAGGCGCCACCCTTTGCTTCCAAGCCCCTGCCGCTGGACGGGTCCGTCGAGCGCGAAGGCCACAATCCGAAGGTCTGTCTCTTGGAAGGGCGTGCTCCACAGCAGCCCACGCAAACGTTCGCTTGGAAGGTCGACGAGGTCCTCGTCCGGTTCGTGTTCCACGAGCATCAGGTTGCCTGCCCACGTCGGCACAGGCAACATGCTGAGGCTCGTTGGGGTGTAGTGTTCCCCCGTCTGGGCCTCAAACAACCTGCACGCGGCCAAGGCCCACGTGGTTGGCCATGTGTCTGGTGCGGTTCCAGTGCACCAGGTCAGCACGCGCTCACCTCGAGCCGTCGTGTCGTCGTCCTTGACCGTCATGGCGCCTTCCCGAAGGTTTTGGTCGGCGCTGAGATTGACGCTTCTTGGGTGACGTGTGCCGCTGACGCGAGCGAGAAGGAGCGTTGTTGCCCGTGCCCACGACGCCGCCCCCGTCGAGCAAGGCCCCCAGATCTTCGAGGGAGAGCGTGCCTCCGTCCATGGCGCGCTGCCGAACCTCCTCCACGTCCACCTTCGGTCGAGGTTGACGGTGCTGGTGTCCCTCGCTTCGCCGCCGCTGGTTTCGGTTTGAGCGACGTCCGCCTCCAAGATAAGCGGTGAGCCGCCCAATCTCGCGGGAAAGCCGCTTGCGTTCCCTGCGTTGGTCCCGGACCAGGTTCGAAAGCAGGTTCGCCCGGCGGTCGTACTCGTCAACGTCCCCGGTCCGAATCCGTACCGCCTTCAGGTCCACCTCTGCAAGCCTTGCTTCGTGCTTCGGTTCTACGGTGAGGTGGAGGGCAGCGAATTGCTTGACATCGTCCCGCTGTGCGCGAAGAAGATCCACATACGCAGCGTGGCTGGCATCGGCGTTTGGTTTCGATTGGTGCATGGCCTGAACCGCGAGGAAGCGAGCAAAATCTCGCTGTTCGTTCCGTAACGAAGGCACGTGGTCGACGTCCACCTCGGAGGTGAGGCTCCTGTGGAGGCGCTGAAGTTCCTGTCCGATACGGTTCATGGGGAGCATCGCGACTTCGTCGATCCCATCGCGATGTTGCTGGAACTGCTTCATGGCCACCGCCCGCTCTCGGAGCGTCTCCAGCAGGGAAACCACGTCCTCGGGCATCCCTGAGGACGGTTGCAAGGTGCCCCGCATGGCCTTGGCCATGCTGATGGTCCTCCGGCGTTCCTCGCTCAAAGCCTCGAGCAGCAAAGCGACCTCATCATGAGCATCGCGGGCGTCTTGGAGCATCGTCTCCACCTCATCCCGAGGGCGGTCACGGAGGTCATCGAACAGGCCCCTAGGGGCCTCGGGAAGCGTTGCGTGGTCCGACGTGGCAAGCAGTGACTCGAGGCTGGCCCCCTCCACGAGCCCCTTCCACATGCGGAGGCCTTCCTCCATGATGTCGGCCCAGCCTTCAGGTCGAACGACCCTTGAGAGGTCATGGTTCAGGTCAAACGGGTCCTCAATTGGAAGCAGGTGTTCACCGCACCGTTCAGCACGACCCTGCAGCACGTCAAGCGGGCTTGGTTTCGGCAACGGCCATCCGTGCTTCTTTCGGTTGAGTTCAGCGGACTGCCTCAAACTTACCACCTGCGACGACCATGCGTGTTCAACGAACCATCGGTGAAAGAATCCAGCAAAGAGTTCACCAAGCGAGAGCGGGCATGAGAGCGCCTCACCGTCCGCAATCGTGGTGTCGAACGTTCGCCCGTCCATGGTTTCGACGCGCCTTGGGTCCCCTTCCTGCAGGTTCGGCACCAAAGGCGGCGTTGAGGATTGCAGGTGCCGCAGCGCGAGCACGGTCCACGCATACGAGGAGAGTGTCCCTCCAAAAGCGTCCGCAAGACCGCGGTGCAGGGCCCAATGCTTGACAAGCACAACAAGAGCCCTGACGCGTTCATCGAGTTGAACGTAGGAACGAATCAGTTCGGTGTTTCGTAGGGCGAGGGTGTTGTTGACGCTGACGTCGATCGGAAGATGGGTCACCGCGTCCCGGCACTTGACGATGGGGACTTTTGCACGTGTGATCGGTTGAATCGCGGTGTAGTTTTCTTCCCGTAGAGCGCGTGCGATGTCCCGCACCAAGCGCTTCTGTCCTTTGTCGGAGGAAACCACCACGCAAAGGTCGACGTCGCCACCTCGCAGCACAAGGCCGGTCTCCGCCGAGCCAAAGGGGAGCACCTTGGACCCACGGACCGCTCGTTCAAGCACGGGGGCTATCTTGGTCGCAATACGTTCCCGCGCGTCCCTTTCCTCAGATGATGGCAGCGCGTTCTCCACCGCCGCCGAAAGCGACGCATCCAGGGAAGCAATGGCCTCCTGTGGAATGGCCTCCCATGATGGAGGCGTCCATGACCCCTCAAGTTGAGCGATGAGCAGCGGCCACCGCGCACGCTGCTTCGCGGTCCATGCCTCGGTCATGCGGATTCCTCCGCATCGTTCGAGGATGCTGCGAGAATGGCTCGTGCTTCATCTTGAAGCGGGTGGCTGCCATCAAAGCCGTCGGCTATGGTTCCCTGCCAGTAGGCGATCGCCTCATGGCACTGGTCGAGCGCGTTGGTGAGCTTGCGCACCCGTGAATCGGCGCCCCGCAGCGCCTTGTCGTCCGCTTGGAAGGCGTCTGCCGCGAGTTCGTGTTCCTTCGCATGCTCTTGTCGGGCAGCCTCCGCCTTCTGTGCGGCCTTGAGCGCAGTGATCGCTGATGCCGCTTTCTCTTCGTCGGCTTCGCTTGCCCGTGCCATGGCCCCTTCGATGGAGGAGGCAACGTTGGCGTCGTGCACGTCGATGTCGATGGCCAACACGTCTGCCGCCTGGGCAAGGAATCCATCGCGTTCTCGACGAAGGCCGTCGACCTTGCTTGCGGAAGCGTCACGTGCTCGCTTGCTTGAGGACGCTTGAGCAACCGCCTGCTCGAGTCGGGCGCGCGCATCGACGAGTTGAGGAGGGATGGATTCAGCCAAACGTTCCCGACGGTGGAGGATGAGCCGGGCGAGCAGGTCCGGTTGGACGTTGAGCAGCGCCTCGACGTCCATGCGCGGGTTCGGCACGCCGTGGTGTGTAAAGGCTCCCCCGGGCCGATGGGCTGCGTGAAGGTGAAGAACCTCGGCGCTGGACATGCGCCATGGAGCCGCGGCGCTTGCGTGCGTTGCTGCTCGTTGCTGTGCTGCTCAGCCTCTGCCTTCCCGTTGCCGCGGCAAACGATGGCATCGCCATTGTGGTGTCTTCCTTACCGACGGAGGTGGTGGATGTGGACCTCGAAGAAGCGTTGACCATTGAGGTCGCTGCTGAAGGATCGGGTGGAAACGTTGAGGTGTCCTTCTCCATCACGAACGCCGAGAGCATCGTCGTTTGGAACCGCTCCGCTGCTGTGATGCTTGGATTTGGTGAAACGGAGGACGTCACCGTCAACCTCTCCGACATACCGTTCGGGAACCATACCGTCGAGGTGGTGCTCAGCGGCGATGTGATCGCAAGCAACGTGACGCACGTGGCCAACGCCACGGTGGCTGTGCACCGCAATCACCCGCGTGACATCAGCATCCTTGCCAGCAATTCCGACCGACTTGAAGCCTTGACGCCCGACGACCAGCCGAGCGGCTTGGATGCGCGAGACGGCGACAGAGTGGCTTGGTTTGTCACCTTGAGGAACCTCGGAGGCACTCCATGGTCGGGCATCCTTGCGGCCACGTTCGTTCAAGGGACGACCAACGAAAGCATGGAGGTGAACGTGGAGGTCAACGCCAGTTCTGACCTGCAGGTCGTCCTTCACACGAACGCAACGTGGGTCGAGGGTTCACTCGAATTAAACGCGACACTGCTCAACGTCGACGACGACAATTCGGCGGACGATGCCTTCGCATGGTCGGCCACCATCGCCCCCCCGCCCCTTCCTGCGTTGACATTCTCACTCGAGGCGACCTCCGTTCCAGAGCAGCCCGGGGACGCCCTCAGCCACCACCTGTGGGTCAACAACACAGGCGAGGCGGTGTTCAATGGGTCCATCTCCTGCTTGTGGGGCGATGGGCAAGCCTACGACGCAACGGGAAACGTGTCCATCGGCATTGGTTCTGGTCTTCTCTTCAACCTCTCCGGCACGGCCCGCGATGGTTTGCTTGTCTGTTCTGCTGAGGGGGCACGCCTCGAAGCGGGTTCACCGACAAACGTGAGCGACGCCTTCAGCATGGCGAGCGCGGTGTTCGAACTCGTCGCAGGCGGTGCACCGTTGGCCCTCAACGGCCCATGGGATGTCGGAGACGACGTCACGTGGTCCGCCATCGTCCGAAACATCGGCGATCGCGAAGGCCATGCGTCCCTCGTGTTGACCTCCGGAGCCTTTCAGCACGAGACCGAGCCTGTACTCCTCGGTCCTGGTGAAGCAGCTGAACTTCGATTGACCTTCCCGCTCGAGGATGCAGGCATTGGACTGTGGTCCTGGGCCGTTGAGAGCGAGGACGGTTCGGTCGTCGATGGACGCGGAATGACCCCCTTGGATGTGCACGATGCCCCCTCCCTTCACATGGAGATGGGGCCTTTGGGCATCGATGAACAACGGGGCGTCGTTGTGCCATGGTCCGTCAACCTGACCTCATCCCGTGCGCGCGAAGCGGTGCTTGAGGTGGGGCATGGTTCGCCCGGGGCGTGGGTCTGGTCAACGGCCGTGCCGCTGCTGCTTGACGGGGGATGGGTCGAAGGTGAGGCGGCGCTCGGATGGCCATCTGCGGAACGGGTCGCTGTCCGCCTCACTCCTGTTGAATGGACCGCCGATGGGGGGCCATTGTTGCTGTCTGAAGCCGTTGACGGGACGAGCCCTTCGCTCACGCTCCAACTCCAGAGGCAGGTGCAACCCGCCGACCCGACACCTGGTGCGAGCGTGACGGTCACGTTGACGGTCAGCAACGAAGGCGACAAGCAAAGCACGGAAGGCTCCGTCCACCTCATCGCCGGCCGTGGGGCCGTTCTCGCCGCAGAACCCCTGCCCTCCCTTTCACCAGGAGAACAGCAGGACCTCCGGTTCACGGTGGTGTGGCCAGAGGGATCGACGGTCGACATGACCGCCTACGCTTGGAACGATGCCGGCTTGGTCCTTGCTCAATTGTCCTACGATGTTTCGACCGTCGAGCAGGGGGGTACGCTTGCCGTCCCTTGGCGTTCCGTAGCGCTTGGCGCAAGCGCGGCTGTGGTCCTGCTGCTGGTCGAATCCATTCGACGTCGAAGCCCTCGCTCGCCAAGGACGCCATCGGAGGGCAAGGTTGCACCCCAACCATCTGCGTCGTCGTCCCCCAGCTCGGAAGAGGAGGCCAAGGTCGAGGTTGCCTGCCCGTCGTGCGAACGCTCGCTGCGGGTTCCTGCGAGCTACGACGGTGCCGTGCGCTGTCCAGACTGCAAGGAACGGTTCGAGGTTCATGCCACGACGGTGAAGGAGCAAGAAGCGCCCCCGGCGTCCGACGCCGATGATGTGGAGGTGGTCGATCTTCCGGACAAGATCGACATCGCCTGTCCCGCCTGCGCCCAGACCTTGCGTGTCCCGGCCTCGTTCAGCGGTCGCGTGCGTTGCCCAGCGTGCCAGAATGAATTCCAACGTTCGGAGGCCGCCTAACATGAGCGGTCATTTTCAAGAATTTGAGGACGAATACCTCGAGGCCATGTACGAGTTCCACGAAGAAGACGGCGCTCGTCGTGTCCGGACGGGTGAACTTGCCGACCGCTTGGGTGTGTCCGCTGCAGCAGCCTCGGAGATGGTGCAGCGACTGGCCCAGCGTGGCTTCCTCGATTACGAGGCGTACCGCGGCGTCCGGCTCACCGAGGAAGGACTTCGCCATGGACGTCGTATGAAGCGGCGCCACCGCCTTGCTGAGGTGCTGCTTGAGGTGCTTCCCTACGATGGGGACGCGCACAGCACCGCATGCCGGCTCGAGCACGCCATTGATGATGATCTTGAAGTGGCCCTCACAGCGTGGCTTGGGGACCCAAGGGTCGACCCATCCGGGCGTGAAATCCCCAAGGCGGAAGGCGTGGTCGCGGACCGCCTTTCAGAACGTGACGCTTGCCGTTATGCCACGGTGCGGAACCTTGCCATAGGGGAGCATGCACACGTTGTCGGGCTCCTTGGGGTGGCAACGAACGGCCTCGGTACCTTGCGGCTTGGTTCGTCCATTGAACGGAGGCCAGAGGGCCTCGTTGTTGACGGTCAGGTGATGTCCCTCGAGGAAGGTTTCGCTGCCTCCATCTTCGTCGCCATCCGGGCATGATGTTCGTTTGAGGCGCGCTGCATTGATACGCGGTCCTTTGGACACAACGTTCGTGCCCAACGACGCTGAAGCTGCGGCGGACCGAAACGCCGCCATCGAGCAGGTGCTGTTCAGCATCGATCGGCAACTCCTCACGGGAGGCCTCCGGCTCACCATGGTGTTGCCCTTGTTGGCCACCGCACTGGCCTTTCTGGCGTGGTCGGTGGCGACCTCAAGTGCCCCCCCCTCATGGTGGGAGGCCTCCATTCGGCCCACGCTCAAGGTCGATTTTGCGTGGGCGTTGGTTGGGCTCCAATTCGCCGTGCTCCTGACCTATGGTCTGATGCTGCTGGTGCATCGAGTCCGAGTTGGTCTGAGTGTCCTGGGCATCGTTGGTGAAGTGGATACCCTCGGCGGCGCGCATCGCTGGGTTGCGTCGTCGCATGGGTACGACATGATCGAAGAAGCCATGCAGCGGAGCATGAGGGCGACCACGACGTCCCTGATGTTGGTCATCAGCGCCTTGTTGTGCCTTGCCGTCGAACTTGTTCGCTCGCCTCTGAGCGCTGTCGGCCAAATCGCACACTTGGCAGGGGCTTCCTTTGTGCTCCTTGCGTTTGCTGAGCACCTCGGTCGGAGCGGGCGTTCGTTCACCTCGTCCACTGAGACCGGTCTTTTGGAAGCATACGATCCACCGATTCACCCATCAGCACTGCAGGACGTGTTCGACGAAATCCTACTCACCGCGATGGACCCGCTCCTTCGTGCGAAATACGAGGCGTTCATGGTCGACTTGCTCGAACGAAGGAAGCCTGACCAGGATTTGGTCACGGCGAAGGAGAAAATTCTCGCACTGCAGTGGATGCGATGCGATGGCCAAATCCAAACGCCTCAACTGGTCGAAGAACTCGCCGAAGTCCTCAGTGAGGAGGGCGTCGAGGCGCTTCGTGGGCATCCCGTCTTCACGCCTGACGTTTGGACACGGCTGTTCGATAAGGCCGCGACCATCGCTCCTGCCTTTTTCCGGATGATGCGTCGCACGACCGAACGCATCCGTACCGGGAGCCTGCACGGGCAGCAGGACCTGCTGGTTGACGTCGACATGGCCAACATCGTGGACGGGACGACCGGGCTCTTCACCTACATCCGCAACCTGGACGACACCCCTCGGACCGTGGTGCTCCGGATGCAATCTCCGGACTTCAGGCCTCAGGACCTTGCCCTCACCTTCCACCTGCCCGCCGGCGAACAGGAATCGGTCCTTGGCTCAGCCCTGCCCGTGGCCGGTGAAGGCGACGAGGACGTCATTGGGTCGCTGGTCCGCCTCTTGCAAAAGGGAACCACGTCATGGCAGTCGTTGATTCCAGACCGAAGTGGAGACTCGACCATCACGGTACGGCTTGAGAACGAGGCAGGCGACCTGTTGCTTGGTCGCCAGATCAACACGAGGGTTCGTGCGGACGCCAGGACACGCATACGTCGAGGGACAGTGGTGGCCTGTGCCACCGTTGGAACCTTGGGCGTGCTCATCGCAGCAGCGCAACAAGTAACCGGTTTGCTTCTCGGCTGAAGAGGCCACGTCGTGCGGGCAGCAGCCTTGAAATGGTGGGCGACGACGACGCATCATGCGCGGACACGGCGGTGAAGCCGAAGAGCGACCTGACGCGGACCTGCGTGAGCGTCTCCACGCGATGGAGACCAAGGTCCGTCGCATGCGTGAAATCCGAAACCAGCACAGCGACCGAGCGCGCCGTTCTCGTGATGCTCGCAATGCTGTTCAGGCCCAATACAAGGAACAGCGCGAGGCCAACGACCTGTTGATCGCTGAGGTGAAAGCCGCCCGTGCGGAGGTCAACCTCCACAGGGAGCGTCGAAACGCCATCCAGCAGCAGCTTCGCGAATTGATTCAGCAGATCAAGGGCAAGCGTGGTGACAAGGACGCAAAGCGGTCTGCGACCGCCGAATTCCATCAGTTGAAGGCCGAAATGGAGCGGTTGGAAGAGACCTTCCAAACCTCAAGCGTCGGCATGAAGCGCGAGAAAGAAATCATGGAGCGGCTCAAGCGCATGGACAACCGCATCGGTGAACTCGCTCCCGACGTGCAGGAGTTTGAACTCGTAAAAATCGACGTGAAGGACCTGGACGGCAGCATCAAGTTGCTCAAATCCGAAGCCGATGCAGAGCACCAACTCTTCCTTGAAGCCATCAAGGTCGCCGACGACATTTCCAAGCGGATTGACGAGGCCTTCGCCCACCGAGATTTCCTGAAGGCCGAAGGCGACCGCCACCACCTAGAGCACCTCGAGCACCGTAAGCAGGCCGACGAGGTGCATGCAGAAATCGAGGCCATGATGGTGGACGTCAACGAGGTTCGCGATCAACTCAAACTCGCGCGTGAAGAGCGTGAGTCATGGGTGGTGGAGCACAACAAGTCCGTTCGGGCTGAACTTCAGACCGGCGCACAATCCGAGAAGGTCGCCGACGAACTTGTCAGCACCCTCCTCAACGAAGGCACCCTTACCTTCGGGGGTGTGATGGCCGAAGACCGACCCACAAAGGACCATCGTGGTGGCGACGGTCAAAAGAAGCGAAACATGCGCCGCATTGACATGTCCGCCCGCCGCCGACGCTGAGGTGCAGGCGTGCACGGCATCATCATGGCCGGCGGTCGTGGCTCACGGCTCCAACCCCTTACCGACCACCGGCCAAAACCGATGGTGCCCCTGCTCGGTCGACCGGTCATTGACCATGTGAAGGACGCCATGCTCGATGCCGGTGCCGACACGCTCGTGGTGACGACTGGATACAGGGGGGAGGACCTCGCAGCACACGTGGAGACCTGGGCGAGTGCAGGCATCTCGGCTCGTGTGAACCATGAGTCCACGCCCATGGGGACGGTCGGCAGCGTACGGCTGTTGATCGACGAACTGACCGAGACCTTCCTCGTCGGTTCAGGTGACGGGGTGAGCACGCTCAACCTCGGTCACCTGCTTGATCATCATCGGGCAACTGGTGCCCTTGTGACCATCGGCCTCGTGGACGTGGACGACCCTTCAGGATTCGGTATTGTAGGGCTGTCCGAAGGCGAGCAGGGGGACGTTGAACGCGGACGAACCAGCGGATTTGTTCGTCGATTCCTCGAGAAGCCGACGCCCGAACAAGCCTTCAGCCGCTTGGTCAACGCCGGTGTCTACGCCGTTGAACCTGCAGCCCTCCGCTATGTGCCTGAAGGGCAGCCATTCGACTTCAGCAGGGACCTGTTCCCGTTGCTCCTCGCAGAGGGGAAAGCGATTGGAGGCATCAAACTCGAAGGGCGTTGGTTCGACATTGGCGCTCCTCACCACCTTCTGGACGCGCAAGCCTCACTCCTCGGTGATGCGTCGGCCAACCACCTTCACGCCGGTGTGGTGATCCACGATGGAGCAACGGTGTCGGGTTCGTTGCTCATGGAGAACGTGCACGTTGAAGCCGATGCAGAACTTCACCGCAGCATCCTCGGTGTTGGGG
>Ga0255760_10004582_pt1 | contig 11988 bp, 11 predicted proteins | sample 071ome_25_FD_179960 | JGI IMG/M metagenome (GOLD analysis project Ga0255760, IMG submission 179960) | Coastal salt marsh microbial communities from the Groves Creek Marsh, Skidaway Island, Georgia - 071410BT metaG (version 2) | ecosystem: Environmental > Aquatic > Marine > Intertidal zone >... | reverse complement strand
GATGTTCCCCTCTCGAAGAAAGGCATTGAAGAGGCGACTGAAGCAGGGGCGAAACTTTCAGAAATTTCAATTGATGAAGTCCATGTTTCTAAGTTGATTCGTGCTCAAATGACAGCCATGCTCGCACTTTCCGAGCATCCGAGCAATGCTTCACCACAACTTTTGACGCCTGAAGGCGACTCTCACAGAGGGTGGTCAGACATTCACGATGTGAACCAAATGACCATCCCTGTTCATGCTTCTTGGAAACTCAACGAGCGAATGTACGGTGAATTGCAAGGAAAAAACAAGCAGGCCCTCATGGAAGAATTTGGTGAAGACCAAATACGAATTTGGCGACGTTCATTTGATGTCCCGCCACCTGGCGGAGAAAGTCTAAAGATGACAGCTGAGCGAACACTTCCATATTTTGAAAGTCACATCGTGCCATCGCTAACGCAAGGAAAAAACGTTCTGGTTGTCGCTCACGGAAATTCACTGCGTAGCATCGTGATGTCGATTGAACAATTATCGAGTGATGAAATTCTGCAGGTTGAAATTCCTACTGGTCAACCAATTGTCTATGATTTCAAGGCAGAGAGCAATACATACTCGAAAGTGTACGTCGATTGAATTCTTGGCTACATCAGTTTTTCAAGAAACATTTACATCATTCCTCCATTTAATTTGATGCATGGCTCAGCCTTGGCGCTTTGATGGCTTCCCCGGTCGGATTCTCTATGTCGACCTCGGTCAAGGCACCTGTGAAGCAAGAGAGATTCCACACGCTTGGTGTTTGGAATCTCTTGGTGGAAAGGCATTAGCAACCAAACTCCTCGTCGAATGGGATACAACAGATTATGCCGATGCAATACAACGGCGTCATCCGGTTGACGGAAGGATTGATTCAGCATCTCATCCCTCCACACCATTACTCATCATGACTGGCCCGTACCAAGCCTCAAAGGTTGGTTCATCGGGAAGGGCGGTCGTTGTGACGCGTTCACCGCTCACGGAGTGTTACATCGATACCTACATCGGTGGTAACTTGGGTCATGAAATTCGTCGTGCGGGTTGGGATGGAATATTCATCACCGGTCGAGCGCCTGTGTGGCAACGTCTCGAAATTTGCGATGATGTCGCCATGCTTCTTCCTGCAGACAACCTGCTTGGTATGACCACTTGGCAGGTCGAAGACCGGCTTAACTGCCTTGGAGAGTGCCTTTCTATAGGTCCAGCCGGAGAGAATGGAATTCGCATCGCCTCCCCACTAACCGCTGGACGACGTGCTGCAGGCCGAGGAGGAACTGGAGCCTCCTTTGGTTTCAAACAACTCAAGTGCATTACTGTGATCGCTACAAAACAGGCCACCTCAGAAGTCAAGTATGCAGAAGAATTTGACCTCAACGAAGCCATCAAAACTCAGCGTACAGAAATGGGCATGCGAAGAAAGGCTGCCGACCCATTTTACTCCTTTGGAACCAGTCGAGGTCCACTCTATGCCTCTGAAAATGGACGAATGCCGACGGGAAATTATTCCTCAACAGATGGTAATATTCCAGTTCTTGAACAACTCAAAGTGGGGGGTGGCTCGGGTGGAGTTACCCAAGATGAGGTTGCAAAAGGAGCTACACCAGTTGAAGTTTCAACACCTCTCGACCCCTTCAAATTGTCAGGAGAGTATTGGCACCAACAACTTCCCGATGCGAAACAATCGGGTTGCTGCACCCCTTGTCCAATCGCATGTGAGGCTGCTGACCGACCGACCATTGATGGTGAGAAACTGAAAGGTCGACCTCTCCATCATAACCGTGTCGAACGACCTGAATACGAAACACTCGCAATGATGGGTGCGAACCTTGGTCTAACGTCAAGTCTTGAAGTGATGGATGGAAACGATGCATGCAACCGTCTCGGTATCGATACGATTTCTGCTGGGGCTGCACTATCGCTCATGTGTGAAATTTCAATGCGAGGATGGCTTCCCGAATCATGGAGATCGAGTTTCCAAGCACCGTTTGCCTTTGGCCGATTCGACCAAGGTGATGAAGTGCCTTGGGAATTTGGTGTACCTGAACTTCCGCCACTCGCCCTCCACTGCCTTGCCCATGCCACTCCGGGAGATGGCTCATTATTCGGAACCCTCACTGCAGGTGCAGTTGTTGCTTCCAAGGTGATTGAAGAGATGACAGGCCACCCAACCTCACAATTAACCGCTCATTGCAAAGGCCTTGACCTTCCTGCATGGGACCCACGTGGTAAGCGTGGAAATGCGATGGCCTACATGACAGCAAATGTTGGTGCTTCACACATGCGTGCTGGCTACAAGGAACCTACTGGGCTACCCAACGCTTCGGCGCTAGATTTGATGGAGGAACTGATTGAAAGCCAAAATGAAATCGTGATTCGAGATTCAATGATCTTGTGTGCTTTTGCAAAAGGGGCGACACCCGATGCAGTCATGCTTCAGGCATGGCAAGCGATGACAGGAGAAGACTGTACTTGGCAAGATTTGCTCGACAGGGCTGCTATCCAATGGGATTTAGCACGACGGTGGAATGTCGAACATTGGCATAGACTCGCAATGGATGTTAAACAACAAGATTTCCTTTCTTGGCGACTTCGAAAAGAGCCGTTGCCAAGTGGTGTGGCATCGGGCATGGTGTCTTTTGTTGACGATACCGATGAGGATGCTTGTCTTTCGAAATATTATGACCTGCGTGGTTGGAATGGACGAGGTGAACCGATTCAATTGAATCAATAAACGATGAACGGCATGTTGTCGTCGTCGACGAGCACGACATTGACGCCAAATCCATTTTTATGAAATGCAATGAGTTGAATCTCATGAATAGCATGGCCACTTGGAGCAATACCGAGAACAGGTAACCTCTTCCGAGCAAAAAAGCCCTTTTTTCGAGGTGTTTGCGGCTTTGTTCCTAAACTACGTTGCACACCCTCGTAATCATCAAACCAAGGTAACGGGCCTTCAGGGGTAAATCGTAACCCAAGAATCATGTCAACACCTTGAGTTTCTTGTGCAGCATCAGCATCTGCTTCGCTCGGTAGGGCCGGTGCATTTGGGTGGGTGTGTAACCAATGTGTAAACCGACCAGCTCGTGAACCCCTGTCTTGTGAATAGATACCATCAATCCACTCTTCAGGCAAATGATGAACAGAAAACGAATCACCTCTGTTCACGATATGAGCCTCAGTCACCACGTAGCCTTGACCTTGAAACAAATTGTATTGTTCATGTTCACTTTTGAATTGTTCAGCAACGTCTTGGCGAACTGGTTGACTTCCATCAAAGTCGAGACCGACGAGAATTTCATCTGGAAGCGACTGAAGGGCCCACCAAATAATCTCCTGTAGAACAGAACCTCGAAGGTGAACCTGTGCTTTGTATTGGTCGCGCTGAACCCTTGAGTCACGGTTGTAGTCAGCCATTAATGCCTCAAGCCATGGCTCAACCATGTCGGTGTGAGAAGGTCCTTCTTCAAGAGATTTCATGATGTGAGAAACCGTATCTTTGAATAGAGTAAGTTTGCACCCATAACCATGGCGAGAAAGAAGGGCGGTTTTGGACGATTCCTTGGTTCGATTACTGGTACGCCATACGAAAAATTACTCAAACAGGTAGAGAAAGCCGTTGAGGAACTTGAAGATGATGACAAAGCCCTCGGCAAGCGTCTACGACGTCTTGTCGACGAAACCGGTCAAAAATACGAAGATGAGGAAATCGATGAAGAAGAGCATGACCTTGTCATCGAAGCCATCGAAGAAGCCGACCCCAAAGGTCGAACTTTTGGAAAATTTTCTGATGATGACTCATTTTACACAGGCGACATCCCGGATGCTCCAGAACTCAAAGGTGGCAAGAAAATCGACCTCGATGACTTAATGCAGGCGAAAGGTGATGAATTCCTGGGTAGTTTTGGTCGTGATGAATTTGATGAATTCAGAGACAAGATGACTGAAGATTTCTTTGCAGAAGCAGATGCTGCCATCGCACAAGGTGACCACGATGCCGAAATTCGTACGGAACATCGTGTGTTCGGTGGTGCAGAATCAGATGTGGAAGATGTCAAGCGTAGAATTGCACAAGAATCAGATATTCCTTCAGGCGGAAGTCGAGAGCCAGCACCTGAGCCAGAGCCCGAGTATGAAGATGATGGGGATGATGATGGATACTCCGTCGACGAAGACGGCACAGAATGGTTCGAAGACGAAGAAGGCTACTGGTGGTATCGCCCTGAGGGCGAAAACGATTGGATTGCCTATGAAGAGTAATCGCGAAATACGGAAAGAAACGGAACCTCAAACTTTGAGGTACTGACATCAGCACCTTCTTTGAGCATCAATTCATTTTTCCTTTCATCACTCGACATCGCAACAATGAGCCCTGGTCGGGCAATATCACCTGATTGAATTCCAATATTCAATTCTCGAAGGACCTCGAGACCTGTATATGGTGGCATAAAATGATCGAGCAACAATACATCGGGTTCAAACGAAGCGATAGTTTCAACCGCTGATTGTGAATTCCACTGTTGCTGAAAATCAATGTTTTCCATGTGAATGCCTTGAGATTCCAATATGACAGCGAGGTCATATGTGTCTTCAAAAGCCAGGACTTTCATACAATCACGAAGGTATTGGTTGTTGGTCCCACCAAGGAGGAGAAAGGAACCAACGTTCGTCATCAACATCTCGGTCGATAAGCGGCAAACTGAAGACGGAATCTGCGTTATCGTTCACAGACAAACCGATGGTAGCACAAGGGCTTGGCAAGTAATCTTCTCCGCTTTCGGAGAGAACAATTTGAATTGAATCACCTGCCGAAAGACGGACATCGAGAGGATTAAACTCCATCTTCATGAGGTAAGTTTGTAGTGGTAATGCTGGACTCGCATCGTATCCACCATCGCGATATCGGACATCCATCGTCGCATGACCCAATCGAAGATTTTCTGAATTATACATGGTAGCAAAGATTTGACCACCGTTGCATGCCAAGGTATTAACGCTCAAGTGTAATGTTGGCATGCCTGAAATATGGATGTCGCTTTCAAGTTCTGGAAATGAGACGACGACTTCGTTGTTAAGATTGACAATATTTCCTGTGACATCTGCTTTGTCGAGTGAAACCGGCCACCAATTCATGTCTTCAGGAGGCCATGTGTCCTCAACGTGCCACATTCCATCATTGGTTTGAATTTGCACATGAGGTTCTGGTTCCTCGCCCATGCCCATCAAGTAATAGCCAAACCAAGCGTACAATTCAACGGCCCAATCCATTCGAGTCATATTTGGATAGGCTTCTAGGCCGTAACCACTGGTCAATTCACTGTGGCGGTCTGGTTGGTCAGGGTAATTGTGTGCCCATTGTCCTGCAATTGCCCTTGTATGAATGCCAGCGTCTTTGAGCAACTGGTAGGTGGGAAAAGCATGGTATGGGTCAACATTCCAATCTTGTAAACCCCATACGAGATACACACTGCCCTCATAGTTTGCTAAAACATCAGGGAGGTGGCGTCGCTCATCCCAGTAATCGTTCCATTGTGCTCCACCAATTTCTGCTCCTGCCCATGTTGTCAGCGGGTTGAGCGGACCGATCATATCGTCTGAGCACATTCTCGAATCGTCAAAAGTGGGGTCGGCGGTGCTTGCCTCGTAAAGAGCATCATAGACCATGGCTCTTGACTCAGAGGAACCGTTTCTATAGAACATTTCTTGAACGCCAATTGAACCTGAAATGGGAACGATAGTTTTGAGGTACGGTGATGGATTTTGGGCAGCTTCCCAATTTGTTGTGCCAGCATACGATTTACCCATTAAGCCAACATTACCATTTGACCACGGTTGTTCACCAAGCCAATTGACAACTGCTTGTATGCCAACTTGTTCTCCAAGTCCCTTCACATCTTGGCAGTGCGTTGAATTTCCAGTTCCAAACGTGGATGCTTGGGCTAATGCATAGCCATGGGGCAAGAAGGTATCATACACCCATTTTCCCACGCCTCCATCGGGAACTGTGTTTGGTGATGAATCGGCACCTGCAATACCTTCACCTCCAAAGTCATAGTATGGATGAATGGTCATGATCACCGGAATTTTTGTTCCTTCTGGCACATCAGGGAGCCAAAGTACGACATGCATCAAATCATCTTCAGGCGTTCCGATATCCTCTTCACTTGCAGGTAGGTCAACTTCGACATAATGTTCAGTGTACGGTAATGCAGAGTATGAGCCGTTTTCAGGTAATTGTCCTCTCATCGTATCCATCGGAAGGTCCATCAAATGTCGAAGTTGCAGGGGAGTAGCCCACCATTCCTCATCGTAATTCGTTTCATCCACCATTGAATCAAGAACATCTGTACCCACGGTCATAGCGAGGAAAAGAAAGACAACAGATACAGCAAAAGTCGCACTAGCAGACGCATTCAATTGTCGTTGGCTTGTCTGTTCGTCCCGAGTGTGATGTTGAACTCGGAGGGTTGGAACAGGTGGTAGGTCAATGAGTTCCGCTTCGAGTGCATCATGCTCACCCCCCTCCATGACATAGCGTTGCTCTACCATTTGATGAGGCTAACGCTTTTGTGATTCGTTTAAAGCGGTCAAAGAAGAAGATAGGTTCTTTTACATGCAAGGTTTCCAAGACTTGAGCACATGCCATCGAAAGGAGTCTTAACATTCATCATCATGGGCATACTCGGGCTTCTTCTCATAGGGCTTAGTGTCCCTGAATTCATAGAAATGGACCGTCTCTCAGTTGAATACGCTGATAATTATGATGATTGGGCTGCTGCCGAACAACAAAATGGAACGCTGACCCTCATTGACAAAGACCAATATGGAGAAATAGGGTTCTCCTTCTATGTGAAAGGTACACTACAAGACCTAAACCAGAACGGAATTTATGATCACTGCGACGCAACGAGTATTGAGATTGTATCCCATCCTGAAATTTCAGAAAAATTGGATTCTCAAAAAGCCTACAATGAGACGAATAGAGGCGGTTTCTATTACATGGTTTCAGATGGTGATGGCTGTAAGGTTGACTATTACGCAGATGAAATGTACGATGGACTTGCAGAAAAGCAAGGATTTCTTCGGGTGGGCAGGGCTTGTTACGGATGTTTAGCAGGCGATATGACGTTCACATCAAACCAATCGGTTTGGGTATCGTACGACGACATCGTCGTCGAGGAATTATTCGATGTGATTGGTGAGTCCTTGTTTGCATCTATTGCCTATTTGTGTAGCGGTGTTTTCAGTATATGCTGCGGCGTGAGCATTTTTGTCATCAGTTTATTCTTCAGGAAAGAAGACACTCCACCAGTCGTTCTGCAACAATGGGGGACGCATCCTGTGGTCCAGCAACAAATGGTCAACCAAAATTTCGATTCATCAACTTCGACTGCACCGTGGGCATCTCTAGGGTCGGACGACCAAGAAATCGGAAAGTGATTTTTTCGAAATATTTGGAACCATAGCATGTTCTGCTGGATAACCAACTGGCATCAGCAGCATAGCGTGTTCATAGGTAGGGCGTTGGAGAAGTTCGCGAAGGAAGCCCATTGGCGAGGGTGTGTGCGTCAATGTGGCAAGCCCCATGTGTTGCAAAGAAGCAATCAACAATCCGGCAGCGATTCCACAAGATTCGTGAGAGTAATACGTTGGCCCCATTTCACCATTGAGCCTTCGTCGTTGTGAATGCCGAAACATTACGATGATCCAAGGGGCGTCTGTGATGTGTTCTTTGATTTCATCCGTGCCTAGTGGTTCAAGAACTTCTGCCCAGGCCTCAGGCATCCGTTCTGCGTATGTCTTTCTCTCTTCTTCTTCAGCTGCATTTCGAATGGCCAATTTAAGTTCTGAATTTGAAATGAGAACGAATGTCCACGGTTGAAGATTGGCTCCTGAGGGAGCAGTGCCTGCAGTTTGAATGGCAAGTTCAAGCAAATGTTGTGGTACAGGTTCATCTGAAAAGTGTCGGATACTCCTTCGTTTCTTCATGCATTCAAAGAATTCTTTTCCACGCTCTTGCATCTCGTCTGCATTTCTTGGTTTACGAACGAATGGAATCATGTCAGGGGACATAAAATGGCCAATGTTCGTTATCATTCAACACTTTGGTTTGCGTTTGGTGGTACAAGTTGGTACTCTAATCAAGAATCAAAGGTGTTTCCTAAGCACCTTTGGTCATGCATCGGTTGTTTCTTCTGTTGGAAAACTGCGAAGCAAGGCCATAGCATGAAGGAGTATGGCCATTGCGATGACAGCATGTATGTAAGACATTGCCGACATGCCTCCGCTGTACATTTCGCCAAGACCGTATTGTATAAACCAAGCACCAAAGAGACCCCAGGACATCCCCTTCAATTTGCTGTCATCTGTTTTGGACATGACAACAAATACTGCAGTGAGAAGACAAAGGACCAAACCAAGTTGTGCTGTCCACAGATGGCTTTGGTCAGTATCAGATGTCGATTGTGATAATCCAGTTGAGGCTTGTCCAAAGATCATAATAATGGCGCCGATAAGTGAATACTTTGCATATTTGATCATGTTCATGTTTACATTGCTCATGATTGCCACATATTCATTGATGTTTTGAGCATATCGCAGTTTTTTCAAAAATCCGAGCGTTTCAAATCTTATTGGAACTTAGCCATCGCATGGCAGGGCAAAACAACGTGCCCATTCTGCTCATAGTTCTGCTTACCATACCATTCTTGTCATTCTCCGGTGTTGCACCTCAAACAAATGAACCACTATGGCGAAGTGTTGGCCTTGACCCTCAATTGTGGACAGACCGGCCGGTTGCCGAGGATTCACCAATGATGCCATCCTACAGCGGCAATGCAGTCATCGAGATGAAAGTGAGTTATGTCGAGACGCATCTTGCAGACCGTGAAGAAGGCACGATTATCATCGAGTTGTTTGAGCAGTGGGCTCCCATAACTACTGAAAATATGATTCAACATGTTGAATCTGGTTTGTACGATGGTATTTTCTTCCATAGAGTCATTGATGACTTTGTCACACAATCCGGTGACCCAGAGTGTAAAGAAATTGGAATATACCCCGCAACTAGCCTTCAGTGTGGCAGTGGTGGTACTGGGGAAACAATACCGCTTGAGCACGATGAAAACCTCAGTCATGTCGATGGCGCAATTGGGATGGCACGTTCAGCCGACCCCGACTCTGCAGATTCTCAGTGGTACATCGCTGAAACCGAAGCCCACGGCCTTGACCCAGAAAATCGTGAGGATGAGGGGTATGCAACATTTGGTATTGTACGTGATGGCATGTCACACATTCGAGCAATAGCACGCACACCAACCTCAGATGACTTGACAGGTCTTGAAGAAATTCAAAATCCCGCATCGTCGGCTGGACGTCCATTGTATCAAGCAAAAATTCTCTCGATGGAAATGATTGGTGTAGCAGACCCTGATGGTTCGATTCGTTTTGGCGACCAAACCGAACAAACTGATGACGGATTCTTTCAAACCCTTCTTGAAACTACGGTGGGTTTTGGAGTCATTTTGACCGCCATTGTTGTGGGTGTCCTTACTTATTTAGGCCGAATTGACCCTCCTTTGTCTATCGATAAACAATTCATTCTTGATGCTGAGTTAGAAGAGGCTGACGCATGATTCGGAATTTAATGTATTGTTCAGTCGTTTTTATGGTTCTATTAGCAGGCTGTGTCGAGCCGGAATCTGGTGATGGCATGGTTCAAACAGAGCCCTTGCAGTTTTCCTCAGAGATGTTTCCAGACTGGGATGGAATTGACCATACCAATCAAAGTTTGACCGGTTCATCGTGGACAAATCAAACTTCATTCGTGGCTTATTTTTCTGCACCTTGGTGCACACATTGTGAACCAACAATTGACGCATACGACCAAGTCATTCCAGCAGGAAAAATGGTGGTTTTTTCAAGGGAAAGCCGAGAAGAATATTCGAATATGACCGAATGGCATGAACGTACAGAATCAAACCTTAACCGAACTCTAGACCGGCCATTTATTCTCTTGCCTTCATTAGCTCAAACCCTTGAGGTTCAATCTATTCCACATGCAATTTTCATCAATGACCAAGGTCTTGTCTACAATGTACAAATTGGAAAGCGTACAAATTTAACAGCGATTGGGGAGTTGTGGGACTTGACATCAACAGCAAAATTTGATGCGAGTACAGGATGGTCCTACACTGGCGAATCGATGTGAAGGTCGAGAACCACATGTCGTATTCGTGGTGCATACCATTTGACTTTCTCGACATGCATAATTTTGACCTGTGCATCCGGATTTTTTGCAATGGCCAATCGTTCAAAGTAATGTTTAGTTTCTTCAACCCATGAACTAATTTTTTCTTCTTCAACATTCATGTGAATATGGAGTACGCCGCCAGAGGGCTTCAGACAATCAAAGCATACCTCCCAAACCGATTCTGAGGATGGTAGAAGTCCAAGAATGCACCTGTCTGCAGTTTGTTCAAATGTTGGTAAGTGAATTCGATTATCTCCTTCATGTATCTCAATGACCGAACCCACATCATTAGCATGTACGCCCCACTTCAATCCTTCTATAGAATAAGGGTTGATGTCAAATGCATGTATTTTCTTTGGTTGCCCATACTTTGCAATCGGAAGCGTGTAGTATCCAATCCCTGCAAATGCATCAAGAATGACTTCATCTTTTACATCCAAATCAGCCATTCTTTTTCGCTCAGTGATATTGCCACTTGAGAACATTACTTTCCCAGCATCAAAGCCAAACTTGACATCGTGCTGTTTGAATTCAACCCATGATTCACCAAGAAGCATTTCAATTTGAGCGTCTCGTGTGATTGTGTTGGCGATAGGTTGTTGCCGAGCAATTGATTTAACGCCAAAAATTTCAGCGACGTTGTTCCAAAACTTTTCATCTTGTTTTTCAATGAATTCAACCCACTTTAGCCCTTGAAATGCGTCTTTTGGAAATAATATTAGTTGTCCTAACCGCTCCCATTTCCTTGGAAGAGAAGGTTCAAGATCGTCAAATAATGAATTTGTCGTCGAACATAATGAGCGGACGAATGCGGATAATTCATCATAAGGCGAACTTTTTTCAATTTTCATTGCAAAATCCCATGTTGTAACTTCAAGTCCTGGAAACTCAGATTGTATCGCAAGAAACTCATCGCTATGCTCATGAAATGTGGTTGAAAGCGGTAAGATAATGTCTTCATTGTCTTGGTCGGGTATGAGTTTTGATTCTGCGTAGCCGCAATCTTGTAATTTTTGCTGGCAAGCATGGGCATGAACCCGATTGATGCGAACACCATAGGTTTCGATGCGTTCCAGCACATTTATCCGAGAATGGGAATACATTTGAAGTTCATTGAACTCCCACAGCCATGGCCCCGAAGAAGAGCGATAATAGAATTTCAAAAACCTCGGTTCATTTCCTCTTTGGATTACTCTTGATTGTTCCTATGTTTGTCCCATTTGCATCTGCAGCGTTTTCAGACCTATGTGCAGGTGTTGCATTGGTGACGAGTACAAATGGTCAGTGTGATGAATATGACCATGCCGATGACGAAACACCTTTCCACCAAGAATGGATTAAGGCTGATTATCGCTTTGAATTGCAATCTACGAATCAATTTAGTTTGCAAATTACTTGGGCTATTCATGAATACAATAGAGAAGCCCTAGGGTTTGGCTCTGGTACTTCGTTCGGAGATGAATTAGAGGATCAAACAGACCTTGAATCACATGATGGGATTCCTGTTGATTTGATACGTGAGGTTTTTGATTACAGACCCGATGGATCATCGACGCCAAGCGTAGGTCAAATCATTAGTTCTGCAGCATACTCAACCATCAGTACATCACTTTCAAACGGGTTCGGTGAAGTTCTTGATTTGTCAACTTCGTTCGAAGATGAAGCCCAATTTGGAACGGATACAATCCAATGCTCAACAGATTCAAACACTGATTCTTTGGGGG
>Ga0255760_10004580_pt1 | contig 11991 bp, 9 predicted proteins | sample 071ome_25_FD_179960 | JGI IMG/M metagenome (GOLD analysis project Ga0255760, IMG submission 179960) | Coastal salt marsh microbial communities from the Groves Creek Marsh, Skidaway Island, Georgia - 071410BT metaG (version 2) | ecosystem: Environmental > Aquatic > Marine > Intertidal zone > Salt... | reverse complement strand
TCGGGATCATAGGAGTCATATCATGACGTGGCCATTTTACCCCATTGGTCACCACTGCATCATGTGATCCCCCAAAATCTTCCGAGGTGCCGCCGGTATCACCAAAAAAAAGGAGGTCCATCCTACCCCGCTCAGCAGTTTTTGCTATTTCTTCATAAAATTCAGAACTGCTATAATATGGGTAACCTGCCCAAGACCCTGGCATACGCCAAAGAAAATCTGTGTGCAGAAAAGACAGGTCTGCAGCTAAATGAATTGTATCCTTCTCAGACATCTAAATGATCGGTTTCAGAGGTCTGAATTGGCTTTACCGCATCATTTATTAAGGTCCAAATATAGTCTGGCGTTAGCGGTAGCTTTCTAATTTCTACCCCAAGTGAGGATAATGCATTTGACACGGCATTCGCCATTAAACCACCGATTGGCAATAAGCCGCCTTCCCCTGCTCCCTTTGCGCCGAGAAGACTGATTGGGGACGGGTGCTCTTCTAACAGATAGGCTTGCAGATTTTGAAAGCTTGAGGAGGATGGAACCAGATAATCAGCCAATGTTCCGGATATTAGCTGACCCTCTTGGTCATACATCACATGCTCGAGAAAGGTTCCTCCGAGCCCTTGCATCATCGCCCCTATGGCCTGCCCCTTCAAAGTCATGGGGTTAATAATCTTCCCGACATCTTCAAAAAAAACGAGATCAACTATCCTTACCTCTCCGGTTTCAGGGTCGACAGTGACATGAGCCGCCGCAGATCCATTGGCGTAAGTATGCTTATGATTATGAAAAGTCTCCTCCACCTTTTCGACACCGTCGGCTAACTCAGAAAAAGTAGCGCTTTTTTGATCCGGTCCCAGCGCCATTTGATTAACTAAATTGACCTGATCAACCCGGCAATCAAAACGGCGAGCAGCAACTTCTTTTATCTTTTCACGTAATTTAGTTATTGCCAAAATTATTGCAGACCCACCCATCACCGTTGATCTCGAATGATATGATCCAAAGCCTTCGCTTATTAGATCCGTTGAGCCATGGGCGAGAGTGATCTTATCAAGGGGTACCTCCATCGCATCAGCAGCGATCTGAGTGAGAATGGTTTCAACCCCTTGCCCCACCGAGGTAGAGCCCACATGAACGCAAACTGAGCCGTTCGACCGAAGAGCCGCGCTTGCATTCTCCCGGGGTCCAGCCCCACCACCCTCAATGAAACAAGAGACTGCCAAGCCATGGTAGACCCCCTCAATCAAATTTCCACAAAGTGGTCGCTTATCGGCCCAACCTATCTCATCAATACACCGATCTAGGATCTTTTCGTAATTACCACTATCAAGCTCATCTGTTACTGAAACAGGGGTTATTGTAGCGATTTGATAGGGCATTTCATCTTCTCGAACCAAATTGCGTCTCCGAAATTCTGCGGGATCAATACCAAGATCTTTCGCCGCCATATCAAATAAACGCTCGCAGAAAAAAATCGTTTCAAATCTGCCGGGACCACGATAGGTGCCAATCGGAGCCTTGTTGGTGAGCATCGTGTGTGAGTTAATTTCTATATTAGCCACTCGGTAGGGCCCTGACATAAACTGAGCCACGTTTCTGGGACTTATGGGCCCGTTAGTACGAAAATACGAACCGGCATCAACCCACACCTCACCTCGCAAGCCAATAACAGCGCCGTCAGACCGGCACGCGATTTCTATTTCACAATCCATTTCGCGAGCATGCCCGGTGGTCTGAAGATTTTCCCGCCGATCCTCGATCCATTTAACCGGCCGTCCAGTTTGACGCGCAGCAAAGGGAACTAAAAAGTCTTCTGGAAAGAATTCACCCCTGGCTCCAAATCCACCGCCCACGTCTGCTTCTATCATTTGAATGGCGCGTTCCTCTATATCCAACATTCCCGCCAGTATACGTCTGTTAGGAAAAGGTACTTTAGCGGCACCATCCACTTTAAGAGTGCTTCGCGTATCATTCCATTGGGCCAGCACTCCACGGGCCTCCATAGGCAAGGCCAGGTGCCTTTGGGTTGAAAATTTCTCTCGCCGGATATAGTCAGCATTCTCAAAAGCAGCCCGGGCATCGCCTTTTTGGGCGGAATAAACGACGGCCTCGTTACTCCCCCATCCTTCAAACAGCAAAGATCTATTATCCCGCGCATCCGAGGTGTTCGAGATAGCCGGCAAAGGCTCAATATCAATTTCGATTAGACCCCTTGCGTCTTCCCCAATCGCAATATTTTTTGCTAGAATTATCGCAATTACTTCCCCTACATATCGAACTTTATCTCTTGCTAGGGCTGGCTGACCGAGAGGTATGAGGTCTTCCATAGGCATCAACCTAAGCGGCACGAGTGGCATCTGGGCCGGCAGATCTGCCTCAGTAATTATAGAATAAACTCCAGGCAGAGCTGCCGCGGCAGCAGTATCAATGGAGAGTATTCGACCGTGGCCAATTGGGCTACGAAACATTACGGCATATAACAAATTTTCCCGGGACATATCGTCAACAAATTGGCCACGTCCAGGAAGCAACCTCAAATCTTCGATACGGGGAACTGGCTGACCAACAAACGTATTGGTTATTTTTTGGCGCGAGTTAGACATTGTATAAGAATTTCACTTTGGTCCGCCCTTTGCAAGAAGACGATAAGCTATCTATTGCAGCAAATTCTTGTTTTGATAGAGTGCCCTACAGATTTAGTGGGGTAAGGACTTATTAAAATGGACACCATAGATAGAGGCAATTATCCGGATTTTGTGTGGCCATACGAGGATACATCGCGCGTGCCCTTTCAGGTGTATACGGATGAGGAGCTTTATCGCGTTGAGCAGAAAAAAGTTTTCCAGGGAAATGTATGGAATTTCCTCTGTCTAGAGTGTGAAATCCCGGGACCGGGTGATTATAAGACAACCTATGCCGGGGACACGCCCATCATCGTCGTACGCGATGAGGCCGATGATATAAATGCGATGGTAAATCGTTGTGCGCATAAAGGATCTTTGGTTTGTTACAAGCCGCGAGGCAATGTAAAAGAATTGGCTTGTGTTTACCATAATTGGGTATACGACCTCAGGGGAAATCTCACCGCTGTCGCGTTCCGGCGAGGGGTGGGCGGCAAGGGTGGCCTTACAGATGAATTTAAAAATTCGGAACACGGGCTCCAACGACTAAGGGTAGAGGTTTTTCGGGGCCTCGTGTTTGGAACCTTCTCGGAAAAGACAGAACCAGTAGCTGATTACTTGGGAGATGAATTAGTATCAGCAGTAGATCGAGTCCTCATCAAACCTCTTAAGGTATTGGGCTACTACTCCCAGATTTTTAAAAATAACTGGAAGCTATATGTTGAGAACAACAAGGACTCCTATCATGCCAGTCTGCTTCATGTTTTTCACAATACATTTGGTGTCGTGAGACCCAATATGGGAGGTGGGATAAAAATCAGTGACTCGGGTTGGCATCATCTCAGTTACACCGAACGAACCGACATTTCGGATGATGAAATAGGTAAAGAGAATGTTAGGTCTAAGCAAGATGCGTACAGCCTTGAAGATCCCACACTAATGGAACACAAATTAGAGCTAGGCGATAATGTTACCAATAATATTCAAACTATTTTTCCGACCCTTGTTATCCAGCAAATTTTAAATTGTCTGGCTGTACGCCAGCTAATACCTAAGGGAGTGAATGAATCGGAGTTAATATGGACGATACTCGGCTTCGAAGATGATGATGAAGAAATGATTCAACACCGGGTCGCCACCAATAATTTAGTAGGTCCAGCAGGCTTCATCTCTATGGAGGATGGCGCAGTTGGAGCATGGGTCCAGCGTGCGGCCAAATCGGATCGCGAAGCCCTGACAGTGATGCCGATGGGTGGACGAGCGATTGAACCCAGTCAAGGATCACGGGTTACTGAAGCCGCTGTCAGAGGGTTTTGGAAGGGCTGGAGAGAGTGCATGGAGATTTAGGATGGCATCGATCCCAAGCCAACTAGATGATGAAGTCTCCCTGAGGCTTCGTATTGATGCACTCAATGCGAATTACGTGCACACAATAGATGATGACCGGTTGGAAAACTGGCCAAATTTCTTCACAGCTGATGGCGAATACAGTATTTCTACACGCGAAAATCATGAAATGGGCCTACCAATATGCCTTGTCCAGTGTAAAGGGACAGGGATGTTCCGCGATCGGATCACTGCATTAAGACAGGCTAATATTTATGAGCCCCACACCTACTGTCATTCAGTAAGCGCACTTCATATCGCCAGCAGCTCTGAAGGTGTGATAGCGACAAAATCAAATTTTACTCTGGTCCGAACAATGTCAGAGGGCGAGATGATGCTTTTTGCGGCAGGTCGCTACGTGGACAAAATTGTCGACTATAATGGGGAACTTAAATTTGCAGAGCGCCGCGTGATATTAGAATCACGGCGTATAGATACCCTATTGGTCATACCTATCTAAAGTCTGTGGCTCAATTTTCCGAGAATTTTAGAAATCCAGGGTATACTAGTGCCCAAACAATATCTGTCCTTACCGGCGCAAGCTTGATGCTCACGATGAGCATGGGCATGCGCCAGAGTTTCGGGCTCTTTGTCAATCCAGTTACACAAGACCTAGGGATAACGGTTGCGGACTTTACGCTAGCAATTGCCTTGCAGAATCTTACTTGGGGCCTGAGCCAGCCCCTCATCGGTGCAATCGCAGACCGCCTAGGTTGCAGAATGATGACCATCCTTGGTTCTTTTTTATACGCGGCGGGGCTAGGTGTCACGATGGTTGCGACAGGACCTATAGCCCTTTGGATAGGCCTTGGTGTAATGGTGGGGCTGGCTCTGGCCTGCACTGGCCTAAGTCTAGCTCTGGCTGCGTCCGCGCGAGCGGTATCATCATTAAAACGCAGCGTTACCCTAGGCACCATTTCCGCTTTTGGCTCTATCGGCACCTTTATTGCTGCACCACTCGCCCAAGGGATGATCGACTCCGAAGGATGGTTATTTGCGATGGTTGGCTTCCTTGGCTTGTGCGCAGTTATGATCCCAGCAGCTTTTTTTACAGGAGCGGGAGATAAGGTCTTCAAAGATAAAATGGGTGATGGTCAAAATATTGACGCCGGCGTCAACTTGTCTCTCAGGGAAGTTTTATTGGAGGCTTGGGAGCACAAAGGCTATGTGACCATGGCTGTCGCTTATTTTGTCTGTGGCCTACAATTGATCTTTATCGCAGCCCATTTACCCGTCTATCTTGAACTTTGCGGTCAATCGCCGGCCTTGGGTGCCCAAGCTCTTGCTGTGATAGGCGGTTTTAATGCGGTGGGATGCTACGTTCTTGGCTGGTTAGGTGGAAAGTTTCCAAAACAGATACTTTTGGGTGGAGTATATATATTACGGTCATCTTTTATCGTGGTTTATTTTTTGCTCCCTGCAACCCCCATGACTACTCTAATTTTTGCAGCTGTCATGGGTTTTCTTTGGCTCGGAGTTGCGCCACTGGTCACCGGGTTGGTATCTCAAATATTTGGCCTAAGAAATATGGCAACTCTAACCGGAATAGCATTTCTATGCCATCAAACTGGGTCCTTTATCGGCGCCTGGGGAGCCGGGCTTCTGTTTGATGCGATGGGAAATTATGACCTAGCTTGGCAGATTGGAGTCCTGATAGGCATAACTGCCGGGCTTTTCCAGGTATTCATGAATGACAAACCTACGCCAAGGATCGGTGGGGCTGTAAAAGTATAAATTAACGGATCATAATCTTGTGATCTTTTACTGGATGGCCCAATAATTAATCAAATTAATACGTGGAAAGCACAAATTGGATACGGTTTATGAGTACTAAAAGAAAACTTCACTTCAACGCTTTCATGAGACCAGCCACCATCCACACTGGTGGCTGGAGATATCCCGGTGGCTTTGCTGATGCAAACTTTAACCTCGACCACATTATTCGATTTATCCAGAAATTAGAGGAAGGGAAATTCGATACATTCTTTATGGCCGACCACCTTGCACTTCTAAACATGCCAACTGAAGCGCTTAGGAGGTCAGCCACCCCAACCTCTTTTGAACCTATGACGCTTCTTTCTGCACTCGCCATGGTAACCAAGAAAATAGGTCTCGTTGCAACATCATCAACAACTTATGATGCCCCGTATCATGTCGCGCGCCGCTTTGCCTCTCTTGATCACATTAGCGGAGGACGTTCGGGGTGGAACATTGTTACAACCGCGAACCCCAATGCATCAAGAAATTTTGGGATAGAATTCCAAATGGAGCATGACGAAAGATACAGCAGAGCCAAAGAATTTTACGACGTCGTGACAGGTCTTTGGGATAGCTGGGAGGATGACGCATTCGTTCGCAACCAAAAAACTGGGATTTTTTTCGATACAGAAAAAATGCATATACTTAATCATCAAGGAAAATATTTGAAATCTCGCGGCCCCCTAAACATTGCCCGCCCTATCCAGGGATGGCCGGTTATCGTCCAAGCAGGCGCATCAAACGCTGGACGCCAACTAGCCGCAGAAACAGCTGAGATAGTATTCACGTCTCAGCCTACGATCGATCATGCTCGAGAATTTTACTCAGACGTAAAGGGCCGCATGAAACAAATCGGTCGTAACCCTAGGCACATGCACATCCTACCTGCTTGCATGGTCATCATTGCCAATTCGCTGGAGGAGGCAAAGGAAAGACGAGCTAAACTAGACTCGCTCGTTCACTTTGAAAGTGCGATAGCATCTTTGTCCATCGCCCTCGGTACTGATGCATCTGTATTTGACCCCGACGGGATGCTACCCGATATACCAGAGACAAATGCTGGACAATCAAGTAGAGAAAAAGCAATTCGAATAGCCAAAGAGGAGAGTCTTACAGTCCGACAACTAGCCCAGAGGATTGGTGGTCACTCGAGCCTCTGTCTTATGGGACCGCCCGAGCTAGTAGCTGATCAGATGGAGGAGTGGCTTTCCACTGGGGGGGCAGATGGATTTACAATACAATTCCCATATTTACCCCAAGGCCTCGATGATTTCGTCGAAAAACTAGTTCCCATTCTCCAAAAAAGAGGAATTTACCGAGAAGATTATGAAGGTAACACTTTGAGAGAAAATCTTGGGCTTCCGCGCCCGGAAAATCAGTTTCTATCTGCCTGAGAAAAGCCACTAAATTTTCCCAGCCGATCCACGATTATTGTCATTTACTTTACAGGGTTTTCATCCAGCACTGTCATCCTGCGCAAAAGTCTGGACTCTTTGGGATTATAATAAGTTCTAGCATGTGCAGTGCAACGATTATCCCAAAGAACTAGGTCCCCTACTTTCCAAACATGCTCATACACATTTGTCGGATCCTCTATCATCTCAAAAAGATAATTCAAAATCTCATCGCTTTCATCAGCCCCCAAGCCCTCGATAAACATCGTCATCTGGCGATTTACAAATAAAGATTTTTGCCCGGTTTCAGGATGTGTCCGAACGATAGGGTGAAGAAATTGCGGGCCGTTCGGATCGATGGTTTCCGGTCTTGTGGTGGCGTTAGCCTGGTAATCGAAATAATTCAGAGCCCGTAAACCCTCGATGCGCATTTTCCAATCATCGCTCAGTCCCTCGTAAGCCTTTATTAAATTGCTAAATCGGGTGTTCCCTCCCTCATCCGGTATAGTTACAGCGTATAAAGTTGAGGCCTTTGAGGGACGTTCAGTATAGCACTGGTCGATATGAAACATCATTTCGCCTTGTTGCACTGCAGTTGGTCGTGATGAGTCTTCAGCATTCGCCACCCACAAAGCATGCGACTTAGTATTGCCCGATGTTCTATACACTTTGGAACGTAAACCAGCTAAGTTTCCAAAAATTTTACAAAATCGTTCTTGATGCTGTTCCTCGATATTCTGGTCACGAATAACCAACACAAGATAATCTCTCCATACGGATCGGAGCATTTCCTTAACTTTTTCAGAGATTGAACTTCGCAAGTCAATGCCCGTGATTGCTGCGCCACCTGCATTAGACAGAGGATGAACCTGCGGAGTAAGTTGGGTTACGGTAGCAAAGTCGTTCATAGCTAGGCCTAAAAAAAATGATTTCCTCAATGCGAGAAGTTTGTCATAAGTCGCTTAAAAAACAAGGAATAGAAGTCGAGTTTATCAATTCAGGCGGCCGTGTATCGGTAATTAATCAATAAAATCACCGCGACGACTGATTTGGACATCGCGGTGCACATTAGCTGACATCAAGAATCCGAATCCAATCATGAGCGAAAGCATCGAGGTTCCTCCATACGAAACAAGGGGTAAAGGCACCCCAACCACAGGAACTAGACCCATGACCATGGCCATATTTATAAAGGCATAGAAAAAAAGTAAGCTAATAATGCCTGCACAGACCAGCCTGCCAAATTGATTCCGTACTCGATAGGAAATAAAAAAACCATAACCGATCAGCAACGTATATAGGCCCAAAAGCGCCAAGCTCCCGACCAGACCAAACTCCTCAGCAAACATCGTAAATATAAAATCTGTCTGCTTTTCAGGCAAAAAACTCAAGTGGCTCTGGGTCCCAGCAAGCAACCCTTTCCCAAAAATACCCCCTGACCCGAGTGCAATTTTTGATTGAATAATGTGATATCCAGCCCCAAGAGGATCAGATTCTGGATCTAGAAATGTTAAGATACGACGCTTTTGATATTGATGTAAGAGGGACCAAGCAACAGGCAAAAAGACCAACGCAGTGAGCCCTGCCAGGAGAAATTTCCATAATCTTACCCCCGCAAGAAAAAATACCACTAGTGCAGTTAAACCAAGCATAATAGCGGTCCCCAGATCCGGCTGACGAAGCACTAAGCCAACCGGTATCGCTATCAGCAATACAGGAGTTAGAAGCCAACGAATACTTTTTAATTCAGATAGGGTGATACCATGAAAGTATCTTGCCAGGGCGAGAACTATTGCTATTTTCATAATCTCGGATGGTTGCAATTGCACAAATTTGAGATCAATCCAGCGTTGGGCTCCCATTCCAATTACACCCTTTAATTCAACTGCCACCAACAGAGCTAATGATAGGAAGTAAATGAAATAAGAATATCTCAACCAAATTCGTATATCCGTAACTGCGACCAAAAGCAGAATACCCATTCCAAACATAAAACGAGCAAGCTGTCTTGATGCCCAGGGGTCCCAATTGCCGTTTCCAGCAGAATACAGCATGCAGAAACCTACTCCCGCAAGTAAGCAGAGAATAAAAAGCAAGGGCCAACTGACCATTTTTAACTTTTGACCCAAACTTATATTATTTGGGGAATATGCAGCCCTAGAACCCATATTTAATTTGTTTTACCGGACAGGGTTAATAGATCGCGCTTAAAGGCTTCTTCCAATATGTCACGAGCCACCGGGGCGGCGACCTTAGATCCACTGCCGCCGTGCTCAACAATTACAGAAATGGCTAATTTGGGTTTTTTTATTGGTGCGAATGCGACAAAAAGAGAATGGTCGCGGTCTTTCCAAGGGAGCTCTTCGTTTTTAATGATGCCTATCTCACGTTCCTCCGCACTAATACGGCGCACTTGAGAGGTTCCAGTTTTACCCGCCATAGCGAGTTTTCTCTCAGAGATCCTCGCCCCCCAACCGGTCCCGCGCGGCGTGTTGACCGCTGCATCCATACCATTTTTTATGACCTCTAAATGACTCGGGTTTATCTTTAGTTTCGACGGAAGGGGATTCTCTATCAATCTTATCTTATCGCCAGACACCAGAGCACGCAGAAGATGGGGCTTTATCTCGCGTCCAGTTGCCAACCTTGCTGTCATGACCGCGAGTTGAAGAGGCGTCGATAAAACAAAACCTTGACCTATACCAGCCAAAATAGTCTCTCCACCCTGCCAAGGCTTACCCAATGTATTTTTCTTCCAAGATCGCGTCGGCACCAAGCCGTCTTTTTCTCCGGGAAGACCTATACCTGTCAGGTTCCCAAGCCCCAATATGCCAGCCATCTTTGCAATACGCTCAATACCAACCCTATTGGCCAGTTCATAAAAATAAACATCACAACTTTGCTGAAGGGCTCGTTTCATATTCATAGAGCCATGTCCATTCTTAGCCCAGCAATGAAATTTACCCATACCGAGTGTGAAGTGACCTGGGCAAAAAATAGTATTTCGGGGGCCGATTAGATTATATTTTAACGCTGCCAGGGCGACGAGCATTTTAAAAGTAGAGCCTGGGGCATAGACCCCCGAAATTGATTTGTTGATCAAAGGCTCATATTTGTTTCCTTTAATTGCTTCCCAGCCTTCTCGACTAAGTCCTTTATTAAAATCATTGGGGTTATAGCCGGGTACAGAGCACAACGTTAAAATATCGCCTCTCTCGACATCCAATACCACCGCGGCCGCACTTTTAAGTGAAGACAAACGTTTTCTAGCAAACCGTTGTAGGTTGAGATCAATTGTCAACACAACGTCTTCTCCAGCAATACCCTCTTTTCTTTCAAGCTCTCTGATCACACGACCTAAAGCATTGACCTCAAGCTGAGTGTTACCCGCTTTTCCGCGCAAAGTTAAATCAAACTGCCTCTCGATACCTGTTTTTCCAACACGAAAACCTGGCAACTCGAGCAATGGATCTCTGTCCCTTGAACCTGGCGGCGGTGGAGCGACGTAACCCAGTAAGTGTGAAACTTCCTCCCCATGAGGATATTCCCTTGTTTGATCGGCGTTGATTGATATTCCAGGTAGATCAGGAGCATTTACCTCTATTTTTGCGACCATTTCCCAATCCAAGTTATCCTTCAAAGTCACAGGAACAAAACTTCGCCGGCGGCGGGTCTCCATTAAAATTCTTTGAACATCTAAAGGACCGGTTCCCGCAAGCTTGACGAAATTCCTGAGGGTATTCTCAACATCCTCCGTCTGCTCTAATGTAAGAACAGCCCTATAAATCATTCGGTTTACAGCTAAAGGCTGACCATTACGATCGAATATTCTTCCCCTCGGAGGGGCTAATAACTTCATATTTATACGATTATCATCTGCAAGGGTTTTAAATCGATCCGCCTCTAACACTTGGAGCTGGTAAAGTCGCCCTCCAAGAACTCCGACCAAACCAAGTTGAGCACCCGCCAAGATTAAGGTGCGGCGGGTGAACTGCTTACGACGTTCGGAGTCTTCCCGATGCATCTAGCTTACCCTGTAAACTTTCCGGCTAATCCATATCAACAAAGCCGCCCCGAAAGGAAATAATGCCACCGTCAATATTGAATGAAATAGAACTGAAACTAGATCTAAAAGCTCGCCGTACCATAGTGAACAAGCTAGCCAACCCACGAAGCTCGTCCCAAAGACCACTAATGAAAATCCTACCCAAAGAGGCAAAAAAGTCGTTCCTCTAAGGCGCTTGCTATAGATACCGAGCAATACTCTTGCGACTAAAAATATCAGAGCGAACATCCCAGCAGGTGTGCCAGCTAAAAAATCATAAAATAAACCCACCAAAAAAGTAGTAACTGGATGTAAAAACTCAGGCTTATAAACAGACCAATAAAACAATCCGATTAAACTCAAATTAATTGCGATCCCACCATAATGAGGCAAATACAACGGCGGAACTGACATCAGCACCAACACTATCATGGTCATCAAAGGAACTTGGTGTCGAGCAGTATTCTCAACAAAGTTTAAAAGGTTACTAAGCACCTTCTCACTCCATTCAAAAAGCCAATTTCCTTATCAATTTAGATCCGGGGAGATAATTTTATCGCGAACCACCACTCGCACATACTCCAGTCGATCCAGCCTCGCAAAAGTTGAAATAAGAACGTTTCCATCACCTGCATTTAAAATAGTTCCCACGGGCAAACCGGCGGGTAAAACACCTCCATGACCCGAGGTAACCACCCTGTCTCCCTCGGTTAAATCCGCAGATGCAGGCAAAAATGAAAGCTTTGGCTGACCAGCATTGGTTCCCGTTAGGATTGCCCTATCCCGCGATGAT
>Ga0255760_10004579_pt1 | contig 11991 bp, 11 predicted proteins | sample 071ome_25_FD_179960 | JGI IMG/M metagenome (GOLD analysis project Ga0255760, IMG submission 179960) | Coastal salt marsh microbial communities from the Groves Creek Marsh, Skidaway Island, Georgia - 071410BT metaG (version 2) | ecosystem: Environmental > Aquatic > Marine > Intertidal zone >... | reverse complement strand
AGTTAGGACTAGAAAAGGACCAAATTAGTGTAATAAATGATCAAATAGGCTCACCCACCTATGCCCTAGATTTGGCTGATGTCATTATGACTATTCTTCAAAGCCAGCACTTTAGACAAGCTAACTTTAAGACACAACTCTATCACTACAACAATCAAGGTAATTGCAGTTGGTATGATTTTGCTCAAACTATTTTTCAGATGGCGAATATTGATTGTAAAGTCAAACCCATCACAACGACACAATATCCGCTTCCTGCTGTGCGCCCTGCTTATTCAGTTCTAAATATCAATAAAATTGAGCAAGATTTTGATCTAAACATTCCAAAATGGAAAATATCTTTAAAAAGATGTATCAATCGACTGACATAATTATCATAGAATGATACTAGCTTATGTCAAAATATAACCCATAGGACGCTATTAAAATCACTATGATTAATTTGTTTCAGCCCAATTTAGGCAGAGAAGAAATGGAGGCAATCGCTGAAGTGTTTGCCAGTAATTGGCTTGGAAAAGGCACAAAAGTTTCAGAGTTTGAGGCGAATTTTGGTCAATCTTTAGAAGAAAACCCTACACTATTTTTATCAACGACCAGCTGTACTGAAGCCATTTTTTTATCAGCAAAATTATTTAAGTTTGCTCCGGGTGATGAGATTATTGTGCCTACAATTTCATTTCCTTCTATTGGCAGCGCAGTTGTTGAGTCAGGAGCAACCATGGTATTTTGCGATGTAGACCAACACTCGCTAAATGTGCGAGCACAAGACTTTAAAGAATTGATCTCTAAAAAAACCAAAGCAATTTATGTGACTCATTATGGCGGGGTTCCATGTGATATGGATGAAATTATTAAACTTTGTCAACAGCATAATATTGCCATTATTGAGGATTCTGCTTGCGCAGTTCGTAGTTTTTATAAAGGCAAGGCTTGTGGTACATTTGGGGCAATGGGCATGTGGTCATTTGATGCTATGAAAACGCTATCTACTGCCGATGGCGGTATGATGTATATTGCTGATACTAATAAACGAATCGAGGCCGAGGAAAGTCTTTATTTAGGATTGCCCGTTAAAAGCAAAAGTGGTCTAGACTCTTCTACTGATGGTGCAGCTAACTGGTGGGAATTTCAGATGAATCGTACGGGTAGACGTGCCATTATGAACAATGTCACTGCTGCTATGGGTCTTGCACAGTTGAAAAAATTAGATGGTTTTATTGAACGAAGGAAGGATATTTTCGAGACTTATTATCAATCTTTAAATAGTGTGGGTGATATAAATCTACCACCCCTCCCAAGTTTTGACCATACTTCTTCTTATTATTTTTTCTGGATTCAGACCAAATACCGAGATAAATTAGCCCAATTCTTACTAGATCAAGGCATCTATACGACTTTTAGATACTGGCCTTTAGACAAGATCGATATGTTTTCTAACTTCGTAACAAATACTTATCCAAATTCTGACTATGCAGCCAAATATACACTTAATCTACCCCTACACCAAGGCCTGTCTGATCAAGAAGTGTTACTAATTATTAAAAGTATTAAAACTTTCTATGAACAACTCTAAATGCATTTTAGTTACTGGCGGTGCGGGCTTTATTGGTTCTGCTGTAATTCGCCACATTATCAACAATACCAATTACCAAGTAGTGAATGTTGACAAACTCACCTATGCTGGAAACGTAGAATCACTAACTGATGTCTCAGATAATGAACGCTATCAGTTTGAACAAGTAGATATTTGTAATACTACTGATATTAAGCGCATTTTTAATCAATATCAGCCCAATATCATTATGCATTTGGCAGCAGAATCACATGTTGATCGATCAATCGATGGGCCAGGTGAGTTTATTCAAACCAATATTGTGGGTACCTATGTCTTGTTAGAAACTGCCAGAGACTACTGGGGCAAATTAGAACAAACCAAACAAGCAAATTTTAGATTTCATCATGTCTCTACTGATGAAGTCTATGGCGACTTAGAAGGTACTGATGATCTATTTACTGAAGAAACATCCTATGCGCCAAGTTCGCCTTATTCAGCCACTAAAGCTAGCTCAGACCACTTAGTTCGCGCTTGGCAGAGAACCTTCAAGCTACCCACTTTGATTACTAATTGCTCAAATAACTATGGCCCTTATCAATTTCCTGAAAAACTGATTCCGCTGATTATTCTTAACGCATTGGAAGGCAAGCGACTACCTATTTATGGTAATGGTAAGCAGGTCAGAGATTGGCTCTATGTGGATGACCATGCCAGAGCGCTGCTTCATGTTGCACTGACTGGTGAGATCGGTGAAACTTATAATATCGGAGGACACAATGAAAAACAAAATATTGAAGTGGTTAAAACCGTCTGCGCCATCTTGGACGAACTTGTGCCAAGCCAGCTTCCAGGTATCACGCATTATGAAGAATTAATTAGCTACGTCACCGATCGCGCAGGCCACGATGTGCGCTATGCTATTGATGCCAGCAAGATTGCTAGCGAACTGGGCTGGACTCCAGATGAAACCTTTGAGTCCGGCATTAAGAGAACTGTTGAGTGGTATCTAGATAATCACACATGGTGTGAACGTGTACAAGATGGTAGTTATATGAGAGAACGCCTCGGAGTAATCAATAAATGAAAACTAAGCATTTAGATGTAGGTTGTGGATCTAATCCTCGAAATCCTTTTAATTATGATCAATTGTATGCAATAGACATTGTCTCAGAAATTAATGTAAATAGTATTAGGAATCAAGCCGCTCCATCTGATGTGCATGCTTTAAGGGCTAGAAGGGTTATTATAGAGAATGACAAGAACTTTTTCTATTCACAAGGAAATGCAGCACTCGAAAGAATGCCATTTGAAGATAATTTATTTGATTCGATATCTGCCTATGATTTTATAGAACACATTCCTCGATTAACCGTTGAAGGCAATAAAACACGCTTTCCATTTATTGAATTCATGAATGAAGCGCATCGAGTCCTTAAGCCTAATGGCACTTTCTATGCGATAACTCCTTGCTTTCCATATAGAGAAGTTTTTGTCGATCCTACCCATGTTAATTTTATTACAGAAAAAACACATGAATATTTTACAACCCCCACTTTAACAGCAAGAATGTATGGTTTTAATGGTCAATTTGAAATTGTTAGAGTAAAAAGGGTCTTCTCTAGACTGGAGAAACGGAAGAAGACTCTCGGTACATTTTTAAAAACATTACTATATAGTACGGTAACACCGACCAAAAAATCTCATATTGTCTGGGAATTTAGAGCGACTAAATCATAATATCAATTATCTGTAATGCTAATATCTTTTAGGTAGTCTAGTACAGCTCTTCCAACTAATTGATGCCCGGCAGAACCCCAGTGTGTGTCGTTAGGAAGATAAATATCCTTATCCCCTCGCCTTAAAGCCTCATTAAAGCGCTTAAACAATGGAACAAGATTCAACTTATTATCCTTAGAAAAGTGCGAATAATAACTCATATTCTCCCAAGTTTTATCAACTAAATATGGTGAGTAAACGCTCAGCTTGTCAGGCGCAATAAGTGCGATAAATTTTGTTTTATTGTTTTCCTGTATTTTATTTTGAAGTCCTATTAAACCACACTCAATTTTTCTCCAGTCCGATGCAGATATGCTTTTCTTGGTCTTAATGTCTTCACTATATACTAACAACTGATTTGAATTCTTATTAGTAAATAGGTTTGGCGTTGTTAAATTCAATATTGTTGTTTTTTTCTCAGCATCTGACCTCATTCTATCGCGTAAAAACTTAAGGGCGAGGTCGACTTTAAACGAAAAGCTAACATCTCGTCTTGTTTGATGCGGAGTCACATTCATTGACTCCCACCTTAATACAGTTCTGCTTAAGTCACTATGATTTACTGTACAGTTACTATCCAAATTCTGGTTGTTGAATCGATTGTAGAGCTCTCTTTCTACAGATTCATATATTAATATTTTTGGTGGCGATTTTTTATATTGGGAGCTTTTTTGAATCTTGTCCAAATCCCCTATTTTAAAGACCCCAACCTTTAAACCAGAATCCTGTCTCAGATAGTTATGCCAAGCGCTTGAAAATCGATGGTTCGAGAACGAATCGCCAACAATAATAATATCGTAAGTATCAATATTCTCGATTAAGCCTATGTTAGATAAGGCAGGACTAAAAAAAAATTCCACACCATGATTACCATAGTTGGCCTCACTGTGCATCCCAATACGCGTCAAATCACCTTCAATTTTCTCAAAATCAAAATACTTCCAATTGATCAAAAAACTTATAAAAGTAATCAAAAAAAGCGTTGATACCGAGATCTTTGTATAGCTCTTATAACGCATACTTAAAATTGAAAATACAAAAACTCACTAATCTTAGACATTTTATAAATTGAAACAACTAACATCAAAATAATAATATTGAGCCATATTGGTGTAGGTTTCCATTCTAGCAAGACCTTCTTTTTCTCCATGGCATCCAATGTGGGATGATAATTTCGCATAATTTCTTGTGTGTTTGGCATCATTACAGCGACTATAAATAAGACAAAAATGAAAGTTTGGCCCTTGAAATACAACATATCATTAAATATGATTCCTACACTTAGCAAATAATCCCCAAGGCCATAAATTTTGTTTAAATTATTCAACATTACACTTGGCAGTGAAAATCCATTCAAACCTATCATGCCAGTCAATATATTCTGAGCGCCGTAAAAACTTTCAGCCCTAAACGGAACCCATGCTACTACTATTGCTACAAATGTAATCGCCCACGAAAAAAAACGATAAATTCTTAATTTTTTACTATTTTTAAATAAACTCCTCCAACCGTGATTAACTATTAAATAGCATCCATGAAGCGCACCCCATAAAACGAAAGTCCAGCCAGCACCGTGCCATAACCCACCTAAAATCATAGTTATCATTAGATTAACATATCGCCTAACTTTTCCCTTCTTGTTACCCCCCAAAGGAATATACAAATAATCTCTTAAGAAACAAGATAATGTTATATGCCACTTTCTCCAAAAATCAATAATCGAAGTAGATTTGTAAGGTGAATTAAAATTAATTGGTAACCGAATACCAAACATTCTGGCTATACCAATTGCCATATCAGAGTAGCCAGAAAAATCAAAATAAAGCTGAAAGGTGTAAGCAAATGCACCAATCCATGCCTCAAAAAATGTTATGACTGTTCCAGCTTCTGCTGCATCAAATACCGGAGTAGCATAAACTGATACGCCATCAGCTATTACAACTTTTTTAAACAGGCCAAGAGCAAAGATAGTAATACCAACAGCGAGATCTTTTGATCGCAACCTGAACATAATCTCCTTAGTAAATTGTGGCAACATCTCTTTGTGGTGCACAATAGGCCCAGCAATCAACTGCGGAAAAAATGTTACAAATAAGCAATAATGAAGAAAGTTATACTCTTTGGTCTTACCTCGATAAGCATCAACTAAATAGGCAATTTGTTGAAAAGTAAAGAACGATATTGCTAGTGGTAATATTACTTCATAAAACGTTAAATTAAAGTCGCCAATTGCATTAAGACTGTCTACAAAAAAATTAGCATATTTATAGTACCCTAGTACCGCTAGGTTTATTGTCACGCCAACAGTTAGTATGCTTTTGTTTAATATTAAATTTTTTGTACTGTTGCTTAGTAATACACCTACACTATAATTAAACAATATAGAAAATAACATTAGCCCCAAGTACGCTGAATTCCACCACCCATAGAAGAACAAAGATGCACCGACAAGCCATGCTATAGCAGCTCTATGATGCCCTTGTCCACCGATTAAGTAAAAGAAAATTAGTGTAATTGGAAGAAAGAGAAAAACAAACTCGTAAGAATTAAAAAGCATATGCTATAAGCCTATATTTTTACACAGCTTAGCACTAACACTGCCTACCAAAATATCATAGTATCGAGTTAACTTATTTATGACGATAAAATAAAACCTGTACATATTTTTATGTTTTTCTAGAATACTCCAACCCAGATAACAAACATTCTACATAAGTCAGAAACAATACAATTGATTCTTACTAGATAATTACAAATCATATAAAATCTCCAAATGTCTGAAGTGAACATTATCTGCATGAAATGGGGTGATAAGTTTCCCGCTACCTATGTAAACCGACTCTATGGCATGGTTGCACGCAATCTTTCACTGCCTTTTCGCTTTGTTTGCTTTACTGAAAATGCTCAGGACATTCGTGACGAGGTGGAGACTCAGCCTCTACCCACATTAGATCTACCTGACAACGCACCTGAGCGTGGTTGGCGCAAACTCACGGTTTTTAAAAAAGATTTTGGCGGTCTAACCGGAAAGACGCTATTTCTTGATTTGGATGTGGTTATTGTGGGTAGTTTGGATGACTTTTTCACACACCCGGGTGACTTCTTAATTGCACACGATAAGAAAAACCCTAAGAAAATTGAAGGCAACTCCTCCATATTTCGTTTTGAAATTGGCCAATATCCAGAGGTTTTATCTTATTTTGAAACACATGCTGATCAGGTCAAACAGGAAGTGCGTCATGAGCAAGCCTATCTTTCGAGAGAAATGCACAAATTGGGCAAGCTGGAATACTGGCCAGATAATTGGGTACCGAGCTTTAAATACCGCTGCTGTCCTTCTTGGGTAAAATCTTGGTTCCAAGCGCCTTTTATTCCTAACGGAGCGAAAGTGATTTTATTCCACGGTCTACCTAATCCCCCTGAAGCTATCAAAGGCATTAGTGGTAAATGGTATCGACATATCCAACCTTCTCCTTGGATTAAGGATTATTGGCAGGCATAATGACACTGTCTATTCTCATTCTTAACTATCGAAGCTGGTCTATGATCGCTGATTGTATTCTCTCAATTGAAGCGCATCCACCCAGTGTTGAATATGAGGTTATTGTAATCGATAATGACTCACAAGATGGTCTGTTTAAGCAATATTCGCAACAGTTTCCTGGGGTTAAGTTTCTAAAAAATACGGGCAACTATGGTTACTCTAATGGCTGTAACTTTGGCGCTCAGTCTGCACTAGGAAAATACTTAGTTTTTCTTAATCCAGATACAGAAATGACTGATTCTCCAGCCATTGACACTATGCTTGAATATGCACAAAAACATAATGACACCGGTATTATTTCCTGCCGAAAAATCAAGCCGGGTAATAAACTTGAGCGAGAAGTGACTTTTATAAGTCCTTGGCTTACATTAGGCCTTGTTAGAAGTCTCTACAAAAGCCTCTTTCGACGAAAAATTGAAAAACTCTTGCCTGAAAATTCACCAATTTGGCACCCAGAATGGTTAACCGGATCGATTTTTTTTATTCCAGCGAATATCTATCAACAAGTTGGTGGACTCTCTGAAAGAGACTATTGGATGTATTTCGAAGAAATGGATTTAGCTCACAAAATCAACGAAATCGGCAAAACTATTACGCTGATTCGTAATGTTGAAATTAAACATCAACACGGTGGTTCCTCTCGTATTAACCCAAAAACCTCTGCTATTACTAAGTCAGAAGTCATGATTTCCAGACATGTCTATATTCAAAAATTCTATGCGGGCATGCATGGCATATTGTTGCATATTTGTATGATTGCTATCAGTCTGGGTGCACAACTATTGATGGCATTGATTAGCTTGCCATTTTTTTGGACCAAAAAAGGACAGGCGTCTCTATTGTTACTAAATGAGTCAGTACGTTATTATGGTCGCGCTCTAATTAATCACAATTGGAGAAGTCATAGACTATCTGGGGGTGACACATGAAAAAAGAAGCTTGGTATCGACCAATTATCAGCGCCTATCGAAAGCGAAAAAGTCTAAAGCTAGCTAAGCAATTTACCGACATTTTAAATGTCTTAAAGGGTGAGATGCCAGTAATGATTATTTGCTATAACAATGGCGTGTATGTTGAAAACCTAGTGCGTCAATTCAATAGATTTGATATCACACCGATTGTGATTGACAACCGCTCTTCAGATGAACAGACACTAGCAACATTAGCTCAATTAGCAGCGGAAAAACAAGCATATATTGCTTATTCTGAAAAAAATTTTGGCCACTTTGTTGGACTATTAGATCCCATTTATCAACAATTGCCCGATCATTTTGCCTATACCGACCCCGATCTAGATTTGAATGAAAATCTACCCAAAGATTTCTTGCAAAAATTGATAGATCTAACCAATCAATATAAAGTCTACAAGGCGGGTTTTGCACTCGATTTATTAGATGATGAACCGGTTATTGATGCGTCTCAACATGTCTCACACACCAAACCATTTGATTATCAAAATGACTTTTCAGTGCGTCAGTTTGAAGCACAATTTTGGCGTCTGCCAATGCAACATAACAAACTTGAACTCTACTATGCACCAATCGATTCGACCTTTGCTGTATACAACAAGCAAAACTACCGAGGAGATTTTTATGACGCCATACGAGTAGCGGGAGACTATAGTGCCATTCATCTACCCTGGTTTCCAAGACTTGATATTATGAACAAAGATCAAAAACTGGCTTATTTAAAAAGTGATCGAAAAAAAGACACCACCTGGGTTAAGAAATAAGTTGTCAAGCCTTAAACTTTCCATTGTTATTCTGAATTACCATTCTCTAGATATGGTAAGAGCTTGTTTGGATTCTTTGGATAAGCATCGACCGCAGTTAACCTACGAAATTATCGTAGCCAATAACGATGAAGACACTCAGGCATTTAATGAATTTTCAGCTAAAAATCCAGACATACATTGCATCCAGAATACTGGAAACTGGGGCTTTTCCAGTGGCTGCAACTTAGGTGCTAGCATTGCCAATCATGACTATTTATTGTTTTTAAACCCCGATACTAAAATTACCGATTCGCCGGCAATCGATCGAATGATTAATATTCTTGAGATGGATAATGATATTGGTATTTGTGGCTGCCAGATCATTGGACCTAATGGCAGTGAAAAACCTCTGTATTGGAATAATCCTTGGTTTTTTATCAAATGGATCAAGGCCATTTATGAAACACTTTATAAGCGCAAATTGGCCAAGAAATTTTCAGCCGATAAAGACATTTGGTATCCAGATTTGATCAGTGGCGCCGTGCTGGCTATAAGAACTAAAGATTTTAATCGAATTGGTGGCTGGAGTGATGATAAGTACTGGATGTATGCTGAAGATCGAGACCTGTGTCACCGAATGCAAACAAAACTTGGGAAAAAACTAGCGCAATTGCGTCATTACAATATCTATCACTCTTGGGGTGGCGCATCAGAGAATACTCAGTCGATGATATTGGACATGGAGATGATTATCTCCAGGCATAACTATATCTATCATAATAGTCAGGGCATTTCTAGAATGGTCATTCTGTTTTTATATATTACCAAGAATCTACTCTCTCCAAGTTTAAAACTATTCTTAAATACAATACTTTTTAGGCGCAACAAAATAACCAAGTACAAGCTCCTAACGATGGGTATGATTGACTACTACCTGAGCGCCATCAAGCGCAAAACTTGGAGAAGTAAACGACTAGATCGATGAAAAGGTATAAATCCAAATTCGAAAAATGGTTCTCTTTATCACGCCACCAAAGACGTGCTGGAGCAAAAAAACTCACGGATCAATTATCACTCGATTTCAAAACATTGAAACAGCAGCGCATACCGGGCGATGACATTGTTTATACCCATGGAAGTGCAAATGACATCGAAAAACATTTCAACGCATTGAAACAAGAATTTGCCGGCCAAAGCGAGCTTTGCTACACTCACGCTAAAATCATTGTACTTATCAGACGTGAGTCGATGGTAGAGAAAAATTTTCAACTCTTTCAAAAACTCTGGACAGAAGAAAAAGATTTTTTACTTAAACATTTAAATACGCGCTGGCTAATCGCGGCAACTGATACTTTTGCCGATTATTCTGACGATGATGCGGTCAGAAGCTTATCTGTCGCTTGTGTTTGTCTACTTAATACAGTCAAACTACAAGAATCTGAACGTTTTATTACCAATGCTTGGAAATGTATAGATGATCAAGAAAAACTTTCTAGACTGGATAATGAAGAGCGCTTTTCACTGTTTGATGGCACCTCGGTATTTAAGTTTGGGACGGATGATACTTTAAGGAACATGCGCTGGCGTATTGATAAGGTTGCTGAGTTGAATGTGGCTGGCGAAATCCTTCTAGAAATCTTTCTTCGCCTACAAGAGTTCGATACTGTCTATAAGCGTAGTAAAGAACGCCACGCCCGTAACAAAACTGGCTGGTGGTAAGTTGAAAGTACTGGTTATTAACTTGGTCTATGCCAATGATCGTCGAGAGCTTCAAAACGAACAGCTGTCGTTTTACGGATTTGACTATGAGTTCTTAAATGCGGTCTCTGTTGATAACATCGGGCTAGAGACTTATAAACAACACTATAAAGATTGGCAAAGACCACTTAAGAAAACTGAAGTGGCTTGCTATTATTCACATCGCAACGCTTGGCAGAGGGTAATAGATGATAACCAGCCTATATTGATTCTTGAAGATGATGCACTTTTGTCTAAACACCTAGTGGTATTACTCCCGACTTTAGAGAAAGAAAAAAATGCTGATTTGATCAACCTGGAAAATCGTGGCCGAAAAAAATTCATTGCAAAAAAAGCTAAACCTATTGGTCATCAGTCACAAATGTTAAGACTATATCAAGATCGAACAGGTGCTGCTTGCTATATCCTATGGCCTTCTGGCGCTAAAAAATTGCTTGAATGTGAAAAACAAAAAGGAATTGCTTTAGCTGATGCGCATATTACTTCTTGTAGCAGTCTCAAGGCCTATCAAATTGAGCCCGCTGCTGCTATTCAACTGGATTACTGCGAACATTACCAAATTCAAAATCCTGCCAATCATCAATTAGCACAATCCAGTGTTAGTAGTCAGTTTAATTATAAAGGTAACTGGCAATTCTGGCTCAAACGACTTGTCCACCAAGTTAAATTGGGCTGCCGACAGCTTCAGCTGCTCCCAAAAACGCAACGACGCTATATTGATATCAATCCTAAAGACTTCTATCGTCAGACAGATTAACTTGACGCTTCATAATCGGTAGTAGTAGACTCAAGAATAAGACATAGAACGCATTCATATGCTCTTCACCAAAGGCAATATGGGAAAAGCCAAAGGTGATGTACCCAACACACAGCATAACGCCCATTAATGCATACATCTGTTTTCCTTGACGCCTTAGCCCTTTAATAAAGGTTGCTAATGGCACAAACAACAAGGCAAAAAATGTGATTATTCCTATAAAACCTGCCGAGACCAGGTTGGTTATATATTCATTATGCAAATGGGTAAAGCTGGCAATTCTTTCATGATTCTGTGTAGCATATTTAGCTGCCACTTCATTAGCATTACGATAACCATAACCAAACCAAGGCGCATCCTTAGCTGCCAAAAATCCCGATTTCCACATTTCCATACGAACACCGGATGAGCTGAACTTGGTATGACCACTCCGCCAGTCCTGAATATTATCTATAGCGTTACCAATTCTTTCCACCACGGTGGTTTGTGTTGCTACCACAAACAAGGAAATCACACTAAACAAAAGCAAACTCAGTTGCCTCTTGCGATTATTTTTTAAGTGTCCAGGATAAATAATACTTATATAAACCGCAAACAAAATCAAAAATGAAACCCAGGAGCCTCGACTGGCTGCTAATACGATAGCAGTTGTACCCAATGCGACTGCAAAGAAGCTTAATATTTTTTCCTTGCGAGTTTCTTTATATATTCTTACAACTGAAAAAAACAACATGGCCACAACCAAATCACCAAATACATTGGCATTGATCATCCCAGATGGCCTTGTATAACCTGAAAAGAATTGAAACAAGGTAATGATACCGACTAGTATCAAACCAAATTTCAAACTGACCAATAAGTGTGAAATGTTTAGGTTGGATTTGTAT
>Ga0255760_10004573_pt1 | contig 11995 bp, 8 predicted proteins | sample 071ome_25_FD_179960 | JGI IMG/M metagenome (GOLD analysis project Ga0255760, IMG submission 179960) | Coastal salt marsh microbial communities from the Groves Creek Marsh, Skidaway Island, Georgia - 071410BT metaG (version 2) | ecosystem: Environmental > Aquatic > Marine > Intertidal zone > Salt... | reverse complement strand
TAGCTTAGTAACCCACCAAGGAAATAAAGAGATAATTTCCAAGGCGCTAAAGAGAATCTCACTTTAGACCCCTTCGAACTTCGAACTTAAAGAACAGAGCCTCGGCTCTGTTTTTTTTTGGCTAGGATTTGAGCTTTAGAAGGTGCTTGGCACCACCATCAATATCATGCTCTGAGATATATTTTTGCGGGAGAACAAAGGATCCTCCTACCGCAAGCACGTTATTGCATGCCAAATAGTCTTTGTAATTAGAATCATTGACTCCCCCGGTACATAGAAATTTTATTTCAGGAAATACATCTAAATATGCTTTGAGTTTTTTAACACCGCCAAGAAGTTCTGCGGGGAAGAATTTCATAACTCCAACCCCAAGACTTTTATTTACAAGAATTTCTGAGGCTGTTTCTATCCCAGGTATAAAAACATTTTCATTATGCAGCTGTTCAATCATTTTTTGATTCGAGCCAGGGCTTACTAGAAATTTAGCTTTGCTGTAATTTATATTTTCTAAATCATTTACGTTGGTTATTGTCCCAATGCCTGCAAATATACTTTCATTATTCAAGATGGTGTTCATCCCATCGATGGAAAAACCTTCTCTTAGGGTAAGCTCAACAATAGGCAAACTAGCCTTCAGTAAAATTTTAGCTAAGACCTCAGCTTCATCTTGTGACCGTAGGGTAACGGTGGGTATTAATTTAAAATTGTTAAATATCGTCATGGAAAATAGTTGCTCCTGTATTGGGAGAAGATATATTTTCTCTAAATAGATTAAATAATTCTCTGCCTAAGCCAATATTTGCTTGCTCAATTATTTTTGGAGTTCTCGCTTGAAAAGTCTCTAAATCTGCATCGATAGATAGTGATTCATTTTTTAAATCCAAGGTGAGTAGATCGCCATTCTTAATGCGGTAAAGGTTGTTATTTTGGCTCACAGCATGGATCATCGCAGGAAAGGAACCTGATGCACCTGACATTCTGCCGTCTGTTAACAGGGCAATATTTAAACCTTGATCCTTAAGGACACCAATTGGCGAGGATAGTTTATGCAGCTCTGGCATCCCATTATGCTTTGGAGACTGCCCAATCAATACAACGATCGTATCCTCTTTAAATTCATTATCATTAAAGGACTTCACCACATCAAGTTGATCGGTAAATACCCTAGCTTTTGCAGTAATAACCTCATTTTCATCTTTAAGAGCGCTAACTTTAATAATCCCTTCAGCAATATCCCCTTTGATAAACTTGATGCCACCATTGTCTTTAAAGGGTGCGCTGCAGCTTGCAATGATGGATGGATTTGGAACAGGGGGCAACTGTTTAGACCATAGTAATTTCTCGTTCTCAATTATTGGAGCTTGCATATAAGGATCTATTCCTTTGCCCATCACTGTTTCAATATCTTGAAAGATCATGTCTGCTGCAACGAGTTCCTCTAGCATTTTTGCAATACCTCCTGCTTGATGGAACTGATTAACATCAGCACTACCGTTTGGATATACACTGCATATGAGAGGGATAATTTTTGAGAGCATTGCAAAATCCTCTGTAGTAATAATAAATCCACCGGCTTTAGCCATCGCAATCATGTGGATCACTAAATTTGTAGACCCGCCGCTTGCTAAAAGAGCAATAATCCCATTTACCCAATTCTTAACATTCAACATTTCTCCTAAACCTAGTTTTTGCTCCATTAAATTCTTTAGAGCTGCAATTGAGTGCTTGGTTAACTCCACTCGTAAAGGTGAATTAGAGGGGGTAAAGGCTGCTCCAGGTAGTTGAAATCCCATAGCTTCGGCAATCAGTTGATTGGTATTAGCAGTGCCATAGAAAGTGCAAGTGCCTGGACTGTGATAAGCGCTTTGCTCGACTGCCAACAAATCAATTCTATCTATTTTGCCGGCGCTAAACTCTTTTCTTTTTTCAGCCTTATCTGCATTTGAAATTCCAGAGTGCATAGGGCCGCCTGGAACGAATATGGTTGGCAGGTGTCCAAACCGAAGTGAGCCAATAAGTAATCCTGGAACAATTTTGTCGCAGGTACCCATGCATATTGCACCATCGAACACATTATGCGATAGCCCAATCGCAGTAGAAAGAGCAATCGTATCTCTAGAAAATAATGAGAGCTCCATACCTGGCTCTCCTTGGGTAATGCCATCACACATTGCCGGAACACCCGCAGCAACTTGAACATGCAAATCTAATCTTTCTGCCTCTTTTTTTAAGACTTCTGGATAATCTGCGAAAGGTGCATGGGCTGAAAGCATATCGTTATAGGCGGAGATGATTCCCACCATTGGTTTTTTAACTTGCTCTTTACTTTGCTTTCCGCAAGCAGCGTAAGTATGCGCTAGGTTTGAGCATGAGATGGCTTCTCTATTGGGCGAGCTTTCTTTAGATCTTGAGAGTAAATCTAAATATATAGACCGTGAATTTTGACTTCTTTTTTCAATCTCATTCGCAACATTCTCAATGACCGCATGCATGGATTAATCCTCGTTATTCCATTTAGCTCCATGGTTGGCAATCAAAATATCAGCCTCAGATGGACCCCAATTACCTGCATTGTACTTGTCTAACTTAAGATTGACCTTATTTAATGCATTAATTAAAGAGTCAATAAATTCCCAAGATTGCTCTACCTCATCTCTGCGCATGAAGAGGGATGATTTACCATTCATTGCATCAAGTAAAAGTCTCTCGTAAGCATCTAAATAATCATCCTCGTAATATTCATTAAAAAATAAATCCAAGGGCAATTCCTGCAGCTTAAATCCTGATGCGCTAGGTTCTTTGATCATAATTTTTAACTTAATACTTTCTTCAGGTTGCAGCTGAATAATTAGCTGGTTATTTTTTTGCTCTTCAGACTGATGAAAAATATTATGAGGGACACTCTTAAACTGCACCACAATTTCTGATTTTTTTTGTGACATGCGCTTGCCTGTTCTCAGAAAAAACGGAACCCCTGACCACCTCCAATTATCAATGAATGCTTTTATGGCAACAAAGGTTTCTGTAGTACTATTTTCTGAAACTCCTAACTCATCAGCATATGCTTTTTTTGCTTGTCCATCGATGGCACCTTCTTTGTATTGGGCTATAACGCATGAATCACTCACATCTTGATCGGTTATCATTCTTAATGATCGCAAAACTTTAAGTTTTTCATCCCTCAAGGATTCAGAATCAATGCTAGTAGGTGGTTCCATCGCTACCAGGCAAAGAATCTGTAATAAGTGATTTTGTAACATATCTTTGATGGCACCAGTATGATCGTAGTAGGCACCTCTATTTTCTAAACCCAAAGTCTCCGCAACAGTAATTTGGACATGGTCAATGGCTATGTTTGACCATATTTTTTCAAATAAAATATTTCCAAACCTGAGAGCTAAGAGGTTTTGCACAGCTTCTTTGCCAAGATAATGGTCAATTCTAAAGATTTGGTTCTCTTTAAAATATGCAGCTAATGATTTATTGATCGCAACGGAAGATTTGGTATCTGATCCAATTGGCTTTTCTACCACGATAGAGCTTTGGGCTGTAATCAATTTATTGCTCTTGAGATTTTTTGCTATGGTTTGATAAAAACCTGGAGCTACCGCTAAGTAAAATAAATTATTGTCGTCGCTAACCTTAGCTAGCTTCTTAAAATTCTCAGGCTTATTAAAATCAATTTGGAGGTAGGAAACAGTTTTAATAAATTCGCTAAGGTTTTGGCGATCGTATTCTTCCTTTGCAAGAAAATTTTGCAGACTTTTTTTGATTGTCTCTTGATATTTTTTCTGACTTAAGGCGCTAGAGCCAATGCCAATGATATTACTATATTTAGCTAAGCCGTCTAATTTTTTTGCCTTGAACAGCCTAAAGAGAGCTGGCAATAATTTGCGTGCAGCCAAATCACCTGTTCCCCCAAATATGATTACATTCATGCAGATTTTTGGATGGGCTGAATTACATCGTTGAATGACTGGGAGTGCCAAAAGTTTGCGAGATCCAACATGCGGTTTGAGAATCCACATTCGTTATCGTACCAAGCAATTAACTTAATAAGCTTTCCCGATTGCTCCATAAAGTTAAAATCAACAATGGATGAAGCTGCATTTCCATTAAAATCGATACTCACCAAAGGATCCTCATTGACAGCTAAAATTCCCTTAAGCTCCCCTTGTGATGCTTCTTTGAGTGCGGCTTTAATTTCTTCTAAAGAGACTAATCTCTTGGCCTCAAAAGTTAAATCGAGCATGGATACATTTAGCACGGGCACTCGGGTGGCAAATCCTGATAGCTTACCATCAAGCTCAGGCAATACCTGACCAATAGCCTTTGCAGCACCAGTTTTTGTAGGAATAATAGATGCATTGGTGGCGCGTGCTCTGTAGGGGTCTGCATGATACATATCTAGGACATTTTGGTCGTTAGTAAAAGCATGGACCGTATTAATGATGCCGCTCTCAATTCCACATACTTGATTAATAATGCTGGCTATGGGAGCCAAACAATTGGTTGTACATGAAGCATTAGAGATAATTGAATCTGTTTTTTCTAGTTCTAAATGATTTACCCCATAGACGATTGTTTTATCGACATCGGTTCCGGGTGCGGAGATGATTACTTTTTTTGCTCCCGCATTAAGATGCTCCGCTGCATCTTTTTTATGAGTAAAGATGCCGGTACATTCCAAGACCAAATCAATATTAAGCTCTTTCCAGGGAAGGGCAGCAGGGGATTTTTCTTGGAAATAGGCTATTTTTTTATTGTCTACAAGGATGCAGTTGTTTGAGCTATTTATTTTCTGGGGCAGGATTCCATGCACCGAATCATGTTTCAAGAGATGCGCTTGTACCTTAGGCTCACCAAGGTCATTGATTGCAACCAAATTAAAGCTATTAAGTTGCTTCTCAGATTGTAATAATATGCGCGCAATATTTTTGCCAATCCTACCAAAGCCATTTATTGCAACATTAATCATAGTTTCCCCAAAAAATGAAATACGAGGATAAATTAAAAATGACAACGATGTCAAATTTCATTGCTCAAATTATTTAATGGAGTATCATGCTGCATATCTATGAACAGAACTAAAATAATTGCGACCATAGGTCCCAGCACTAATAATCTAGATGCTATCAAGTCAATGCATGCTGCTGGTATGAATGTCGTTAGGATTAACATGTCGCATGCAACCCACAGCTCTGCAAAAGAAATTATCTCTCTGGTTAGAAAAGTAAACAAAATCCAAGGAGATAAGTACGGCCCCATTGCAATCATGATTGATACCCAAGGTCCAGAAATAAGAACAGGAGAAAGTACATCCACACTGGATTTAAAGGTGAACCAGATTGTGAATCTTACGGTCAGAGATGATCAGGATGTTGAAACTTCCTCAATCAAAATCAATTACAGAGGTTTAATAGATAGTGTAAAGAAAGGATCTATGATCACCATCGATAACGGACTCATAAACTTTAAAGTTCTAGAGAAAAATAAAGATAATCTCAAGTGTAGAGTTATTGACGGTGGGACGCTTGGAAGTAAAAGGCATGTAAATTTACCAGGCATCAGAGTGGATTTGCCATCTATTACTAAGAAAGATAGGGAAGATATTCGGTTTGCTCTCAGAGAGGGTGTTGATTTTATCGCGCTGTCATTTGTAAGAAGTGCTGAAGATGTGTCCGAGCTCCAAAAAATCCTTACAAAAAATAAATCAGCCATAAAGATTATTTCAAAAATTGAAAATCAAGAGGGCTTAGACAATATCCATGAAATTACAAAAAGCAGTGATGTTGTTATGGTTGCAAGAGGCGATCTTGGTATCGAAACAGATCTAGCTAACCTTCCAAATATTCAAAGAAGAATTATGTATTCAGCAGCTAAGCATGGCAGGCGCTCCATTGTGGCTACGCACCTACTAGAATCAATGATTACCAATTCCAATCCCACCCGAGCAGAAGTCACGGATGTTGCCAATGCTATCTACGAGGGAGCTGATGCACTGATGCTTTCAGGGGAGACCAGTATTGGTAAGTATCCCATTAAATGCATTAAGTTGATTAGTAAGATCGCTAAGCAAGCAGAACAATTTAGAACACTTGGATACGAGCAAAAACTATTGGAAGATTCTGATTGGCAAAGTTTAGCAGTACTTGGCAGAGAGTTAGCAAATAAAACCAATGCAGCAGGAATTATTGTCATTACCAGATCTGGAACCACAGCCAGGGTAATGGCCAATACCAAACCTCATGGCAAGACTATTTTTGTTTTTACAAACAATTTAAAAGTCTATTCGCAAATGTCCATTTACGGAGGGGTAAAGGCCTTCTATATTAAAAATATTTCTAATCAAAAGCTATTACTTGCTAAAATCTCAGAAAATCTTAAACCAATAACAGCGAAACAGAAAAATAAAAAGTTTGTTTTATTATCTGGAATTCATTCCGATAGGTACACGGATTCTTTGCAGCTTATCAATCTATAATTTATTTTGGAGCCTTGCCAAGGGACTCTCTGAGGACAACCTCAGATTTGAAGATTTTTGTGAGATCCCCGATCGAACTGTTTCCGCTAATTTTTTTTATTAATGCAGAGGCAGCATGTTCTGACATTTTTGCTACGGGTTGCCTAACAGTAGTAATGGATGGCCAAATTTCTTGAGCAATCATAGAGTCATCAAACCCTGTTACAGATAACTGCTCAGGAATCGCAATATTATTTTGATAACAATATTTGATGACTCCAGCAGCCATGGAGTCATTAGAACAAAATATAGCAGTCGGTTTATTTTTTTTCTTTAATAACTCTGCAGCTAGCTTAAAACCAGACTCAAATGAGAAATTACCTTGCAGTGTCATGGAAGCATCCAGAGAAATATTTTGCTTATCTAGGCTCTCACAGAATCCATCAAAACGTGCTTTGGCTGCAGAATGATCCTTGTGTCCTTTTATGAATGCAATTTTTTTATGACCCATAGAAATAATTTTATTAGTCATGGCGTATGCTGCATCTTTGTCGTTAGCAGAAGACCAGACTTCATATGTCTTATTAGGCGGCGCAATAAAGGATATCGGCACGTCTAATTTTGTGATGGCTGCAACCAGCTTGAGGTTATCGGTGAGTGGAGGGGTGAGTATTACTCCATTTAAATCCGCAGTCTTGATAAAGTTTGTCACTCTAGAAATGAGCCCAGAGGAATTATTCTTACATTCTTGTAACACTAGGTTGTAATTAGTTCCTGCGCAAGCATTTAAAGAGCCCGACTGCACATCGGATAAATAATATTTATTTGGGTTATCGTAAAGCAAGCCAATTAAAAAAGATCTTTTAGACCTTAATCCTTGAGCATCTTTATTAGGAGTAAATTTAAGCTTTTTAATAGATTTCAGAACAGTGGTCCTCGTTGTTTTGGCAACGGCGGGCTCATTATTAATGACTCTTGAGACAGTCTTAATGGAGACGCCCGCATCAGCGGCAACATCCTTAATGGTTGCTTTTTGATTCATATTAAAAAAAATTCGAATTCCTATCTTCCATATTTTCAACTAATTTTGCTACAATGACAACGATATCAGTTTTAGTAGGGGAATCGCATATGTCTTTTAATAGTTTTGATCTGGCTGTATTGGGAGTGTATGTAGTTGGAATTATCTCCCTAGCTTTGTATGTTTCAAGACAAAAAGATAACACCGAACGTAGTTCAAGCGATTACTTCCTAGCGGGAAGATCTTTACCCTGGTGGGCCATTGGAGCCTCTTTGATTGCTGCTAATATTTCAGCCGAACAAATCATTGGCATGTCAGGCCAGGGTTATGTGGTTGGCTTAGCCATTGCAACCTATGAATTAACAGCGGCAATAGCCCTCATTGTGATGGCTAAATATTTTCTACCTCTTTTTTTAAAAAAACAGATTTATACCATGCCTCAATTCTTAGAAGAGAGATTCGATAAGCGGGTTAGTCTTGTGCTAGCTTTCTTTTGGCTTGGCGTTTATGTATTCATTAATTTAACCAGTGTCCTTTGGCTGGGATCTTTGGCGATCAATTCTTTGACCGGCTTGGATCTTTTCTATGGACTGGTTCTATTAGCCTTGCTCTCATTGGCCTATTCATTGTGGGGTGGCCTTAAAGCCGTTGCTATGACCGACATTATTCAGGTGGTTTTGCTTATCTTTGGCGGGTTAGCTGTTTCTTATATTGCGCTTAATCAAATTAGTGAAAATACTGGAATTTGGAATGGTTTGGTAATTGTTTATCAGAGCGTTCCAGATAAGTTTGATATTATTCTGGATCCTTCCAATCCTTCGTATGCAGATCTTCCGGGAGTCTGGGTACTCATAGGGGGTCTATGGATTGCACACTTTGCATACTGGGGGTTTAATCAGTACATCACCCAAAGAGCATTAGGGGCCAAGTCATTGCCAGAAGCGCAGAAAGGAGTAATTTTTGCTGCCTATCTCAAATTACTGATGCCGTTTGTAGTAGTCTTGCCTGGAATTTGTGCTGCCGTTCTTTATGCAGACCTGCCTAAATCAGATCAAGCCTATCCTAAAATGATGGAATTATTACCGCACGGACTACTTGGGCTGACCTTTGCTGCTCTGGTGGCTGCCATTATTTCATCCTTGGCTTCTATGACTAATAGCATTAGCACCATCTTTACTATGGACGTTTACAAATCCTTTGCCAGAACTAAGCCATCAGAAAGAAAGCTAGTAACTATTGGTCGCAATACATCTTGGATTGCGCTGGTAATAGCAGTATTTTGTGCGCAACCCCTGCTTGGGAGTATGGAGTCGGCCTTCCAATACATTCAGAATTTCACAGGATTCTTCACCCCAGGTATCTTGGTAATATTCTTGGTGGCATTATTTTGGAATAAGGCTACCACCATGGGTGTACTGGTTGCTGCCATTGTCTCGTTGGTGTTGTCGCTGGGTATTTTTCTTTTCTATCCCGAGTTACCTTTTATACATAGGATGGGGATCGTATTTTTGGCCTCCGGGTTTAGTTGCTATCTGACTTCATTGCTCCAGGGTTATGAAATCCAAATTAAGGCCATTGATTTGGCAGATGTTAATTTTGGTACCAGCAAAGCTTTTAACAATAATGTTGCAACTATCGTTGCGATACTGGCCCTAACTTACTGGATCTTTTGGTAAGCCCGAATGGATTTTAGATCAGAAAAACTTCTTTTAATTGATATTGGTGGGACCAACTTTAGATCAGCTATCAGCTATCTTGGAAGTGACGAGATTCTTGAGACAAAAAAACAAAGCGTGGATTGCCTTAAAAATTTTAATGCATTAGTTTACGACCTGCTGGAAGAGCATGGCCCCATAGAGCATGCGGTATTTTCTGTTGCGGGCCCAAAGATAAATAATGAGATCTCGATGACCAATAGGGATTTCAAAATCAACACAGATGCATTAAAAAATGAGTTCGGATTTAAGTCTTGTTATTTATTAAACGACTGGGAGTCCATTGGCTTCAGTCTTGCAGGAACGAGTTCACAAGATATTCAGTTTCTGCAAACCGGAGAACCTTTTAATAGTACTGCTTTCATGATTGGGCCAGGGACTGGTCTTGGCGCAGCTTTTATATCTGAGAGTTTGGTTTTTCCCACCGAGGTTGGTAATACTCAATTTACATTCCACAAGATACTCACCGACAATGGGGTGAGCAATGTTGACAGTTTTAACGTGCTCGAGGATTTGTTATCGGGGAGAGGTATTTCAAGGCTCTATGAGAATTTCTCTGGAGTCTTGAATTCTCCTGAAGCTGTAGTTGCTCTTGCCAAAGAGGGCGACCAAAACGCATTAAAAGCAATCCATACTTTTATTGACGCCTTAGCCATGTCTGCATCCGATTTAGCCCTAACGTATATGTCCGGAAGGGGAATCTATATTGCCGGCGGTTTGATGCGCACCATTTACAGTTTTATTGATAAAGATAGATTCTTACAAAATTTTATTGGACAACGTAAACCCATGCACCAAGATCTGCTGATGAAAATGCCAATCGGTATTATTACCAGAGAGATGACTTGTTTGCATGGAAACTTAGCTTTTTTGACTTCAGAGTTAATGAGGTCTTAAGTGATAACTGCTCAACAAAAAATTGACAGTTATTGAATTAAAATGATATAAATATGACAACATTGTCATAGTCTTGGGAGAATTATATGAGTTTTAAAAAGTATCTTTCCTTATTTGGTCTGTTAGCCTTCATGGCACCGCTTGTGATAGCGCAAGAAGAGGCTGAAGATGAGGATGTCGAAGAAGTGGTTGTCACTGGTATTAAAAAGAGTCTTTTAGATGCCATCGACATCAAAAGAAACAATACCGGTATTGTAGATGCAATCACCGCAGAGGATTTTGGTAAGTTCCCTGACAACAACTTAGCCGAATCTCTAGCCCGTGTTGTGGGTGTGGGTATCGACAGAAGTAACGTTGAAGGTGCTGCTATTGCTGTGCGTGGATTTGGTCCGCAGTACAACCTAGTGACACTTAACGGCAGACAAATGCCAACGGCTCCCACCTACTGGTACGATGGTAGATCCTTTAACTTTGGAGATATTTCATCCCATGGTATTGCTGCGGTTGAAATTTATAAGTCAATTAATAGCACATTGCCTTCAGGTGGTATTGGTTCAACGGTAAATATTGTTACTACCAAGCCTCTCATGATTGACGGATCTTTGACTTCTGTCAGCGCAGACTATCTTTTAGATAGCACGAATCCAGAAGACGAGCTGCAGCCTGAGGTTAATTTTGTGCACACTAATAATTTTGGCAGATGGGCTTATTCCATTTCTGGTTCTTTCCAAGATAGAACTAATAGAGAAATTGGTACCAGAGAGTCTAACTGGCTAACCTATCCTGATGTCAATGCGCGATTGGGATATGATCTTGGTGGTTCAATATCTTTTGACAATATCACTGATAACAACAAAAGAGCAGATGGTAAAACCTTTTGGCAAGAGCCAACTGCTTATCAGTTTAAAGACAACGAAAGAGAAAGAACGAATGCTCAGGCAGCGCTTCAGTTTGAAGTTACAGAAAATCTAGTTGCAACACTCGATTACACATACTCAAATGTTGATTTTTCATCTACCGGTCAAATGTTTGGTTCATGGCTTGGTGGTTGGAACACGATCAGTGGCACAATCAACGAGAGAGGTGTTGCTACCGATACCGTAGTAGAGGGTAGGGGCTATGATCATCAGTATATCTATGGTGCTACCGAGAATGAAAATACTTCTCTGGGTTTGAATTTAGAATTTGTAGTTAATGAAGCTTTAGTTTTAGAGCTTGATTATCACGATTCTTCATCAGAAAGAACTGGTACCGAGCAACCTAACGAAATAGGTTTGGGTGCGCCTGCAACTGCGGTAGTTACTCACACCAATGCACGTTCTGGTATTCATTACTTTGATTACGATCGATATTTTGCAGCTGATGAATACTCTTTAGCTGGCGTCATCGTTAGAGATCAATACAAAAATAATGACATAGAGCAAGTCCAACTTAAAGGTGTTTGGGAAAATCTTGATGGTGCTTTCCTGAGCAGCTATATCACCTCAATTGAGTTCGGAGTTTCTTTGGTAGATTCTGTATATACAGACAACAGGGCAGAAGAGTTTCCAACTGCTGGAGCTACTGCTGATAAATCCGTTCCTGCATCACTGATGGTTGCAAAGGGTCTGGATGGGTTCTTTGATGGCTTTAGCTGGAACAGCGGGGCTGCCGTTGATTATTACTATGAGATCCAGCCTGGTATTGTTGATTTCGCATCAACTTTAGTCTCTTTAGATCCAGGTTCTTGGGACACTATCGACACTATTGAAGAAGAAATCGAATCTGCTTGGCTTCAAGTAAACATGGAATTCATGGTTAACGACAGGCCGCTCAATGTAGTGCTTGGCGTTAGAAATGAAAATACCGAAAGAACCTCAACCGGTCTTGAAAGATCTCCTACAGCATTGGTATGGAGTT
>Ga0255760_10004571_pt1 | contig 11995 bp, 10 predicted proteins | sample 071ome_25_FD_179960 | JGI IMG/M metagenome (GOLD analysis project Ga0255760, IMG submission 179960) | Coastal salt marsh microbial communities from the Groves Creek Marsh, Skidaway Island, Georgia - 071410BT metaG (version 2) | ecosystem: Environmental > Aquatic > Marine > Intertidal zone >... | reverse complement strand
TTGACCAGGTACTACCAGTCCATCTATAATCCGTATCTATTCTACCTAAATTTAAAGCGCCGGGTTGTAGATTTCCTTCTGCATAATTTGAATTACATATTTCACCATATACTTTTAATGAAAGTTGTGCATTTGGATATAAGTAATAACTAGTATCACTGCTAGAATAAAATATCGGTGCCCTATATGAGCTAGTTTCTTGGCTATATCCATTGTATAAAGATTGTCTAACAGTATTGTGAGACATTAAAAATTGGTCATGACCAGTTGTTGCACCAAAGTAAGAACCACTGTGTCCAGTATGGCAATACCAAGTTGATCTCATGGCGTTTGCATCTTGTCCCACATCTATTCTTGCATGAACTGTACTTACCACTTGTAATCTTGCTCCCCAACCTCCATCATCGCTGTTGTATGTTGAGCTATTACCTATTTTAACAAAACCATTAAGTCTAGTATTAGATTGTGGATCCATATAATAATTAGTATTATTTGAATCGTAAAATATAGGTGCTCTATACGAGCCTGCTGCAGTGCCGTACCCTGCTTGCCAACTATTACCAGAAGTTCCATGCACCGTCCATAACGTAGTGTCGCCTCCTACAAAAGCAAATTCATTTGGGTTTGTACTGTTACTCCATATATTTCCAGGACCTCCATTACCATTTGTTCCATATCTTGCACCACTATTTCCAGCCCAAAATAATCCCCATGTATTAGCCGCAACTGTCATCATCCATGCGTTATAGTCGTACCTTAATCTAAAGGGATAATTATTTTGTCCATCACCACTTTGAGCTATATCTCCAGAAAATATATTGCTAATTATACTATTTGTTCTAGATGTACTATTAGGATCTACATAATAACCTGTATCATTGTAATCATAAAAAATATTTGCCCTAGCATCACCCATATTAGTAACACTTCCACCGCCAGCATTAATACCACCATATAGCCAGTTATATCCTGCAGAATAAATTCCACTTGGATGCCATGAAGCCGAACCAGTACCACCAACATTTCCATTTCCTTGATATTGATAAGCTACCATTGCATAAGTATTACTTGTGCTATTAGGATCTACATAATAACTTGTATCATTTGAATCATAAAGTATAGGTGTTCTTATTTGTGTTAAAGCATCAAATCTACCGCTAGTATAAAATGAAAATCTTTTCGTCCAATTTTCATTTGTACCAGTTGTTGAAAAATAATATTGAATATCTCCTGCAGAATCCGTATGGAATAAAAATGTACTACCAGTATTTGAATTTGAATTAGTGCTTCTAAGACTAAAAGATGGATATGTTCCGTATATTGTTAATGAGTCTGAATATGTGCCGCTAGCCCAATCATTATCTACTATTAAAGACCCAGTAGTAGTATCTTCTGCGTTGCTTCTTAAATATTTAGAATCTGTTTGAGTCGTTATATCAAATGAAGTTAGATACCCCGCACTCGCATGATTACCCCATCCGTATGCTGTATTCCAGTTAGCCACATTTGTAGAAGAAAAATCCCCTGTATTCCAAATTGCTACATCTGTTCCATCATCTCCTCTTTGTCTTAATGTTGATCTATCAGTTGCATATAAGAATAGACCAAGTTGTCCAGATTTATGAAACCCATATCCTGGATAAACATTAGTTGTATTAGAAGCTTGCGCAGTTATAGCTGCTTCCGTAGCATACGAGGAATTTCCTAAAGTTGTAGAATGTTGACTTTGTACAATTCTACCAGTCATTGTTCCACCAGCAAGCGGTAATTTAGTTGCAATACTATTTGTAACTGTTGTACTAAAGTTTGCATCATCACCTAAAGCTGCTGCTAATTCATTTAATGTATCTAAAGTACTTGGTGCGCTATCAACTAAATTAGATACTTGTGTGTTTACATAGCTTTGTGTTGCATAGCTATTTGTTGTTAAATAACTTCCAACTCTTGCGTCAGTATAATAAAGATTTGTACCCTCACTTAAATCGCTTGTACTTGCTGCAGCTATTCTAGCATCAGCTCTCGCATCTGTGTAATATAAGTTCGTTCCCTCGCTTAAATCACTAGTTGACTTAGCTGCAAATGCAGTATTAAATCTTGCTTGTGTATAATATAAATTTGTTCCTTCAGATAGGTCTGAAGTTGATTTGCTACTTAAATCTAAATTGCTACCAACTTGTAATGCAATTCTAGCGTCAGCTCTTGTGTCTGTATAATATAAATTAGTACCCTCAGATAAATCTGATGTACTTAAATCACCTATTCTTGAATCAACTCTGGCAGTCGTAAAGTATAGATTACTTCCTTCTCCAATATCTGAAGTAGTAATGCCGTGACTTGCGTGTAAGTGCCCCTGAGTTATTGACCCGTCTTGTATAAAATCACCTGATACTTTAGTTAATGCCATAATTAATTATTTTCTAATATTTCTATCCTAGCCTTTAAATCATCTATAATTGCTTGTTGCTCTTGTATTGCTTTTACCATCATAGCAGTTACTGCTCCGTCATCAATACTTTTTGTTGGTTGATCTCCTTCTGATGTATCTACAAGCTCTGGAACAACCTCTTCAACTTCTTGTGCAATAAATCCTCTACAATCTAATAAGCTATTTTGGAATGCTAATGTTCTACCTAATATTTCTTCGTCTGTAATCCAATCAAATAATCTTGTTCTAAGCTGTAATAAATGAGATAAACCTAATTCATTATCTCTAATGTTCTTTTTTAATCTTACATCTGATGTTGTATAACCACCGGATAGTCTTGCTTGACCATTTAAATCTAATGGATATTCTGGTGATCTAAGTATACCAACATATCCTCTCCAAAAGTTATGGTTAAATACAACTATCGAATCTGTCCATGATGTTGTATCAAAACTTGACACTCTTAATTTCCACTGAAGATATGTAGCATTATCTACGCTTTCCATCCATACGTCTGCATTACTAGAATACGTACTTTGTCTCCAATATATATCGGAACCAATTGCCATATTTATTCCTGGTGTATGTGATGTAACACCTGTGGTACCTATTTGTAAATACGATTCAAACCTTCCTGAACTTAAATTACTCCAGCTTGCAGGGTCTACATAATAACCTGTATTATTTGAATCATAGAATATTGGTCCTCTCATTTGTGCCCTAACCTCACTATATCCAGCATTTGTTCTGAACTCCCAAGTACCATTATGATACAGCCACGTTGAACTATTTCTTTGAGACTCTATCATCCATTCATTATCAGCGTCATTATAGAATCCCATCGTTGCTGAACTTGCCATCAGTGTAACATTACATCCACTTACATCAAATGTAATACCGCTCCAACCACCTCTGGTTCCATTCATTCTCCAAGCGCCATAATCAGAGCATTGGTTTGGATATAAGTGTGCACCGTTAACGCCACTATATATACCCGAACCACCAACATAAACCCAATTGTCTAGCATTAAGTATCCACCGCTATTTGATACTAGAATTTTATTACCACCACCTGATTGAGAAAATCCAAAACTATTTATAGTGTTCATTACACTATTGCTAGCTGGATCTATATAATAACCTGTATTGTTTAAATCGTAAAATATTGGTGCCCTTACGCTAGTATCTGAAACAATATTTTGTTTAGCCCATATTGTTGTGGTTCCTTGACCTATTGTAGCCTCAAAAGAACCATTAGCAGCAACATACATACCCCAATCAGTAGTTTTACCACTGCCCCATAAATTAGGGTGTGCAAATCCTATACCATACATATTTCCTAACGTTGTGCTATTAGGATTATACGAACTACCTATTGTATATATTGGGTTTGTATATTGTGAGTTACCCCCTATGTTATTATATGATCCCTCAAAATGTCCTCTATGATGCTCTGCTCTGTTTAGTCGATCTATTACACTTTCTCCCGCTGGGTTTGTATAATATGATGTATTATCTCTGTCATAATATACATATGCTCTAACATCCTGAACATCCATTAATCTACCATCATTATCTATATAACATTTATCTGAGCCATTTCTTCTAAACTGTACAATTCTATTTGATGAAGAATCCGAAACTATATACCATCTATTTGAATGATATTGTATTTTACCCGCACCACCCGGATCACCTGTCCAGTTTGATGTAGCTGATGATCTAATATCACTATTAGTAATTAATAAACCGTTTGCACCACCGGCAATTGTTACATTATTAAGAAGGCTGGTTGAAGCAGGATCTAAATAATAACCTGTATCATTTAAATCATAAAATATCTGCGCTCTAATATCATTTTGTCTTAAATAACTGCCTCCATTTATATAAATTTCTTGATTGAAATAAAAATTACTTCTATCTGTATAAATATGTGCATGGCCTGAATTTGCGGGCCCCATTTCAATATAACCATAAGGCGTTGCATTCCTTAATCCCCAGCTACCCATTACTACTGAATATCCAGAAGCTAATTGTAATCTATCTGTATCTATTTTTTGCCATGATCCCCAGCTTCCACCTTCCATATCTCGGGTCCACAAGAAATTACCACCTGTATTATTTCCCCCTTGGCCTTTCCTAGCAATATACCATTCTTGAGCGTAATGACCCGAGGATCCTGTTTGTGTTCCATAGTCTCCACCTAAACCTAATCTCCAGCCATACCATTGATGGCTAGCAGTTCCTGTTGGCCCATTAGTTCCTTGTTGTAAATAATTTATACCTGCTCTTAAAGAAGTATCATTAAAGTTTTGAGTTGTACCATGATTTCTTCTTTGGTTATTAAAAATACCTTCATTAGTGTCTGTTGATAAAGTACTTAAATTTGAAGTTCCATTGGGATTTAAATAAAAGCCAGTATTATCATAATCATAAACTATTTTAGGGCGTATACCACCGCTTCCAGGTACTTGAATAGTATTAGAACTTTGGCCAAGGTACATAGTTTGGGAGCTAGTATCACCATACCAGTGTTGTGCTTGTAGTACATAAAAAGCTGTATCCCAGTTAGGACTAGCTTGTGCTTGGGTGGATTGTATTGTATATAAAACACTTGCACCATCTGGATTTATATACCTATTTGTATTATTTGAATCATAGAAAATAGGTGCTCTGTGTGATGCATAAGCTATTGAATTACCACTATTATCTACTATTAAAGCGTTTATTGTATCTCCACTATTATTGAATCTAAACCCATAGCTTGGTGAACCTACAAAATAACCATTATTATCTAATGTTATTGCAGCACTAAGTGTATCCGCAGCATTACTTCTTAAATACTTAGGATCTGTTTGTGTTGTTATATCAAATGAAGTTATATATCCACTATCATTAGTGAACATTGAAATATTACCAGATTTATTAGTAAGTGTATCTGTAGAGCTAGCTGTAATAAACCCATAACTATTATCCCAATTTGTATTGCCATCTGTAATATATCCGCTGTCATTAGTAAACATAGAAATGTTACCTGACTTATTTGTAAGTGTTTCAGTTGATGATGCGGTAATAAAACCATATGAGTTATTCCAATTCGTATTACCATCAGTTATATAACCTGAGTCATTTGTCCATTGGGATATGTTACCAGATTTGTTTGTTAGCGTATGTGTAGAAGATGCAGTTAAATAATTATTTGTTGTTAAATAAGTGCCTACACGCGTATCTGTATAATATAAGTTTGTTGCTCCTTCGGATAAATCATCTGTATCATGATTACTTAATGATGCAATAGTTGTTGGTGTCGTATAACTCATAACGCCTGTTGTTGAGTTATAACTTAAATCACCTCCTGCAGAAATCGAACTTCTAGATCTTGCGTCTGTATAATATAAATTTGTTGATCCCTCTGTTATATTATCTGTAGTTCCAGATAAACCACCTAACACAGGTGGTGTATATGTAAATACACCTGAACTATTATTATATGCTAAATTACCATCACCTGCTGCTGTTCCTTCTGCTCCTACACTTAATAAACCTCTTGCAGTACTTGTAAATTCTGTAGGTGTTGCAACTCCAGATGAATTACCTAACCAAAAATAATCATTAGTAATATTTGGTACGTCATTTGTTCTAAGTATTGATGATACTAATAACGATCCTGCACTACCACTTGCAACTCTTGCAACTTTAGCAATGTTTTGAATTAAATTAGTACCCGTTGGTTTTGTCATTGTAAGACCACCGCCAGATTTTACATATACTGTATCATTTGATGATGTACTTGTACCATCAATTGTATCTGTTGTAATATTTCTTAAATAACCACCTGTAATTACATAACCTTCTGCATTTACAGCAAGTGTTTGTAATAATAAACCAGCCGCAGGCATTTTAGCGCTATTACTTGCATCTGCTGGTGCAATTTCTAATCTTGCTGAACTACCAACATTACCCGTAATATATACAGGTTCTCCTTTGGCTATACTTGCAGTATGTGTATTTTTAACTGGAATAATAACTGAACCTGCTGATAGATCGTCAGAGGTAGTTGCTGTAGAAAATGTTATAACTTCTATATCTGCATTTAAAGGTGGTGCAGTAGAAAATGTAAGTGTAGTACCACTTACTGAATATGTGTCTTTATTTTGATAGACACCGTCTATATATACTTGTGTAATGTTCTCATCAGTTACCGATACTGAAAGTGTAAAGTCAACAGTACTATTATCTCCTGTAAATTCATCTAAATAGACAACTGTTGAATTTGCTTCGTTAGTTATCCAATTTGTACCTGAACCAGTTGAAGACAATACCTGTCCTGCAACACCTAGATCTCCAGATGAGTCAACTAGGCCTCGCGTAACCTCAATATCGGTTAGAAACTTTTGAGCCATTAAATTTTATTTTATCCTATTTTACTTACTAGTACTCTGATGTCGTTAGTAGCAGGAGCAGTACCAAAACTAACTGTTACAACTGATGTAGAAGTTCTTACCACGTCTGCATAAACTGTGTCATTTGAACTTAAATCATATAGTTGTACAATTACATCTTTAGTACCTAAATTGTGTGTTACAGTAAATGATGTATTTGAGTTATCACCAATAGTTGCAGAAAATGTACTTTCACCAACTGTTTGTATTTCATAATAGTCAGTTCCGTTTTTAGTAAGCTCCCAAGTGTCACTTGTTTCGTTCCATCTTAATGCTACATTGTCATCAGCTGTTCCTCTTTCAACTTCAATACCACCATTTTCACTTGGTGAAGATCCAGTATAATTACTATTTAAAGTAATAATATTATCAGCAAGATTTATTGTTTCCGTATTGACCGTTGTAGTTGTACCTGAAACAGTAAGATCTCCGCTAACAATTAAATTACCAGAAACAGTTGGGTTTGTTACTAAACCAACAGTTATTGTATCACCAGAAACAGATGTTTCAATTTCATTAGCTGTACCTGAAATTGTTAATGTATCTGTACCTAATACAACACCATTATCAGTTCCACTATCTGCTGCTATATCTAATGTAGTTACAATAGCTGCTGTTGAAGCTGATGTTAATCTACCTTGTTGATCTACTGTAATAACTGGTATTGCAGTTGTAGAACCATAAGTTCCAGGAGTTACTGCTGTATCATCAAGATCAATTTCTAATTGACTACCTGTTAATGTTGTTGATATTCCTGTATCACCTGAAATGGTAAATAAGAAATCACCGCTAGTTACATTATATGAGTTTGAGTCATCAGCAGTTATTTGAATTCTTTGAATATCACCAGATACTGGTATCCAGCTTGTGCCATTATAAAAATACAATTGTTTATCACCAATTGAACTATCATAATACACCTGACCTTCCACAGGTGACCCTGGAGCTGTTGCTAAATTTTGAATTACTGCATTTTGTAATTCATTTTTATTAAGGTCAATATATCCCTGAAAACTTGAGTTTCCGTCTACATTTAAACCTGTTAAGAATTGAAGTGCCATATTGTTTTTTTATTTTTAGTTTGAGTATACTTTGCCCATAAAAGGAGCTGTAAATGTTACGTTAAATGAGTTATTATCTATGTGTTGTACATCCCCAATCAAATGTGATCCTGCTGAATCAACAGTTGTTACTGATGGAAATTTATTTAAATTATGTGTTACTTTATATGATTGTCCCGCTAAAAATTGTTTATTGGAACCATTATCATCATATACATGATGTTTATCTGTTTGTCCTTTAGGTGAAAAAGACATTGCATAATATTTATCTTCAACTAAAGTGCCATTACCTTCTCTAAATGAAACCGCAAATGTTGAATAACCGCTACCAGAATCAGTAATTGAATCTACAGAATATTGGCCAAAGTTGTTTTGATTATCTGTTTGTGTTAACATTACAAATAATCCTTCAAAATAATCAATATATTGCTGTATATTTTGATTATTTGTATTAGTATGGGAAAATAGCAAAGAAGTTATTGCAGAAAAAGCTTGAGCCACACCTGTTGATGTAACAAATTGCCCACTCCCGGGCACTGCTAATTCTTTAAATTGATAAACTAATTGTCCATTTACATTTATAAGACTAGATGTGTTTAAAAAATTAGCAATATCTTCTAAATTAAAATTTTTAGTAATATTACCAGCTGAATCTGTACCTATTACTTTATCAGTTTTAGTTACGTTTGAGTCTAAATTATAAGTACTAATTCTAGCCATTTAATTTATTTTTTTACTATAGTTGAAATTTTTTCTAATCCTCTAGATGTAAAATAAAAACCTAAAGCATAAGATAAAATCTGCCCCATCAATTCTACATATTGATTTGCAATATTAAAGCTACCAAAATTACCATCAGTTACTGCAAATAAAGTATATATTGCTAAACTGAATATTGTAATCATTGGACGAATATTTTTCGAAAGCCACGAATCTGATGACATATCCGCTTTATGTCTTGCAGATATTTCTTTTTCTAATGATAACTCATGTTCTTGAAATATCATTGTCATTTCTTTTTCAAATGCAGCTTTTTCGTCTTTAGTTCTTACAAACTTATCTACAAGTCCACCAATTTTATCTGCAACATCTAATCCTGCCCCACCAAATAGTTTTGCAAATAATTTTTTCATTATTTTTTATTTTTTCCTCCGTAAAATTTTAAAGGAGCCATATTTAAAGAAGGAGCATTGTTTTTATTATATTCTTTTCTATCCTCAATTAAATTTTGATATTTTTTAGCCTCATTATAAGTTTCTCTATAATTTCTAGCACTTCTGCTTTCATTGCTACCAGGGTTTGATGGTCTATATGCATTATTAACATATCTATACGACATATCAGCTCCTTGTGGACCTATTACTCCTTTATTAAACCTCACGTTACCAGGTTTAGGGCCAGCAGTATCATTAATATCAAAATCAAAATTAAATTTATTTTTTGCAGCGTCTTCTCCTTTTGTTAAAATTGTTTGTAGACTATCATTTGTTTTTAGATTTTGTAAGCCTTGTATAAAAGTTTTATGATTTGAAATTACATCTTTTTTTATACTTTCAAAATTTTTGATTTGTTCACTGCTCGGCGTGTTTTTTGTTTGTGATTTATCTTTATTTTCTGAACCTGTATACCCCTCAAGTTTATTTGGGTCTGTATCACTATGAGTATGATTTGGATCGCCTCCATGCCCAGGATTATATAATGCAGATTGCATCATTGTTGCAGCATCTTTAGAGTTGAAGTTGTCAGTACTATTGTTTTTTTGTTTGTTCATTTGCATTGCAAATGTACCCTTACTGCTAGCCATTTGAATTACTTTATCAGCCACTTTTTGTGGCATTCCGCCTTTTACAGCTTTTGCTTTAGCAGTTTCTAATTCTTGTTTTGTTGCTTTTGCCATTTTTTTAATATTAAGTATGTTAGTTTTTATCTCTGTATGGGAATAAAGCATTCATAGCTTTACGTCTGCCTTCGCAGCCGCATGGTATATTAAGTCCTTCAGAGACTCTATCTACTACACTTTTAATTCCAGTTTTAGTTGTAAAATTTTCTATTGAGTCGCCTAGACCCTTTGGTTTATTTCTATACATAATTATCTATGCCTACTACAGCACCATCTTCTTCTTGCCGCTTTCCCTCTTTCACCTTTCCAACTTCTTGATCTACTACAAAATGCTTTTTGTCTTTTATAAGCTTTAGTTCCAACTTTAACATCGCATTTAGTAACTGCTGTTTTAAGTTTACTTCCCGGATTATCTCTTCTGTATTTAGCAACGCCTTTTTTAGTCATACCACCTCCAGCTGCTGCTCCTTCTTTCTTCTTGTCTTTTACTGGATTGTAATAACCTAGAGATTTTTTCTTTGATGGTGCATTTTTACTTGGCATAAGTTTTAGTTTTATCGTATATTTCTTTTTCCCAGGGCAAACTACGTTTACCTTCTTTTATATTAGAACGAGCTATTTTTTGTATTCCAGACATAGGTGTTTCTCTCCAATATATATTTTTATTGTCATAAGCAACTTTACCTTGTCTCATTTGTAATACATGCATTGCTTCATGCTGTGCAGCTTCCCGTTTGTTTTTATTAGATAAATCTTTATTTATATATATTGTTCTATCCATATTAGCAACACCCCATACATCACCTAAGTTTTTTTCAAAAACAGGTACACTATATGTAGAAAGTTCTTTGTTTAGTCCTAACAATGAATGTATATCGCTTTTCATTGAATACATATTATCTATCTTTATCTTTAATCATATCATCTATAGCTTTATTATAAACTTTATCTGTGTATGATTTATTATTATAAAATTTACTTCTTTCGCTTGTAGGTAAATCTTCTTCTGCAAGCATTATACGATACATTCGCATAATTAATTGTTTACATTTAAAAGAAGTTTTATATATACTGTATTTTATAGTTGTTCTATTACGATGCCTCCACACATCTATCCAACCGTCTCTTCTAAGTCTCTCCCATCTATCTTTATCCCAACTATACGTGTAGGTACCATCAATAAAATCATTACGTGTAAATCGTTCTTTACAATCTAAATAGATTAATAATTCAAGATCAGCATCCTTTAAGCTATAAGTTTTACAGGCCCATTTTCGAATGAGCCTATAATACTTTAATAAATTTAATTCTCTTATGTCACCAGCTTCTATTCTCATTCCACTAGTACTATATCTCCGAGTTTTAATACGTAATATAGTTTATCTTTCCATTCAATACCGTGACCGGCAACTTTATCGTAATGAACTATATCACCTTTATTAAGTACATCTGCAAGATGACCCGCAGATACGACTTTACCCTTTAAATACCTTACGTCTTTATTTTGATCTTCCGTAAGTTCTAAGCCACCAACTTTTTTTGGTGCTTCTTTTATTTTATCAACAATGACGTAGTAATTAATTGCTTTCATTTACTCGAATATTATTAATTACACAATCTGCTGAAAATATTGTATTCGCTACACTAACCGCATTTTTTAATGCTGTTTTAGTTACAAGCACTGGATCAATAATTCCTTTATTCACCATTCTTACAGACTTTTCATTTGCAACATCAATACCAGTTCCCGCTATAGGATATTCTATGTATGGCAAGTTAGCGTTTTCTATTATTGTCTTATATGGTGCTTTTATTGCTTGTAATAATATTTCTTCACCTAAACCGTTAGGTTTAATTTTTTGGGAAGCATTTAATAGCGCAACACCACCACCTGGAACAATACCCTCTTGTAATGCTGCTTTAGTAGCATATATTGCATCTTCAACTCTATCTTTCTTTTCTTTCATTTCTACCTTAGAGTCTGCGCCCACTTTAATCATTGCTACTTGACCGTTCAGCATTGCTAATCTTTGTTGTAGCTTCTTTTTAAAGAATGGGTTTTTTTCTTCCTTGATTTTATTTTCAACTGTTTCAATTCGCTCGTTAAGTACGACACCTTGATCAATTGTTTGTAGCACTGTGTGTTTATCATCTGTAACTGATAGAACAGCCTGGCCTAAAACTTCGGGTGAAATTAAATCAAGATCATCTCCTAATTCTTCATTCA
>Ga0255760_10004546_pt1 | contig 12044 bp, 9 predicted proteins | sample 071ome_25_FD_179960 | JGI IMG/M metagenome (GOLD analysis project Ga0255760, IMG submission 179960) | Coastal salt marsh microbial communities from the Groves Creek Marsh, Skidaway Island, Georgia - 071410BT metaG (version 2) | ecosystem: Environmental > Aquatic > Marine > Intertidal zone > Salt... | reverse complement strand
TGGTGCTGTAGTTGTTGCCGGGTATTTCGGGATCAATCCGCCTGGTTTCGTAGCTGCAGTGGTAGCATTAGCCTTTGGTCTCGGAGCGGCCTCTTTCTTCCCTGCTATTATTTTGGGAATTTTCTATAAGAAGATGAATAAGGAAGGAGCGATTACTGGTATGGTTGTCGGTATTTTGTTGATGCTTTTCTACATGCTCAAATTCAAATTTGGAATTTTTGATGGAGGTAAGTCTGCCGTTGCAGGTTTATCTAAAGATTGGTGGTTTAGGATCTCTCCAGAAGGCTTTGGTTTCATTGCCATGCTAGTCAATTTTGCAGTCTCACTCACCATCAATGCCTTTACCCCTGAACCCTCTGAAGAGGTTCAAAAAATCGTTGAAACGATTCGAATTCCGAGTGGCGCAGGTGAGGCAACCCATTAAAATTAATTAACTTAAAGGGCCCGAATAATTTCAACCGATTATTCGGGCCTTAATACTTCTACCAATGAGTAATTATCACATTAAAAATCTTGAAGAATACTTTCAGATTTACCGAAAATCTGTGCGTAATCCTGAATTGTTTTGGGAAGAAATAGCTGAAGAACATTTTGTTTGGCGCAAGCGATGGAGCAATGTATTGTCTTGGGACTTCGAAAAGCCCGAAGTAAAGTGGTTTGAAGGAGCGCAATTGAATATCACTGAAAATTGTATTGACCGTCACCTTAGTAAGTTCGCTGATAAAACCGCAATTTTATTTGAGCCTAACAGTGTTGATGAACCGGCTCAGCACATCACTTACAAGCAGTTGTATGCGCATGTGAATAAAATGTCAAATGTGCTCAAATCACAAGGGGTTAAAAAGGGTGATCGAGTTTGTATCTATTTACCCATGATACCAGAACTTGCTTATACCGTACTTGCCTGTGCTAGAATTGGAGCGATCCACTCGGTAGTTTTTGCAGGGTTTTCATCAACGGCTTTAGCCACCCGTATTAATGACTGTGACGCTTCTGTAGTTGTAACTTCTGACGGTTCTTATCGAGGGGCCAAGTCCCTCGATTTAAAATCGATTGTGGATGAAGCGTTGAATGATTGTCCTGGGGTAAATTCGGTCTTGGTAGCTGAACGCACCGGTGGCAAAATGAACTTAGTTGAAGGGCGTGATCACTTACTTGCTCCACTTATGAAGGGAGCTAGTGAGGAGTGTGCAGTAGAGGTAATGGATGCCGAAGACCCTCTTTTTATTCTTTATACCTCAGGCTCTACAGGCAAACCTAAAGGGATGGTGCACACTTGTGCCGGATACATGGTTTATACCGCCTACACCTTTAAAAACATCTTTCAGTATCGCGAAAACGACGTGTATTGGTGTACTGCGGATATCGGATGGATCACCGGACACTCATACATCCTATACGGCCCACTTGCTAACGGAGCGACTACAGTGATGTTTGAAGGAGTGCCTTCATACCCTGATTATGGTCGTTTCTGGGAAGTCGTAGAGAAGCACAAAATCACCCAGTTTTATACTGCTCCGACAGCTATTCGGGCCCTTGCCAAAGAGCCCTTGGAGCTCGTTGAGAAATACGATCTCTCATCGCTTAAAGTGTTAGGATCTGTTGGGGAGCCCATCAACGAAGAGGCGTGGCATTGGTATAATAATAATGTAGGCAAGAAAGAAAGCCCTATTGCCGATACTTGGTGGCAAACCGAAACAGGAGGAATCATGATTTCACCGATCCCTTATTCAACCCCTACCAAGCCGACCTTTGCAACCCTACCTTTCATAGGAGTTCAGCCTGCACTTATGGATGAAGCCGGAAAAGAATTGAAAGGCAATCAAGTTGAAGGCCGACTGTGTATTAAGTTTCCATGGCCTTCTATTGCTCGCACCATTTGGGGTAATCACGAGCGTTATCGAGAAACCTATTTTTCTGCCTATAAAAACATGTATTTTACCGGAGATGGAGCTTCTCGAGATGCAGTCGGATACTATCGAATCACCGGTCGAGTCGATGATGTAATCATTGTTTCAGGTCACAACTTAGGAACAGCTCCTATTGAAGATGCCATTAATGAGCATCAAGGAGTAGCAGAATCAGCCATTGTCGGATTCCCTCATGACATCAAAGGAAATGCATTATTCGGATACGTCATCTTAAAAGACGAGGCAGGTAGTAGAGATCAAGACGAGTTACGCGTTGAAATCAATCGCTTAATCTCAGAAAAGATAGGCCCGATAGCGAAACTCGATAAAATCGTCTTCGTACCAGGTCTACCCAAAACACGATCAGGTAAAATTATGAGACGAATTCTCAGAAAAATCGCTTCGAACGATGTTTCGAATCTAGGTGATATATCGACACTATTGAACCCTGATGTCGTCGAACAGATTAAGAAGATCGTTGGAGTCTAAATACAAAAAAAGACCGCCCTTTCAAGGGCGGTTTTGGTTTTTAAAAGTGGTGTAGCGGCTACCTAAGCGTCTGAGAATCAAAAGTATTATTTTTTCTTTGGACGATCTATTCCTATATTGCTTTCCCTTAAAATTTTAGGTATGCTTAAATCTAAGAAAGTAACGAATGAATCTTCTCCGATTATTTTGTCGGCACCATCTGTTATTGATGGGCAGTTTAAAACCAATCGAGGCTTAAGAATTGAATGTCAGTATTTCGGAGCAGTGGTTTCTTCTGAAAAGATTTATGTCTCATCTGAGGCTAAAGTAGTTGGAGACTTGATCTGCAACGGGCTAACCGTTGACGGTGAGATTAAAGGGGATGTTTATTGTACGGGTAAAGTATTACTGAACGAGGGTGCTAAAGTTACCGGTAATATCTATGCTAAGCTTTTTGAAAATCAGTCGAATGAGCATCTCAATTGTACGATTCGTATCCCTAGCCCAACAGCGGTTCATAGAGCGTTAGAACGACTCGAAAGTATTGATTTAGAGGTGCCGATGACCGGTACAAACTTGCTTAATGAAATCTCGCTCTATTTTACAAGTAAAGCACAGCCTGAAGGTTCAGAAGGAGGGTTACGTGTAGTAGACGAAGAACCTAATCTTCGTTCTTCTGGATCGGATTCTTAAACGCCCACCACGAATACCCTACCGAATAGATGGTTAGTAGAAGGGTAGTTCCTAATACAATATAAACCGAAGCCGACTCTACGATTAAGAGTGCTATCGCCATAAATATTCCGCCAATCATCCATACGGGGGCACTTGCCTTGTGTGTTCTTGTCCAAACTTCTTCACTCTCGAGGGTCCATGGAGTGCGAATACCAATAAAGTAGTTGGGCTTAAGCTTCGTAAAGTACCAGCCAAGCCCAGTGAACAGTAAACCAACCAAGCTAATAATACCAAAGGGGCTAGACATTTCAGCCTGTTTTGTGGAATAAAGAATAAATAAAGCTAGTGCAGACATAAATAGGTGCATTACTAGTCTAAGACCTGCTAATTGACTCTCGCTTATCTTCTTCTTAGGATCAATCTTAGGAGCGTATTTCAAGATAAAATAGAGCGGTAGATTCAACATCAATAACAAGCCTACCAATTCATTCTTACTCCCATAACGATCGATTTGACCTTTAGCATTCCAGTGCATAGGGACTTCTTCGGGCAGTTCAGCCCAAATTGCTAGAAGATAAGCAACAGGAATAATGATGATTATTAGGATGAATAGTTCGGTGTATTTCGAAGTATTTTTCATAGAGTTATTTCTTTTGCCATCCGCCGATGATTGCTCCGGCGATTACGAATATAATCAAGTTCACACCCCCATCTAACCAAGCCAAGGCATAGGGTCGTAGAGAAAATAAATTCCATGTCATAAGCCCCAAGATATAAATTGGGAAGCCAATAATCAAAGCCGTTATTGCTCCATCCTTAGCCGATACAATTTTCATTCTACCATAGACATAACTAAGCATATAGGTAAGGGTAGTCGCGCTTAGGATACTCACCAAATAAGCTACAGGATGGGCAGTATCTTCTAAGGTTAGGTTGTTTAATGAGAGGTAGGCATCTACAAATAGGCCATACCAAATAGCTGGGATGAGTTGGGCAATAAATACGACAAGCCAAACCGCTTTGTGGTTAGTTTTCATGGTCGGGTATTAAGGTTATTGTCTAAGGTGCCAAATAATTTAAATGGTGTCACCGAGGACGACATCTTCGTTTTTAAGTGTGTATTTCAAAGATAGTTTTACAAGCTCGTTTAGATTCAGTCCGTATCGAATGGCTAATCTAGAGATAGATTTATGAGTATCACTTGAAACGCGAACATTGAAACTTCCTTTATAAGATTTTTCAGGAGTCTTATTAAAAGACTTACATGTATCGAGATAATCCAATACAGCCATTTGAAAGTTTTGTTCCAAATCTTTGACGTTATCTGCCTCGAATGTTACTAGATCTTGAATGCCCTCAATTTTGCCATAAAATACTTTGTCAGAATTGCTAAAATGAACACTCCCTAAATACTGTTTGTATGATAGATAGTCTTTCATAATTCTAGTTTATTGATGATCTGAATAAGTACATACCGCTTGACAATATTCGAGGGGTGTGGTTTGTGAAGGTTGATGATTTCTCCATTTTGATTTATAAATTTCACTCTCGAACCACTCGAAGCACCTTTATTTTTTATCTCGTTAAAACCCAGCCCAGAGAGAACACTTTTTAGCTCATTCCAGGTCAAGTCTGACGGAATAGTTAAAAATCGAGATAATAATTTTTGTTTTTTAGTCACAGCTCAAGATTACACTCTTCCACTGCAACTAGAATTCAGTTACAAAAATAAATAATTTGACTAAAAATCAAACTTGATCCCCTGCGCTAGTGGTAAATCAGACGAGAAGTTGATGGTGTTAGTCTGACGGCGCATGTATACCTTCCATGCATCTGAGCCACTTTCACGGCCACCTCCAGTTTCTTTTTCGCCGCCGAAGGCACCACCAATCTCAGCACCTGAAGTACCTATATTGACGTTTGCTATACCGCAGTCGCTTCCCCAGTGAGATAAGAAGGTTTCTGTTTCTTGAAGATTATTTGAAATGATTGAAGATGACAATCCTTGACGCACCTCGTTTTGTATTTCAATGGCGTTTTCGATGCTTCCAGAGTAGCGGATGAGATATAGAATAGGGGCGAAAGTCTCATTCTGAACGATGTCTACCGAGTGATCGATTTCGAAGATTGCGGGTTTCACATAGCATCCGCTTTCAAATCCGTTGCCTTCTAGTTTTCCACCTTCGATGAGCGCTTTACCTCCCTGTTCTTGAGCCGCCGAAAGTGCATTTAAGTACTGATCAACAGCATCGGTATCAATCAGTGGCCCCATATGGTTGTTGCCATCTAAAGGGTCTCCGATTCTAACCTGGCTGTAAGCCTTGACTAGGCGCTCTTTAACGGTATTGTATAGGTCTTCGTGAACGATGAGTCTACGAGTTGAGGTGCAACGTTGTCCGCAGGTTCCGATAGCTCCAAATACGGCCGCTCTCAAGGCAATGTCTAGATTTGCATCTGGCGTAATGATTACTGCGTTGTTACCTCCTAATTCCAATAATGATTTTCCTAATCTAGCAGCGACTTTGGCGGCTACATCTTTACCCATTCGGGTTGATCCGGTGGCAGAAACTAATGCAATTCGATGATCTTCTGACATCCATTTTCCGACCGAAGCATCGCCGTTAACAAGACATGAGATGCCCTCGGGTAAGTCATTTTCTTTAAGTACACTTGCAATTAATTTTTGGCAGGCAACCCCACATAATGGAGCCTTTTCACTGGGTTTCCAGATACAAACATCGCCACATATCCAGGCCAGGGCGGTATTCCAACTCCAGACGGCAACGGGAAAGTTAAAGGCGGAGATAATGCCTACTAAACCCAGCGGATGATACTGCTCATACATTCGATGCCCAGGGCGTTCTGAGTGCATTGTTAGGCCGTGGAGTTGTCTTGAAAGCCCTACGGCGAATTCACAGATATCGATCATCTCTTGAACCTCTCCTAGTCCTTCTTGGAGTGATTTCCCCATCTCTAGAGAAACCAGTTGCCCTAAAGCTTCTTTGTTTTCTCTTAGTTTATCTCCAAACTGTCTTACGATTTCTCCTCTTTTGGGAGCAGGAACTTTGCGCCATACTTGAAATGCTGATTCTGCAGTTTCAATAACCTTTTCGAAATCAGTAACTGTTGTGGTTGTGACCTCAGCAAGAAAAGAGCCATCAATGGGGGTGTGAGAAGTGATGGTATTTCCGCTGCCGAACCATTCTGAACCGGTGCTTACGCCGCTTTCTTTTGGGTTGATATCAAGAGATTGAAGGAGTTTCGTATGAGACATTTTTATGATTTTAGGTTCTTGATGTTTGTGTAGTAAAAGTGCTTTCGAAGATTTTATCGGCGTTACCAGACTCAAAACCGTCCCGACGCATGTGTCGTTTTATTTCGGCAAACGGTAAATGCGCAAACTCAGGAAGCGGTAGTCTTTCTGCGAATTCTACATAACTACCTGAAATTATCGCTTGATCTCCGCCTGCAAATTTAGCCTCTACTTTTTCGGCAACAGAACTGCTTTGTCGTAGAAGGCCATCGGGGCTAACTTTAATTTCTCCGCCCGCGTTATTTAAAGTGATATCAATAGATTTTAAGAAGTCATTGAATTGCTCCAGCGTACGATGTTCGCCATCTAATTGATGCACACTAATGGTATAGTGATTTAAATAGTAGCGGTTGTAAATTACCCATGCAGCGTATTCACTTTCTTCAAGTAGCGCCTTGTAATCTTGAAGGGTCGGCAGCTCCCAAAGAGGCTTGTTAAAAAACTCAGTTACTTCGTCTACATTATTTAAATCAATCGAATCTACAGGGTCTGTAGTTAGGGTGTCGGTATATTTTTTAATGATTTGTTGCGTTTTTTCTGAAAGATCTTTAACGCGTAGTTCACTGATAAACACTCTCGGCAATTCGTCATCTGGCGGAGCATACCAATGCGCATCGAGTTTCTTTTTTTCAAAAAAGAAGTAGTCACGCTTTTCATAGCCGTGAGCAAGGAAAATCTTCTCAAAAGAGGTAATCCCAAGATTTTTAACTCCCATTGTTCGAAACGCGATGTGGTCGTTGAGAATTTGAGATTGTCCTGCAACGATACCATGAGAAACCATGGCATCAGTTATTTTCTGTACCTCAGGTACTCGGTCTCTGTATACAGCAAAGACCCCTTGTAGAATCTTTGAAATGGCAGAATTATTAGACAAATGCATACCTTAAAATTACGAATTGTAAAGCTTGCCCGATGGGGTTTCTAAGAAGGTTTTGTAGTCGATATCTTCTTGCTTGATAAATCCTTTTTGCGGGAGTTTATTGTCGGCTACCATCTCTACTGTTGCTGCGATTGCCGCGGCTGTCGTCCAGGAGATCGCTCTCCATTTATGACCCCCGATTTCGATAGGGTAAAAGGCCTTCCAGTATTCAGCTCTTGCTATTTTGTCACCTTTCCAACCTTCAACTACGGCATAGACGTAAACCACATCTTCTTCTACAGGAGGTTTTGCGTTTGTGAGCACTTGTTCTAAAGTTTCGAAATCGTCTTTCATGATTAATTCATACATCAAAAAGCGCATGAGTTTACCGTGGCCGGGATATCTCATCGTTTTATAATTCAAGGTGTCTACCTTTCCTTCGAGTGTCTCGCAAAGGGTTCCTAGGCCACCAGAAGTGGAGAAAGCTTCGAATTCTTGACCTTCAATAGAGATGTATTCAGTGCCCTCAAGAGATGGAACCATTTTTCGCACTCCATTGTGAATGACCTCAGCATCATTTAAATACTCATTTAAAACTCCATAAGAAGACCAGGTAAAGGAGTAGGCTAATAAACCGTTCGGATACCTCGGCAATGCCCCCACCCGTAGCTCAACATCTCGAACCTTGGTGAATGCTTTGGTAAGATCAAAGCCCATTATGCCGATAAAGCCAGGCGCTAATCCACACTGAGGTACCAAAGCGGCCTTGGCCGTATCTGATAGCGATTGGATGTAGTTTGTGGTGGGTACATCCTCAGTTAAATCGAAATAATGCAGCCCAAAGTCGTGTGCAAACTTGGCAATTGGTTTATTTAGAAAATAAGGTAGGGCAGATACGACAGTATCAAATCCTTTTAATGTCGTTTCAATTTTCGAAGTATCAGACAAGTCTAGCGTTTCTGTATTGAAGGGGTGTTTATAATCATAATGAGCAGGTTGTTTGTCAAATCCCGTTACCTCAAAACGTTCAGAGAGCAGGGTGGCAACGAGCGTCCCAACCTTACCCAGCCCTAAAACTGCGATATTTTTCATCATTTTCACAAATGTTATATTTAAAACAAATTTATTTATCAATGTTATAAAAAACACTTAAATAAATGTTTTTTATTCCTGGAATAATTGTTCCTCAGCTTAGGCTTACTATTTAATCTGTTTAAATATGCTGTTAAATTTATTTTTTGACTCTTTATATCTGACATTTTCGTACTTTCTCCCTCTAAAATTGAACAATTAATAATGAAGAATTTCTTTTCAACGCTTCTTTTTTTAATTGGGATTAATTTTTCTTTTGCTCAAGAATGGACAGAGGTTTCTTCAATCCCTAACATTAGAAATCAGCATGCCACTGTAGAGCATCTTGGCAAAATTTATGTTTTTGGTGGTGGCCCAAATTCTTCAGAGACCGCGCTTCTTGACATTTATGATCCCAACAACGATACTTGGAGTTCGGGACCTGACATGCCCGCAGTTGGTAGAGGGCTTTATGCTGTATCTGATGGAGAAAATTTCATCTACATAATGAAATTCTGGCCAAATAGTTCTAAAGCATTTTGGAAATATGATCCGATTGCTGAAACTTATGAATCATTGTCAGAAAATGATATAAGTAAATGGTATGGAAATATGGCATACTATAATGATAGGATTTATCATTTTGGTGGTGAAGGCGCTCTATCGCTGGCCTTTGTTTATGATATCGCTAATGACTCATGGACTCAGCTCAATAATTTACCTAAGGATCATTTTTTTCATTCTGTTGTAGTTAGGAATGATAAAATGTACTTAATGGGAGGAGCCACTTCTTATAGTGATGGTATTGATGAATTATATGAATACAACCCTGCAGATGATACATATTCCATAATATCGACTTTGCCCGGAACTTCTTCGTTAGATCGAAGGGCAGCATACGACTCCGTTTCAGACGCAATCTATGTTGTGGGTGGTCGTGACTCCGGATTTAACTGTTGTCCAACAAACTATAGTCAATTCCATAGATATCTATTTTCCTCAGGTCAATGGGAGGAATTAACAGATTATCCTTTGACTATTGGTCAACATAATGTTGCGATTGCAGCATCTAAGTTTTTTGTTGTCAGTGGAAGAGTTGAGAGTAATACCGATACTGATAAGGTTTATAGCTATCCACTTGACTCACCTGGAACAATAGCTAGTAATCAATCTACACTTGAATTCCCTTTTGATGCTGATGAGATTCAATCCGTTACTCTTGCAAAGAAAAATGGAGTAACCACTGGAATCTCATATCAGTGGCAAGAAAGTGATGATAATAATTCATTTTCTAATATCGATGGAGCAACCAACATATCATATGACCCGCCCAGTTTAAGTTTGGATAAATATTACAGAAGAAAAGCAATTTTTGATCAAAATCAGACTACAATAGGGTTTTCTAATGTTGTATATGCTAGAAAGTTCGAAATTACCGCAAATCTGAATAATCAATATTATTGTGATGCCTCTACAGAGGTTACTTTGTCTATTACAACAAATATAAGTGAAGATACGACCTATAAGTGGTATAGAAACACCTCTAATGATAATCTAAATGGTACTTTAATAGACGGTGCAAATAGTTCTGAACTAACTATCCCTGATACAGAATTTGCATCGGAATATTATTACTACTCAGAGGTAGAAAGTAATGGAACATCTATCTTATCCTTAGTTGCAGAGTTAATTGACGAAAATCCGACTATAAGTGGCAATACTAAGGTTTTAGTTGGGGAATCAATTAATCTAACTTCAAATGCTTCTCCTGCTGAAAATAATCCGTGGATATCTTCGGACTCAAACATAGCAACAGTTGATTCCTCTGGAATTGTTACAGGAGTATCAAATGGCACCGTTACCATTACATTCAATTCAAATACTGATTGTAGTGCAACCATCATAATTTCGGTATCGACACCTGTTGATGACACACCTTATCCTTCTGGAGACTGGGTTACTTTATTTCAGGATATAAAATTTGATCCAAATGATGATCAACAGTCTGTCAAGGACACTGATTTAGTTGGTAATAGTGATTATCCAATGCTTGAGGTTCAAAATGCGGAAGTTGCGTTTAATGCGGCACCTCTCGAAGATAAGGTATATTATTTCCGAACGAGAATGGGGGCATCTCATGTAAATGGGAAAATAGGGACATCCTTTTATTTGGGCCTGGACACTAACGAAAATGGTAGTGCGGATATCTTTATTGAGGCCAATGTAAAAGATAATACGCCCTATGTTTCATTTCATCTTTCAGACCCTGCAAAAGATGGTTCTTCTCCATCTCAAACAGGATGGCAGAATAGTGCAAATGATAACACAGTGGAACAGGAATTAAATAGTCGAAATGGATATGCCAGAGCCTACAGTGTGACGGAAGGAGATACCGATCTGGATAATGACGAGAATGATAGTTGGATTGAATTTGCCTTTACTGAACAAAGTATCACAGATTTTGCTTCAAATGCTTCGCTAGGAAATATAGATGGAAGCTCAGCTATAGCATTATTTACGTTTACATCTACATCTCAAACCGCAAATGGAGATATTGGAGGTGTTAACGACTCGGTCGATGACCTCGATACAGCTTGGGAAGATTTAGGGGTTGTAATCAATGCGAGCCTTGATGATCTAACCTCTAGTGAAATTATAACTCCGTCAGTAAATATTTTGAATACAGATGACCCTACACCTACTCTAACAGGTTTATGGGGAGGCAATCGTGGAGGTGACGATTCATTGAGTATTACAATTAATGGTGTTAATTACGATGTAAATAATGGTCTAATAATCAATGGAACTTCTTGGAGTATAACTATTCCTAATCCCATGGAATCTGGCACATACGACGTTGTTGCTGTTACAACAAGAAATTCAAATTCAAGTACTGCTGAAGATACTACAACAGGTGAATTGGTCATTGATTTAGCACCGCAAATTGTTGGGGATTCAAGTATATCGATTAATGAAGGTATCATTGACGTACAAACATTTACCTCTAACAAAACGGTAGTATGGACCATTACAGGAGAAGATGTTACTAATTTTTCAATCAATGATTCAGGAGAGTTAAAATTTATTGAAGTGCCTGATTTTGAAACCCCAACTGATTCAGATTTGGATAATGACTATCAAATAAGCATTACAGCAACTGATGATAACCAAAATAGTTCAAGCTTGGATGTCATAGTTACGATTATAGATGTGTTTGAGGATAGAGATGGAGACGGAACGGAAGATGATGAGGATGCTTTCCCAAATGATCCGGATGAGGATACGGATACTGATGGAGATGGAACCGGGGATAACGGAGATGCTTTCCCAAGTGATCCGGATGAGGATACGGATACTGATGGAGACGGAACTGGGGATAATTCGGATACGGATGATGATGGAGATGGAACGGATGATCCGGACGATGATTTTCCACTAGATCCTGATGAGGACACGGATACTGATGGAGATGGAACTGGGGATAATTCGGATACGGATGATGATGGAGATGGAACGGATGATCCGGACGATGATTTTCCACTAGATCCTGATGAGGACACGGATACTGATGGAGATGGAACTGGGGATAACGGGGATGCTTTCCCAAATGATCCTGATGAGGATACTGATACTGACGGTGATGGAACTGGGGATAACGGGGATGCTTTCCCAAATGATCCTGATGAGGATACTGATACTGATGGAGATGGAACTGGGGATAACGGGGATGCTTTCCCAAATGATGCTG
>Ga0255760_10004541_pt1 | contig 12058 bp, 13 predicted proteins | sample 071ome_25_FD_179960 | JGI IMG/M metagenome (GOLD analysis project Ga0255760, IMG submission 179960) | Coastal salt marsh microbial communities from the Groves Creek Marsh, Skidaway Island, Georgia - 071410BT metaG (version 2) | ecosystem: Environmental > Aquatic > Marine > Intertidal zone >... | reverse complement strand
TGCAATCCACCCTCATTCAAAAGGTAAGCACGCATCCTAATATCACCATTTTTGAAGATCATATTGCAGTGGATCTTATTACCTCTGAAAAGCTCAATGCGAAACAATTTAAAAATAATGCCTGCTTAGGCTTATATGTTTTAAATAACGCTACCGGCAAGGTTGATACCATTAAAAGTGACACCACCATCCTCGCCTCAGGCGGGGCTAGCAAGGTTTACCTTTACACAACTAACCCTGACGTGAGTACCGGCGATGGTATTGCCATGGCATGGCGGGCTGGTTGTAAGGTCGCGAACTTAGAGTTTGTTCAGTTCCATCCAACCTGCTTGTATCATCCCCAAGAAAAATCCTTTCTAATCTCAGAAGCGCTTCGTGGTGAGGGGGCTATCCTAAAACTACCTAACAATAAACCTTTTATGCATATACATGATGCACGAGGAGACCTAGCACCTAGGGATGTGGTAGCCAGAGCCATCGACTACGAAATGAAAAAAAGAGGGATTGAATGCGTTTACCTGGACATTACCCACAGGTCAAAGAACTTTATCATTGAGCACTTCCCCACCATCTTCGAGCGCTGCTTAAAGCTAAATATTGATATCACTAAAGAGCAGATCCCCGTGGTTCCTGCGGCACACTATACCTGTGGTGGTGTCATGACCAACATGCAAGGTCAAACCAATATTGAAAATCTTTTTGCCATCGGTGAGGTTGCATACACCGGGCTTCACGGAGCAAATCGCCTTGCAAGTAATTCACTTTTAGAGTGTTTGGTTTTCTCAGAGGTGGTGGCGAGCCAAATGTCAAAGAACAATCCATCACACCTTATTCAATTACCAAGCTGGGATGAAAGTCGTGTCACCGATGCTGATGAGGAGGTCTTAATAACGCACACATGGAATGAATTAAGACGATTTATGTGGAATTATGTCGGTATTGTAAGAACCAATAAAAGACTTCTTAGAGCGATGCATCGAATTCATATGCTTAAAAAAGAAGTGCATGACTTCTACCGAAACTTTAAAATCTCAAACAACCTCATTGAGCTTAGGAATCTATTACAGGTCGCAGAACTTATTATTTATTCCGCATTAGAGCGAAAAGAGAGTCGCGGCTTACATTTTAGTAAAGATTACCCGCAATTAGATGAAAAACCGATGGTCACTATTTTAGACCCATCAAATTTAGATATTAACCAATACAATCAAGAAAAAGGCCAAAAATATGCAAGTTAAAATGAACACCGTCGTCACGATAATTTATGAATTAAAAGATGCCGATGGAAATACATTAGAAAAAAGTAATGATCCGATCGCCTACCTTCACGGAGGTCACGACAATATATTTCCTAAAGTTGAAGAGGCGATTCATGGAAAAAATGTTGGGGACTCCATTGAAATCACACTAGACCCGGCTGACGCATTTGGTGACTATGATGAAGGCCTTGTTCAAATTGAACCTTTAAGTGCTTTTCCAGAAAAAAATATCAAAGAGGGAATGCAATTTGAGGGTGAGGATGAATCAGGTGAGGTGATTATTTATACGGTAACCAATATCGCGGATGGAAAAGTGGTCGTGGATGGTAATCACCCATGGGCAGGCCAACGCGTCTTATTCATGGCAACCATCAAAGATGTTCGTGATGCAAATCAAGAAGAAATTGAGCACAAGCACGTGCACGGCCCGGGCGGGCATCATCACCACTAAACTTTTAAATCGTCAGTAAGATGTTTTTGAATTAGCTTAATAAAAGGTTCATATATCTTTGCATTCGCGCACAGAATATTACCGGATTCTAGCCAATTATCTTTCTCCACAAAGTCGCTCACAATACCGCCGGCCTCTTTAACGATGAGTCCTCCTGCTGCAATATCCCACTTGGAAAGGCCGATCTCCCAAAAACCATCATACCAACCTGCTGCAACGTAGGCTAAATCAAGCGCAGCAGATCCAGGGCGCCTTACACCAGACGTATTTAATACCACATCCTCGAGCATCTTTAGGTAGGTTGGCAGGTGCTTAAAATTCCTAAAGGGCAAACCGGTTCCAATCAATGATTCTTTAAGTTTAGTCCTTTTAGAAACCCTGATTCTTCGATCATTGAGGAATGCACCCACACCCTTGGAAGCGGTAAAAAGATCATTTTTATTAGGGTCATAAACTAGGCCATGGGTGATCTCCCCTCTTTGTTGTAATGCAATGGAGATACAGTACTGGGGGTAACCATGAATAAAGTTAGTGGTGCCATCAAGGGGGTCAATGATCCAAATATTTTCGGCCTCATTGGATAAACCCGTCTCCTCTCCCAAAAAACCATGGTTGGGATAGGCTTCCTTGAGCGTGCTGATAATCATCTCTTCAGAGGCTAGGTCAACCTCGGTAACAAAATCATTGACTGACTTTTTATTGATAGTTAGCAAATGAATATCTTCAGAGGCCCTTAAAATTAAAGAGCCTGCTTTTCTAGCAGCTTTCACTGCTGTATTTAACATTGGATTCATAAAGGACCTAAATTTGCTTAACTTTTAAAGAGTTAGCATGTTATTTTATTGAAAAAAATAATGCAAACGGTTTCTATGGATTTTGAAAAAATAACCATCATCTTATGCAGGACCTCTCACCCAGGGAACATAGGCTCGGCTGCCCGGGCTATGCTTACCATGGGATTTAAAAACTTAAAATTGGTGAGTCCTAACACCTTTCCATCGAGTGAGGCGGTTGCTCTGGCCTCGGGTGCGGAGGAGGTTTTAAATCAGGCAAAATTATATACATCGATTGAAGAAGCGATTGCCGAGCACCAATGTGTGATTGGGTTTAGTGCGCGCCAGAGGGAGCTCACCCAACCGCACATAAACTTAACCTTGCTCGCACATACGCTCAATGATAGCTATGCAAATCAAGAGATTGCTATCCTTTTTGGTAACGAGACCAATGGGTTATCAAACGACGAAATCAAGCATTGCCACCTGTTATGTTTTATCGACAGCAATCCAGATTATGCCTCGTTGAATTTAGCCCAGGCTGTGCAGTTATGTTGTTATGAGTTAAGGATGGCCTTAAACAAAAGTGATGGTCTGCTGATAAATGCAAAGCAAAGAGATTTTGTGAGCACCGATCGTATGAATGGCTTTTTTGATCACTTGGAAGAAACACTCGATCAAATAGGGTTTCTTAAAAAAGTCCAAGGAGAGCGTTTAATGCACCGCCTGCGTTTACTTTTTAATAGAACCCAACTCGATGAGGAGGAGGTCAATATCCTTCGCGGCATCCTTAAAGAGACACAAAAAAAGATCAAATAATATTACTTGAGTAGATTAGTCAAGTTATAATAATCAAAAAATTACTTATTAAAGGTGCTATGTTCTCGAAAATTAAATCAGATTTATCCATCGTGTTTGACCGTGATCCGGCTGCAAGATCGTACTTTGAGATTATTACGACCTACCCCGGGGTGCATGCCATCCTGTTTCATAGGCTAGCTCATCGCCTGTGGAAGATGAAGCTCTACTGGTTCGGTCGAGCGATATCTCACATAGCACGTTTTTTTACAGGCATTGAAATTCACCCAGGAGCTGTTATTGGGCAAAGATTTTTCATTGATCACGGCATGGGGGTGGTCATCGGTGAGACAGCAATCATTGGGGATGATTGTACGCTCTATCATGGGGTCACCCTGGGTGGCACCTCATGGAAGCAAGGTAAAAGGCATCCCACCCTCGAAAATAAGGTGGTGGTCGGTGCAGGGGCTAAAATATTGGGGCCCATCACGATAGGTGTGGGTGCCAAGATTGGCTCGAATGCAGTGGTTACAAAGGATGTGCCAGCCAACATGACAGCCACGGGTATTCCTGCGCGGGTCATTGACGGCGATAAGAAAAAAACGACCAGCTTCAGTCCTTACGCTGTTAACAAGGATGATAATGACCCGATGGCTCAATCGTTACAAAAATTGATTGAAAAAGTCGAGGCACAAGAAAAAGAAATTGAAAGGCTATCAAAAAAAAATAAAAGCCTGTCCACAAAGTAACTAATACTTGACTAAAATACTCAGGTTTTATTATAATGTGCGTCTTAAATTTTAAATATTTAATAATATGAAATTAACCACCAAGGGACGTTTTGCAGTGACTGCGATGCTCGATTTGGCTCTTAATGAGTCCAATCGACCTGTGACGCTGTCTGAAATATCAGAGCGGCAATCCATTTCACTGTCCTACCTTGAGCAGCTCTTTAACCGAATGAGAAAACATGACCTGGTTAAGAGTGTTAAGGGGCCTGGCGGTGGCTACCTATTAGCCAAAAGCCATGAGGATATTACGATCAAATCGATCATCACGGCCGTCGATGAAAAAATTGACGCGACGCAATGCGGGGGTCATGAAAATTGCCATGATGGCGGGCGTTGCATTACCCACGACCTATGGATTAATTTAAACACGAAGATTCTAGATTACTTAGACAGCTTAACGATTTCTGACCTGATCGCCAATGAAGATCAAAAACCGATCAACTTTGATGTGAAGCGCAATGATTTAGGCAGAGGATTAAATACAGCCTGATGATTTACCTTGACCACAATGCGACCACTAAAATTGAACCTAAAGTATTAGAGGTAATGATGCCCTACCTTGAGGACCATTACGGTAACCCTGCCTCGAATCATCGATTTGGTCGACGAGCACATACAGCGATTGAAGCTGCTCGCGAACAAGTTGCGGCGGCCGTCAACGCGCACCCATCCCAAGTTATTTTCACCTCAAGCGGTTCTGAATCAAATAATTTGATTATTCAGGGACTCGCGTCAAGCAACGAGCAGATGCATTTTGCTTACAGCGCGATTGAACACCCTTGCATCTCAAGACCTATTGAGCAACTTAAATCTAGAGGCTATGGTGCGACAAAAATCAATGTAACTTCAAACGGCATGGTTGATCTTGATGGAATGGATCAAGACACGATCGATCAGATTAATTTACTCACATGCATGATGGTCAACAACGAGACAGGTGTGATTCAAGATATGTCAAAAATTGTTGATTTTGCTCATAAAAACAATATGTTAGTCCATAGTGATGCGGTGCAAGCCCTGGGTAAAATGAATGTTGATTTTGAACAACTAGGACTCGATGCGATGACCATCTCGAGTCATAAGATATATGGTCCACAAGGTGTAGCTGCGTTGATTATCAATAAAAAAATTGACCTTAATCCGCTCATTTATGGCGGAGGTCAAGAAAAAGGTTTACGCAGCGGCACTGAGAACCTAGCTTCCATCGTAGGATTTGGAAAAGCTTGTGAACAAAGTCAAGATACGCAGGTCCATATCAATGCAAAAATAAAGCCCATGCAAAAATTCCTTGAAGGTGAGCTTGAACGAATGGGGGCAACCATATTCGCAAAAGATAGTCAGCGTGTGGCTAATACAACCTTCTTCGCCATTAATGGCATTGATGGAGTTACCCTTCTCACAGCGATGGATAAGCATGGCTTTGCCATGGCCTCTGGATCAGCATGTTCCAGCAACAATAATGAACCCAGCCATGTGTTACGAGCGATGCAGGTGGAAGAAGATTTAGCGCAGGCAGCGATCCGAATTAGCCTAGGGCTCCATAACACGATGGATGAAATTAAAGAATTAGTGATAACACTTAAAAAAGAAGTGGAGAGATTAAAACAATTGACTGCCATGGCAGCTTAATTGAGAGGAGATTATGAGTAATACAACATCAAAATTACCGATTTATTTAGACTATTCAGCAACAACCCCTGTTGATCCTAGGGTGGCTGAAAAGATGATCCCTTACATTACCGAGGACTTTGGTAATCCGGCATCGAGAAGTCACGCCTATGGCTGGTCTGCCGAAAAAGCCGTTGAAAACGCAAGGCGTGAGGTCGCGATGCTTGTTAATGCAGACCCTCGAGAAATTGTCTGGACATCGGGTGCGACTGAATCTAATAATTTGGCTATCAAGGGAGCTGGAAATTTTTACTCAACCAAGGGTAAACACATCATTACCTCCGCCACCGAACACAAGGCCGTCATTGATGCGGTCAGAGAAATGGAAAGGCTTGGATTTGAGGCGACTTACCTTGAGCCAGAACCCAACGGTTTAATTAATATAGAGAAATTTAAGGCGGCTATCCGCCCTGACACGGTCTTGACCTCCATCATGCTGGTGAATAATGAAATTGGCGTGGTTCAAGACATCGAATCCATCGGTAATATTTGTCGTGAAAATAACGTTATATTTCATGTCGATGCCGCGCAAGCAACCGGTAAGGTCAAAATTGATCTAGCGACATTACCTGTCGACTTGATGAGTTTCTCAGCTCATAAAACCTATGGCCCTAAAGGTATTGGCGCACTTTATGTCCGTCGTAAACCACGTATTCGTATTGAGGCCCAAATGCATGGGGGCGGCCATGAACGTGGAATGCGATCAGGCACCCTGGCCACGCACCAAATTGTGGGAATGGGCGAGGCATTTAGAATTGCGCGCGAAGAAATGGACGAGGAAAACAAACGTATTAGAGACTTACACCAAAGACTAGTGAAAGGTTTGACCGAGATTGAAGAGACTTACGTTAATGGAGATTTAACTTCCCGCGTCCCTCATAACATTAATGTCAGCTTTAATTTTGTCGAGGGTGAATCACTGATTATGGCGATCAAGGATATCGCTGTATCGAGTGGCTCAGCATGTACCTCGGCAAGTTTGGAGCCGAGCTACGTTTTACGCGCCCTAGGTCGCTCGGATGAGTTAGCACATAGCTCCATTCGATTCTCAATCGGACGCTTTACCAAAGAGTCGGACGTTGATTTCACGATTGACCTTATCAAACAAAAAATTGGTAAGTTAAGAGAGCTCTCGCCTTTATGGGAAATGTTCCAAGACGGCGTGGATTTAGAAAAAGTTGAGTGGGCAGAACACTAAAGAATTTAGGAGAAAAAAATGGCATACAGCGATAAAGTTTTAGATCATTATGAAAATCCAAGGAATGTTGGGTCCATGGATAAGAATGATCCTAACGTGGGTACCGGAATGGTGGGCGCGCCAGCCTGTGGTGATGTGATGAAGTTACAAATTAAGGTATCCGATCACGGCATCATTGAGGACGCTAAATTTAAAACCTACGGTTGTGGTTCAGCGATTGCTTCCAGCTCACTCGTGACCGAATGGCTTAAGGGCAAGTCACTGGATCAAGCGGCTGAAATTAAAAACTCAGCCATTGCTGAAGAGCTCGAACTACCACCCGTTAAGATTCACTGTTCAGTCTTGGCTGAGGATGCCATCAAAGCCGCTGTGGCAGACTTAAAAGCGAAGAAAAAATAATGGCGATTACCCTCACAGAAAAAGCAGCACATCGCGTAGAGAAATACCTTCAATCAAGAGGAAAGGGTGTTGGGTTAAAGTTGGCAGTCAAGACATCAGGCTGCTCAGGCATGGCCTATGTGCTTGAATTCGCTGATCAAATTGACTCTCAAGACGAGGTGTTTGAAAGCCATGGAATTAAAATTTTAGTTGATCCTAAGAGCCTCATCTACATCGATGGTACGGAATTGGACTTCACCAAAGAGGGGCTAAACGAGGGCTTTAAATTCAATAATCCAAACGTCAAGGACAGTTGTGGGTGCGGGGAAAGTTTTACGGTTTGACGCAAAATTACTTTGAAATCTTTAACCTCTCAGCCAAATATAACCTAAACCTCACGCAACTTGAGGAAGGCTACAAAGCCATTTTAAAGAGCATCCATCCTGATAGATTTATCAATGCCTCGGAAAATGAAAAAAATCTTGCCATGATCAAATCAACCCAGGTCAATGATGCCTACCAGACACTCAAAAATCCAATCAAAAGAGCCCAATACATCCTTGACCTCAATCAAATTAACCCTGATAAAGGTTTAGGCAATGATTTTTTAATTCAGCAGATGGAATACGAAGAAACCCTAGAGGATCTCAATGACAAAAAAGAGTTAGATGCATTCAAGCTAGAAATTGATGCAAAATTATCGAGTGAGCTAGGTTGTATTGAAAATAACATTGATCACAAATCTGATCTAATGGAGGCATCTTATCACCTCCTAAAAGCGACCTTCTTGGCCAAGCTCGCTGAAAAAATAAAACTTAAAAGTTTACATTTGGAGTAATTTAGTGGCGCTCCTTCAAATTTCAGAACCCGGTAAAAGTACCCTTCCGCATGAGCACAGAAATGCGATTGGTATTGATCTAGGCACCACACATTCATTGGTTGCAGCCGTGCAAAGTGGTGAAGCCAAAATCCTCCAGGATGAAAAAAATGCAAGGCTCATACCGTCCATCGTTCACTATCAGAAGGGAGCTGTGCTGGTAGGTAATGAAGCAGCAAAGCAGTTAGCGAGTGACCCGACCAATACCATCACCTCGGCAAAAAGATTGATCGGAAAAAAATTATCTGACATTCAGCCTGAAACAATAGCACTCAAATTAGTAAACCAAGATCAACTGATTGGGATTGAGACGAACCAGGGCATCAAAACACCCATTGAAGTTTCCTCCGAGATCTTAAAAAAATTAAGTGTCATTGCACGAAATCATATTCAAGATGAGATCTTTGGAGCCGTCATCACCGTGCCTGCCTACTTTGATGATGCTCAACGACAAGCAACAAAAGATGCTGCAAAGTTAGCAGGCTTACATGTGTTAAGGCTCATTAATGAACCGACAGCGGCAGCCCTAGCATACGGGCTAGATAAAAAAGTTGAAGGGCGGTTTGTCATTTATGACCTAGGTGGCGGTACGTTTGACATCTCCATATTACAACTCAGCCAAGGGCTCTTTGAGGTCATTGCCACCCAAGGTGATACAGGGCTCGGTGGCGACGATTATGACTTGGCACTTTTTAATTGGCTTGTCAGTGATTTAGATATTAAAGTTGAGGATCCTAAAATCAAGCAGGCCTTAATCTCCCTATCCAAAGAAATAAAAGAGGGTCTAAGCCAAAAGGATAAGATTGAAATTAATGAGAAAATAAGCGATGAAATCTTAATTAAAAAAATAATCACACAAGCTGAGTTTAGTCAGCTGACAGATAACCTATCTCAAAGAACGCTTAAAGCTATCAAGTCTGCCTTGCATGATGCCAATTCAAGTATTGATGATATTGATGGTATCGTCATGGTCGGTGGCTCAACCCGCATGCCCGTGATTCAAAAAGCTGTACAAAATTTCTTTAACAAAGATCTTCTTAATGACATTAACCCTGATGAGGTCGTAGCCCTGGGTGCAGCTCAACAAGCTAATATCTTGGCAGGTAACACCAATGAAAATTTATTGTTACTAGATGTCACGCCCTTATCTTTAGGTATTGAAACCATGGGCGAGATTGTTGAAAAAATTATCCCAAGAAATTCAACCCTGCCCATTGCCATGGCCCAAGAATTTACCACCTACAAAGATGGACAAACCGCCATGATGATCCATGTGGTTCAAGGGGAAAGAGAAATGGTCAAGGACTGCAGGTCACTGGCCAAGTTTAGCCTTAAAGGCATCCCGCCAATGGTCGCCGGCGCTGCAAAAATTAGGGTCACCTTTCAGGTGGATACTGATGGCTTGTTATCAGTCACCGCGAAAGAACTATCAACCAACACGCAAGCATCGATTGAGGTCAAACCCTCCTACGGCTTAGACGATGAACAAATTCGTTCTATGCTGGAAGACTCATTAAAATCTGCCAATGAGGATCTTGAACATCGCGCCCTTGCTGAAGAGAAAATGGGTGGCCACCAATTACTCGAGATGTTAAAAAATGCATTTGCTGAGGATCAAAAACTCATCGAGAAGGATGAAATTAAACTCATTGATGACGCCGTTAAAGGTCTTGAAATGGCTTTACATAGTGATGATCGCCATCAAATTCATGAGAAAATAGAGCGTTTAAATGATGTGACCCAAAATTTTGCTCAAGCCAGGATGGATCATTCGATTCAAAAGGCATTGAGTGGAAAAACGCTGAAAGATATGGAGCTCTAATGCCAAAAATTATTGTGCTACCCCACCCTGAACTTTGTCCCGAGGGTGATGTGATTGAAGCGAAACAAGGTGAGAGTATTTGTAACACCTTATTAAAAAATCATATCGATATAGAACACGCCTGCGACCAAGTATGCGCGTGTACAACCTGTCATGTGATTGTGAAAGAGGGTTTTAATTCACTCAATCCCTCTGAAGAAAATGAAGATGACATGCTCGATAAGGCATGGGGGCTCACCCCCCAATCTCGCCTATCCTGTCAGGCGATCGTTCAAGACAAGGACCTCACCATAGAGCTGCCTATGTACACCATCAACCTTGCCAAGGAAGGATAAAAAAAGCCCGTATAAAACGGGCTTTTATAATTTAGGAGGTTAAATCTTATTAAAAATCAAACTGAGTTCTAATGTTGATGGCTTGCTCATCTAGCGGGCCTATGTATGCTGTGGTGTTTCCAGTTACATCGTAGTCCGTGTCAACATAGCTCAACATGATGCGGGTATTAGGATCGAGAATCCATTTAAGACCAGCACGCCAAGTTTTAGCCTCGTTTGCCATAGCCGCAGTGATATCGTAACCTGCACTTGATTCGGTAATATCGGAAGCATCAAATTTAGAGTAACCTAATGCAACTTCCCAGGCGCCGATACCTTTTCCATTCTCGGGATTAAAGTTGCTGTTGGGTTTAATGCGGTCAAACTTACCACCCATCGATTTTGATTTATAGGAATCAGAATAATTTTCACCGGTAACCAACCAGGCAGCTTCAACGTAATAAGCATTGATGTCTTGGTCATCTATATTCGAGTCAAGATTAGTATTAGCATATTCCCCTTGAACTTTCCATGGGCCACTAGCGAAGGCTAATTCGCCGGCAAATGTCCTTAAGTCAGTTTCGGTTACGCCAGCATTATTAGCTGCATTAAAAAATTTATAGCCTTTACCGATCGATGATTGAGTAAGATCAGGCCCTGTACTTGAGTCCATATAATTGCTTACATCAATATCATGGAATTTGGTACTCGCTCCAACGTGGAAAACCTTGCCCTCCCACTTGTTCATGGTGGCCAAGTCGACATCCAGGTGGCCAATGTAGGCTAGGCTGTCATCAGAAGAGTCTGAAGTTCCTTTATTTTGACCATAGCCATTCACAACCGCAAGGGAATAATTAAAGCCCTTGGTTGGGGTGCCATGTAAAGCAACGCCAGTATCTTTCCCTTCAGTGAGTGCCGAGTTATTTACGTAGGACCTTTCAGTAAAGTTTAGGAATCTGGAGCTGGTTCTCTCTTCCAAACTCATTGATGTCTTAAATTGACCAAACATTAATTGGGCTGGCTCGAAATAACCTAAGTTAATTAAAGCTTCATCAAGAGTAGTTGATCCACTAAAAGAACCTGTCAGCTTATAGCCAATGTATTCGTTATATTTACCATCCACGCCTAAGTAAGCACGACGGATATTAAACTCAGCTTCTTCCTCCGTAGCTTGAGGGTCTGCATCAAAATGTCGATAGTCTAACTGCACACGTCCCCCAACCTTCATGGTGCTCTTACCGTCTGGGCTAACGAGTTCTAATTTATTAGATACGGTTCCTTCAGATTTTTTTTCAGAGGCTCTACCCTTGCCTAAAAGTGCCCCCTCATCTTCAGTTAGAACACCTTTAGTTACCAGTGCATCTATCAGATCTTGGGTTGCATCAGCGTAAACGGCTGGTGTTTGGGCTGCAAACATCGAAGCCACCAATGCTGGAATTAATTTATATTTCACTGTATTTCTCCTAAATTTTTAAAACACAGTGCAATTCTCTTATTCAAATATGACAATTAGATGACATAAATTAAATTAGCTGAGTTATTGGTATATTTTTTTAAATACAGGTTGCACAAAAACAACAGAGTTTTTTGAAAGAATTGCGAGGGTAAGAATGAGTTATGAATATTAATAAACTATTAGAATAAAATTGTGCTATGGTTGAGCAGAATTAATATTGCTCTAAATTAAATTCTAAAAATATGTTAAAGATAGTCTTTGGTTTTTTATTTT
>Ga0255760_10004540_pt1 | contig 12063 bp, 5 predicted proteins | sample 071ome_25_FD_179960 | JGI IMG/M metagenome (GOLD analysis project Ga0255760, IMG submission 179960) | Coastal salt marsh microbial communities from the Groves Creek Marsh, Skidaway Island, Georgia - 071410BT metaG (version 2) | ecosystem: Environmental > Aquatic > Marine > Intertidal zone > Salt... | reverse complement strand
ATCACCGGCGTCGAAGTCGGCTTGGACCCTAACCGCGTCACTGAAAAGCAGCTTGAAGCCATGCCGGGCATCGGCAAAAAATCCGCATGGCGTCTGGTCAGTGACCGGGCAAAACGACGCGGAAAAAGCGAGGATGTTGACCTTGAGGCTTGGTTCCAGCGAGCAGACCTCCCGCTTTCGGAAACGCTGCTGAACATTTTCGGGTGATTTTATATCCCGAACCGAGAACCAATCATCATGCGCAACCGCACGCTCTTGCTCGCCCTGATGTTCGTTTTCTCCTCGTTATCGGCTGCTTATGCCCCCGAACAACTGACCGTACTCGACGACACAAACCCCCCGCAGTTGGCCGGAAACACCGTGGATTGCGGCACGAACGCCTCGAACGTTTCGTTTGAGGTTGAATCCGATCAGCAAGTCTGGAACCGGCACGACACCGTCTCGGCTCATCTCGACACCTATTGCGGCGTGTGGTGGGAGACGTACCGTGTGGATTGGCTTCTGGTTTCCCAAGACACCAGTTCCGTCATCGACCAAGGGCAATCGCTCTTTGAGACCAACAACTCAAGCGTGAGTTACCACCCCAATCACACCGACCATTTCAACGAAGTTGACGTCCACTTCCATTACATGGACACCGGAAATTATACCATTTCGGGCAACTTCTACGTTTTGGCGAACACCACATGGACCCATCTTGCCAACGTTTCGGACACCTTCCAGGTCAACGGCACCAACACCACTACGGTTTGTGGCTACAACGAGACGCTTGTTTCAATGGAGGTTCCCGTTGCAGGGTATCACTACTACGAAGGCGCTTCCGTATATCCTTACGCTGACATCGAATGCCCGGTGCTTGGTACATCGTACGGCTTCGAATGGGAACTCCACGAACAAAACTCCTCCACCGTGGTCCAAATGGGTTGGAACAATTTCACCGCCACCTGGCAGAACGTCCATCTCTTCAACGACGGTTCCGGCTTCTTCCACGACATCAACCTCGCCTTCCACAACCTCACAGAGGGCGTTTACACCTGGTCGACCATGCTGACCCTCAGCAACGGCTCGTATCTGGATTCGGCGAACCTCACGTTCGAAGTCTGGTCCAACGCAACCAACAGCACGGGATGCGGTTACGACAGCGCGTACACCTCGATCTACGCCTATTCTTGGTACGGAATCTTCTCGGAGGGCGACACGTTTGACAGCACCGTCAACAGTTATTGCAACCTGCTCAATTCCACAACGATGATCGAATGGACGGTGGCCTACGCCTCCAATTCCACCATCGTTGCTCAGCAGAACCAATCATGGTACGTGAACTCAACCTCCTCCACATGGAGCATCACGCACAATCCCTTGCTCGTTGGGAATTACACGTTCACGGCGATGTTGTCTGTGTGGAACAACACGGCCCAAGGATGGGACTTGATCGATGAAGACGCCTACAATTTTGCCTACGTGGCCAACACCACCACGCCCGGTGGATTCATGGACATCGACACCAACGGTTACAACTTCACCTACGGCGACACCGTATCGGCCACCTACGAGAGTTACAACCTCACCCAAGGCGAAATGTACAATTTGGCCTGGGCCGTGGCGGATGCCAATTCAAACATCGTCGACCAAGGCAACTGGACTTGGATGGCGTACGACCATTTCTCCGTTGAGTGGAAGAACTACACCGTGGACGGCGCCCCCCTCCAGTCGGGAGCCTACTGCTTCTTCGGCGAGTTGTACCACGTTGATGCAAATTATTCCCTGACCTCGCTGGCCAACGACGACACCTGCATCATGATTCTCGGTGGAAACAACACCGGCGGCAACGGAACCGGAGGAAACAACACCGGCAACAACACCGGTGGCAACGGAACCGGAGGAAACAACACCGGCAACAACACCGGTCAACTTACCTACAGCGCCTATCTCAACCAGAACTGCTTCAACGCATCGGATGTCATTGAAGCCTACATCACGATCAGCGGACTCAATGCGACCGAATTTGTTCTGGAGTGGGAGATCACCGAGGGACACGGTATCCAAACAGGGTCGTCCATTGTTGCCTCGGGGGCTCCGACCATCAATGTGGGTTCAACCGGTTCAGTTTCGTACACATGGGCATTCAATGCCTCCGCCCTCTCCGGTCAAAATTTCACCGTGATGCTCAATCCAGCGGACGCCAGTTTGTCCAATCTTTTCCCAAGCAGTCCGTTTTACTACCCCATCGTCATTGGTTGCAACACCACCGGTGGCAACACCACCGCCGATACCGACGGTGATGGCGTCCCCGATGTGCTTGACGCCTTCCCCTCCGACCCAACCGAGTGGGACGATTTCGACAACGATGGTGTGGGCGACAACGGTGACAACTGCCCGACGGTGGCCAACCCCAACCAAGCGGACGGGGACAACGACGGCATCGGAACGGCCTGCGACAGCAACGAAGGCAGCAACACCGGCAACAACACCGGTGGCAACAACACCGGCAACGGAACGGGAGGAAACGGAACCGGCGGCAACAACACCGGCGGCAACACCACCAACCCACCGATGAACTCGCCGCCCGTGATTTCGTCCGTTACCATCATGCCCGTGTTGCCCACGGACGCCGACACGCTCACGTGCTCGTACAGCGCGTACGATGCAGACGGCGACAACGTTTCGGTCACCGTTCAATGGGAAGTCAACGGCAACGTCATCCTCGTCGGCTCAATGAACCTGACCTCCGGCTTTGCGGTCGGCGACGATGTGGAATGCACCGTTACCGGTTACGATGGGCAAATGTCCGGAAACAGCGACAGCGACATGGTGACGATCCTGCCCAGCACAATTGACGGCGCCATCGACGCTGGCAACGGTTTGCCCGCCCTCAGCACCGTAGGGACCCTCGTGGCCATCGCCTTTGGTGTTGGCCTGTCTCGCCGAAAGGACGAATGAGGCTGCGAAGCCCTATCAAGGCCGACCACGAGGGTCGGGCGTGAGCGTGACCGAGGACCTCAAGGATGCTGCACAACGACTCTCGCAACGCTGCGATGAGGCGATTGCCCTGCTCGAGGCCGAAGGCGGCGTGGCCCACGCCACCAACCCGCTGAACTATGCGTGGCCCCACCACGAGCAATACATCGACCGGTGGGGAGGCCTGGGCGCGACCACCCTCTTGCTGGGTATGAATCCCGGTCCGTGGGGCATGGCGCAGACCGGCGTTCCCTTCGGGGCCACCGAGGTGACCAGGGACTTTCTCCGAATCGAGGCGAATGCACTCACAACCCCAACGAATGCTCACCCCAACCGACCCATTGTTGGTCTGGCCTTGGAACGTCAAGAGGTGTCCGGAACACGCCTGTGGAACCTCATGGAGGAGATGTACGGATCCCCGGAGGAAACTTTTGCACATCTCTTTGTTGTCAACCATTGCCCGCTGCTCCTGCTTGGTGAGCGAGGGCAAAACATCACGCCCGACAAGGTTCCGAAATCGCTGATTGAACCCGTGCTCGAGGCCTGTGACGAACATCTGCGCAGGGTTGTTGACGTGATGGGCATCACCCGAATCGTTGGTGTCGGCAAGTACGCCGAACAGCGGGCAAGGCAGGCGTTCAACGCCGGAAAAAAAGGCCCAGGGACGACGGCTGAAGGGCGAACGGTTGAGATCACCACCTGCTGGCATCCCAGTCCAGCAAGCCCTTTGGCCAACCGAAATGACGGGGCTGATTGGCGAGAAAATGTCCGAAAGGTGCTCATTGGATAACGGGGAGATGTTCAAATGCTCAATGGGCCACTCGTGTGGCATGGAACCCTTTGAACTCGCATGGGAGCGCCAGCCGAACGACCGACAATGGGAGAAGCCCGAAGGCGACGATCCTCGAACCTTGTACCAGATGCTCATGACGAGCGTGAGCCGCTTTGGCGACCTGCCCTGCTTCGGTTACATCCCTTCCCCGGGCATGCCCCGTACGCACCTTTCCTACAGCCAGTTCGGTGAATTGGCGACCTCCGTGGGCAAGCAACTCGCCTCCGTCGGCGTCAAAGCCGGTGACCGAGTGGCCTTGATCCTCAACAACTCCGTTGAATGGGCTGCACTCTCCTACGGAGCGAACGGCATTGGTGCTGCTTACACCGCGATGTACACGCACCAGCACGGAACGGAGTGGGCCTACATCCTCAACGATTCAACCCCTGCTCTCCTTGCTGTCGCCGACACCACGGTGCTCGACAAGCTTGTCGAGAACATGCCTGCCGACGCCAGCGGATGGCCGGCGTGCGGCGTGTTGTTGCTGGGCGGTGAAGAGGCCAATGAACTTCCACCAGAAGGCGTGGCCGTCCACCAATGGGCCGAGTTTGTAGCCGCCGGTCGAGAAGCCGAGGCGTTTGAAATCGCTGACGACCCCTTCGCCTTGAACACCCTCATCTACACCTCCGGTACCACGGGCAACCCCAAGGGTGTCATGCTCTCGAACTGGAACACGTTGTCCAACATCTTGTGTGTGCAATCGGCCTTCACCATCTACGTGGGCGACAAGAACGCCGCTTTCCTTCCTTGGGCACACTCCTTTGGTTCCACCTTCGACCTGCACTGGATGATTCGCTGCGGCGTTCACATCAACTTGATTTCCGACTTGACGAAAATCGCCGATGAGTGCATCGAGATCAAGCCCGCTGTGTTGCTCGCTGTACCCCGTGTTTGGAACAAGTTCTACGATCGCGTCAACGCTCAATTTGAGTCTGCAACCGGCTTGAAGAAAGTCTTCGTCGGCAAGGCGCAGAAATCGGCCGCCAAGCGCATCGCCAAAGCTGGTGTTGAGTGCGACGCCGTGCCTCCAAGCGGCTTCTTTGACAAGTTGTGGGACAAGCTCGTCTGGTCCAAGGTCCGCGCTCGATTTGGTGGAAACATCCGCTTCTGCATGTCCGGTGCTGCTGCGCTTTCCCCCGACGTGGCTGCGTTCATCCAGATGGTCGGCTTCAACTGCTACGAAGGCTACGGCCTGACCGAGACCTCGCCGCTCGTGTCCGCCAACGGCTGGTCCGGTCCCGGTACAAGCAAACTCAACACCGTCGGAAAAGTCGCCAACGGCGTGAAGGTCACCATCGACACCGATGCTTGGGACGACCCTGAGCGACCCGATGAGGGTGAAATCGTCGTCACCGGCCCCAACGTCATGATGGGCTACTGGAACAACGAGGAGGCCACCAAGGAAGTCATCATTGAGCCCGGCACCTTCCGCACGGGCGACCTGGGCAAACTCTCCAAGGACGGCTACCTCTCCATCACCGGTCGCGTGAAGTCGCAGTTCAAACTCGAGAACGGCAAGTACGTCTCGCCCTCCGGCCTTGAGGAAACCATCACCCTCAACCCCTTGGTCGAACAGTGCGTGCTCGACGGACGCAACATGCTGAACACCTTCCTCATCGCTCACCCGAACATGGACGCCCTCCGTGCGGCCCTCAGCGGAGCAGGTATCGATGCCTCGGGCGACGACGCAGCCCTCTGCGCCAGCCCTGAAGTGCGCGCCTTCGTGCTTGCCGACCTGAAGAAGAACAACATGGTCGCCCCCGATTGGAAGGGGTACGAGATCGCGAAGACGCTCATTCTTGACCCGGAAGAGTGGACCACCGACAACGAGATGCTCACGCCGTCGTTCAAGGTCAAGTTGCGAAACCTCCTCGCCAAGCACGACGAAGAAATCAAGGCCATCGCTTGAGATTGGTTTGGCCGAAATCGTCCTTTTCGCCGCGGATTGCGGTCATCTCTTCATGCAGGCGACGAGAAAAACCGTTTAAACCAATGAAAAAAACGGCTTTGCATGCGAGCCCGAAACTCGACCACCGCCTCCATCGCCCTTCTTGCTGTGCTGATGCTCTCCACCGTCCCACTGGCGGTGGCCGATAGCGGCACGGCTCCAGCCTCGTATGCGTTCTTGCCGAGTTGGGATGGAAACATCCCTGGCACGCTTGACCCAACGGGAGAAAGTTTCACCAACGGCCTTGAATTTTCAAATCACGACTTTGATGAAAACGGCAACCTGTATTACATCGAAGCCGATGATTATGGCAACTGGATGAACAACCAATACACGCTCGATGGCCGAGGATTTCACATTTTGAAAATTGATGGCTCCGGAACGGTTGAGTACACGGAAAAAATCCAGTGCTCGAGTTACTGCACCAGCCCTGACTACTACTACGCCAAACCACTTGCACTCGAGGTTGTGGGGGAAGACCAATTCTATATCGTTCTTAGTACACGCTATGAAACGCTTACGTTTGATGGCCTACAATACGGGTCAAGCTCACCAAACTTGGTGACTGCTTTTTACTCGAACGGAGCATGGAGTTGGGTTGATGTGGAGGTGGTGTCTTCTACATATGCCTACAGTACCCTTGCCCATGTTGAAACCGATGGCCAGTCGAACCTCTACCTCGTTCAGAGCGCAGGAAACAGCGGTGGATGGTCGGAATACACCATTAGCTCGTATTCTCCGAACGGCACAAATTGGGTGCGATCGATGGAGTTACCTTACCAAAGTCCAACTTACAATTACATCCAACCCTTGTTCGATGCCGACGAGTCGGGGTTCCATGCCTTTGTCACCGTCCCAAGCCAGATGAAATACGATTCTCAAACCGTTCAATGCCCGTTGGGTGGAGAAAACGGATACTGTCACCTCTGGCTTAGCGTCAACCAGGCCGGTGTGAAAACATCGGCCGTTGGATCCACGTACACCTCGGTTCAGTTTAACAGAATGCAGGTTCATAACGATTCGTTGTACCTGTCAGGCAACACCTATGACCGTGTGGTCAGCTCCCATACTGAAAGCAACTTTACAGGTCAGAAAATATCGCACTCTCCGCGTTACGGCCAATACGTCGCTATCATGGAGGATGACGGTTCTTGGGGGTTCCATCTCCTCACAAACCAACAGCAGGATTACTACCAGTACGGGTACTTGACCGATGTATTCGATGACGGAAGCTTCCTGTTCAATTCCATCTACGTCGAACCGTTCTCTATCAATGGGACGTTGATCACCGAACACGGCAACGTTGACGCCCAAGTCGTCCTCTCACGGATTCACCCCACGAACGGCTTGTTGTGGTCGAGCAGCGTCGGATTCGTAAATTCAAATAGTTATCCCTACATCATGCGAAGCGACGGTTCAACCGTGGCTTTTCACGTCAGTGAGCCGAGCAATGGGGACATCCACTACCGGTACCAAGGGGCCGACAGGAGCACCATTGCGAACGGGAGTTCGGGTACAACCAACGCTGTTTTTTGGGTCGATGGTGACGATGGAACCATCGTTGATGTTGAAACCACCCAAGCCACCGGCGTCTACGGGCGCTCAAACGATGGCGGCGTTCTCGCAGCCCGGAACGGATACATGTACTACTACATGCCTGATTTTGACGGGGACAACGTCGGGACAGGTGACAACTGCCCTGAAAATTACAACCCCGACCAACTCGATTACAACGGCAACGGGGACGGTGATGCTTGCGATGAGGACGACGATTCCGACGGTGTCGCCGACGTCAACGATTCATGCCCGAAGGGACAAACGGGTTGGCTTTCCGACAGCATGACCGATTACGACGGGGACGGCTGCAAGGACTTGGGCGAGGAAGATTTGGACGACGATTCTGACGGTGTGCCCGACATCACGGACGCTTGCCCCGTGGGCATCAGTGGAGCAGGCTACGACCTGGACGGCGATGGCTGCAAGGACACCGAAGACCCCGATGATGACGGAGATTTGGTCCGAGACGAATCCGACCTCTGCTCCACCGGTGAAATTGATTGGTCATCGGGCACGCTCACCGACCATGACGGCGACGGTTGCTTGGATGAGCATCCCGAGGATACCGACGACGATAACGACGGCATCGCCGACACCGCCGACCAATGCCCTCGGGGCGCCACCAATTGGCCATCGAACATCAACACCGACTTCGATGGAGACGGTTGCAAGGACGGGTTCGAAGATGAAGACGACGACAACGACGGTATTTCGAACGGCATCGACAATTGTCCGCGCTCCATTGGCGTTGTCAACGCCCAGGGGTGCTCTGCAACACAATCCTTGGACGAGGAAGGCGGTTCGAGCACCGTGTATTATGTCTGCCCGGTCGGAAGCATCGTCGTCTTGGACCCGAGCGACTGCCCGGAACCGAACGATTCCACCAACACGACCAACGACACCTCCGATGGACAAAACGATGACACCTTCTACTATGTCTGTCCGGGCGGGTCGGATGTGGTGACGGACCTCTCCGAGTGCGAAGGGTCCATCGGCACCGGAGGCACGAACGTCACGCTGGTGATCGATCCAAACGCCAACGGCTCAAGCGATTACATCACCTGCGACGGAGGGAAAGCCATTGTTCTTGACCGCGCCAATTGTCCTGAAAACGTGACCCAAGACGTTGCGAGCAGCAATTCAGAAAGCAGCGAAAACGGATTGATGTTGATGTTCATGGGCGGGACCTTTGCCATGTCCGCCATCGCCATGGTGGTTGTTTTGGTTCGCAGACCAACCCGAGCAGAAGCCGCTTTCCAACCCGTGGACTCGTCGGAACGCTTCTTCAAGGAGGAGCCAGACATTCCCCAAGCTGTATCGCTCCCCTCACCTCCACCTTCCACGGGTGGCGGCTCACCGCAGGTGAGCCGACCGTCAGCTGATTTGATCGGACGTTCGCACGAAGGGAAAGAGTGGCTTGAGTGGCCAGAAGGGTCGGACAACCACTACTACCGCGAGCTCGGTTTCGGTGGCGATTGGACGCGTTATGAGTGAACACTCGAACAAGCTTCCACTGCTAGCGAGGAACTGCGTTCAAAACATCATGCCAATGGCCTGTAAGGAACCGATACCGCCCGTCAACGCACCTGCGCCGAGGAGAATCATGATGTTCCGCTTGTTCCCCTTTCCTTGTTTCGCTTTGGTCACCATGCCACCGGTAATCCCAAGAATGACATTCCCGATGGACACCAACATGACAGCCGTTGAGAGTTCGGAAAGTTCAGCACGGATGTCATCGGCGGCTCTCTGTTCCTCAGCTGAGGCATTGTACAACGACGAGGACGGTGCATGGACCGTCTCGTAGTAAGTGGTCTGAACACTGAGCGACCGATATTCTCCTGTCTCAGAATCAATGGTTCCATTTGAGTGGGCTGCACTTTGTGCAAACAATCGATCGACAAGGTCATCTGTACGGTTGATGGTATCCACTGTTGCCGAATACGCTTGTTCTTCCTCTTCGTATTCATTGTCTTTTGATTCTAATTTCTCCCATTGATTGTCAAGCTTCACCTCTAAATCCGCTTTCTCAAACCGGCTCAACTCTTCTCGATAGATTTGGGATATCGCTTGCTGCTCAAGCATTTGTTGCCTAAAGTCATTCGATGTTGAGTTCAGTTCGTTATGGAGGTCTATTTGTTCGTTGGCTAAGGTCTGGTTTTCATCCATCATGCTCCAATATGCATTAGCTTCAACCACAAGCCCATCGTTGTAGTACAATTCGCCGATCATATCCAATGTATTGGCTTGGGAGATGTACATTTGCGCATTGGATGTTGCGGACGACATGGCGCTGGACAGATTTTCAAGTTCGTACTCGAGATTGGAGATTGCCCATTCAGCATCGGATAAAGCGGCCCGGAGGTCGTATTCGTACCAATACAGTCCGAAATACCCTTCAAAGATCGGGTTAAATTGTAACGGCACGGATATCAAAAACGTGCTGTTAACCTCCACATCGTTGGACAAGATGATTTCAAAACTGTCGAAATCAACTTCTGCATCGTACTCAAAGAAATCGTGTTCAGAATTGTACAAATTCTCAAGCCGTTCGTCCAATACTTCATTCACACCGGTGGACACCGAAACATTCATTCGAACAAAATTGAAGAAATTGGGTTCAGAATACTCAATGTCACAAGACCATTCAATATCCCAGCACAATGAAAGAAGATCTGGCTCGCTGGTGCCATCCGAGAAACTCCACTCAAGCAATTCATAAGCATCAAATTCAACATACAACTCGGAAACCAAATTCTCGAGAATGCTTTGTCGCTCATTGAGTTCATCGGTATTGATGTCGTTTGTTAAGATCAGACTTTTCACTTCGGTAAGGAGGATGTCTTCTCGGAGGAGGAGCTGATTTTCCAATGCCTCTTCGGCTCTCGCTTCACTGCGCAGTTGCGTCGCTTGGCCTTCGTGAATAGATGCCTGCTCCTCGATTTTCGTGAATTGTTGGGAGAGAATACCCGTTATTGCCGAAAAAACCAATACACAGATAGCCAGAATCGTAAGCATTTTGTCTGCATTATCCGCTTGGTCTGCGTTGCTCAATGGCATTGTTTTGGTCTCGAGTGCCGTCGCTTTGAAGTCGGTTGAAGGAGAGGATTCCGCCGTACGCTCACGGGGCTCCTCGGTCTTTTTTTCGACCCATGGCGGCACGGACACCGTTTCGCTTGTCTCGTCCACAAGGGCCGCTTCGTTTGAAACCGGCACCCAGTCTGAACCGTCCCATTCCCATTTTCCATCATCCGAGAGGCGCTTTTCGTCCATACACTGACTTGGAATGGGAACTTTATGGTCTTATGCCGGGCAGTAAAACACTTCCCGAAAACATGAGATGTATTTGCGTGATGAATCATTGGCGAAGCCGAACATCGACCTCAAAAAAGGAACCTGTGATGAATCACCTTTGCTCAACATATCTGCTCGATCAGGCCTCACACGTCGGAAATCTCGCCTTCGGCCAAGGGAGGAAGACCCTTCTTGGCCCGAACGTAATCGGTGTAATTCCCGTAGTACACGGTGACCACACCGTCCTGCAATTCCCAGATGCGGTTGACCACCTGGTCGAGGAACCAGCGGTCGTGCGAGACGGTGATGAGCGAGCCGGTGTAGTTGATGAGCGCCTCCTCAAGGGTCGCTTTGGAATCCATGTCCAAGTGGTTGGTCGGCTCGTCCATCAGCAAGAGGTTATTTTCCTCAAGAAGGAGTTTGAGCAGCGCCACACGCGCCCGTTCGCCCCCCGAGAGTTGGGAGAGCTTGGTCGAGACCTGTTCGTTGGAGAATTGGAAGCGCCCGAGCGCCGCACGGATGTCGCCGTATTGGAAGTCAGGACGAAGTTTCTGGATTTGCTCCACCGGGTTGAGGTTGAAATCAAGCGTGGCGTGGTCCTGGTGGAAGTACCCGATTTCGCAACCGGGGGCGAGGTCCATTTTCCCGCTCGTGAGTTGCTCGTCCCCGTTGATGAGTTTGAGCAGGGTGGTTTTGCCCTGTCCGTTGCCGCCCACGATGCCGATGCGGTCGCCCTTGCGCACCTCCAGCGATTGGTTGTCGAGGATTTTGCGCTCGAGACCGTCAAAGGTCTTCGTGGCGTCTTCAACGCTGAGCACGTCCATGCTGGCTTTGTCAACGGCTTCGAGCGAGAGGATGAGCGGCTTGCGTTTCTTGGGCATGCGGGCTTTGAGCGCTTTGAGTTCTTGCTGGAGCCGTTCGATCATCTTGTGTTTTGCAGAGATGGACTTGTCGTACTTGTTCGCCCGCTTCATCTGCTGCATCGCGCCCATCGTGGAGGCGATTTTCTTCTCGGTGTTGGCGATGAGGTCGCCCAACGCCGATTCGCTGGCTTCTTTTTGGACGAGGAATTGGCTGTAGTTGCCCTTCCACGGCCACGCCCGCAAGTTGTCGATTTCCACGATGCGGTTGCAGACTTGGTCGAGGAAATAGCGGTCGTGGGAGACGATGAGTTGGGCGCCTTTGAACTCGGTGAGGAAGGTCTCCAACCATTCGGTCGTGTGGATGTCCAAGTGGTTGGTTGGCTCGTCAAGGAAGATGACGTCAATGCCGTTGAGGCCGACGAGTTGGCGGGCCAGCGCCAATTTTGCCTGCTCACCACCGGAGAGGTTCTTGACGGGCATGTCCATCGGGTGCTGGTCGAGGCCCAACCGCTCGAGAATGCCTTTGGCGATGCCGGCGACGTTGCCCCCACCGCTTGCAGCCAAGGTCTGCTGAAGTTCGGTGTAGCGTTCCATCACGGGTTCCCAATCGCCTT
>Ga0255760_10004530_pt1 | contig 12081 bp, 11 predicted proteins | sample 071ome_25_FD_179960 | JGI IMG/M metagenome (GOLD analysis project Ga0255760, IMG submission 179960) | Coastal salt marsh microbial communities from the Groves Creek Marsh, Skidaway Island, Georgia - 071410BT metaG (version 2) | ecosystem: Environmental > Aquatic > Marine > Intertidal zone >... | reverse complement strand
ACGCCGCGGAAGTCACTCGCGAAACTGGTGTCATAGATATGAGCACGAGGCCGCGAGATGTCGAGGAAAATCTTTGGGCGAGAATCGTAGACGCTCTCGCGAGTATAGACATACGAAACGAAGAGCTATAAGATGTGCTGACTTTACAAATTGTGCTAGTATCATTAGTATTCCTACTATCGCGAGCTAAAATGTACTAATCTATCGTGTTATCACTTTTCTAATTCCTCTTCGGCGATGCTCTCTTCATTTTCCTCGTCGAATCGCTCGAACGCGTTTGAATCATGTCTATGTAAATCCTCGCTCGTCATCGGAACATCACCGCCGTTATTCCACGGATTATTACTATTATTATTGCTACTAGTAGTAGTATCACCATTACCATCACCACCGCCACTCTCAAATTCCTTAAACGACACGAAGCACCCTTTGCACAAATCAAATTCATCCTCGGTCTCCTTTAAACATTTCGCGCACGACCACCGTTCGCCTAAAATATATAGACCGCACCCATCGCACGTTCTCGGTAACTCCCACGCTTCTCTGTCTATATCGTCCGCGAATCCAGCCACGTCTTCCAAGTGATTCTGAGAGAAGTTGACCGTTTTCTTCTTTTTCCTCTTCTCCTCTTTTGCCGCCGCCGCGGTGTCGATGGCGTTCTCGTTGAAGGTGGCCGTGTCGAGGGAAATGGTTTCATCGGCGAAAAGTTTCAAGCGCACTTGGTTCTCTCCTTCCGCTACTAAATCCACCGACACGGAGGTACCATCGCTGCTCCGTTCTTTCCTCTTATTCGTATTCTTCTTGAGCGCTGGTTTAGGTGTCGCGTCCCCGTTGATCTTCTCCATCGTTCTTCTTCTTTTGGAAAATATCTCTCTTTGTTTTATTAATTAGGTGTGTTGTGAAAATCTCAATCTCTCTTCTCTCTGTGTATATATACGTACTGTCCGCGATCACAATACGCACCGATCTGTTGAAACCATACTAATAATAAACTTCCTCTCTCCTTTATCTCGCGCTTCTTCTTCTTCTCGTGTATTATTATTATTATTATTAAGAGAGAGAGGCTAGAGAGAGAGAGAGAGAGAAACTAACTCCCTCTCTAAATTTCTCTTTTTGTCCCCAAGTGTCGTGAGTTGTGAGGACTCGAGAGACTCTTTTCTCTCTTCTTTCTTCACTTCTTCGAGCGAAGCGAAAAAAAAATGCTTCGCGAAAGCACCTCTTCTGGAGGAGGAGGAGGAGGGTCGATGGGGAGCTTACCGCGCTCGCGAAGCGCGCACAAGAGCTTACACCACGCGCCGACTCCGTTATCTTCTGGAGGTGGTTTACCGTTACACGCCACGTCCGGGGAGAAGTACCAAAAAGAAATGATGAAGCGGAAGAAGAAGAGCGGTAGCGGTGGTTTTTTTTCGGGCGGGTGGAGCGCGATTGTAATCGCGTTCGTTTTGATGCACGTGTGCTCGAGCGCGTATTATTACAATCGGATGAAATCATCGTCGGCGTCTTTGAGCGCTGGGGGAGGAGGAAGAGGAGCTGGTGGTGGTGACGATAACAACAACGAGAACGACGCGAATGATGGACGAACGCCGTCGCGATACGATTTGCTTTCCGAGGAGGACGAAGAGGACGAACGGGATAGGAGTTTGTTGACGACAAAGTTGCGATTGGAACTCGACGAAGCGAAGAGACAGATACTGACGATGAAAGAGGAGAGTCAAGTGATGCAGATGCAGCTGAGAGATTTCCAGGCGAAAGGCGCCGCGGGTGGTAGTGGTAGTAATAGTAACAAAAAGAACACGTTGCAACAATCCGGAAACGTCGAGGCCCATCACGGCGGTAGCGGTAGTAGTAATAGTAACGGAGGAATAGGAGGCGGGTTGTTGGTGTGGAATTACGAGACGACTGGGCAACCGATTGAGATCAAATCAACGCCGTCGGCGAACAGAGACGTCGCTTTAGACTCGAGACCGTTCTTTTCCATCGTCATGGCGGCATACAATCAAGGCGCGTACATCGACGAGACGGTGAAATCAGTCGCCGCCCAATCGTACGAACGATGGGAATTGATCATCGTTAACGACGGTAGCTCCGATGATTCGTGGGCAAAGGCTTCGAATTTGATGGATAAATACGGAAAGAGAAGGATTAGGTTGATTAACAAACGAAACGGGGGTTTAGCGGATGCTAGAAACGTCGGCATGCGATACGCGAGAGGCGATTGGTTGTGTATGTTGGATTCGGACGATTTGTTAGCGAGAGATTATTTGAGCCGAGCGGCAGAGTTAGTGGAGGAGGAACACGGCGATGGAGGCGACATCGCAACAACAACTTCGGGAGGACACACGGGAACTGGTGGCGTCGACATCATCCCCGGGTGCATGCGGAATTTTGATGCAGTTTCATCGGATTGGTGTTTCCCGGAAGGCTTCTCCATCGTAGGCGTCTCGCACTGGAACAAATTTCACGCCTCGGTTTTAATGAAAGCTGATTTAATGAGAAAAGTTGGCGGGTACGATCCAGGGATTCCGTGGGGCTTAGAAGATTGGAACTTTTGGTTGAACGCGGCGAAGTTTAACCCAATCGTCCGGTTCGTCCCTGAAATTACGTTTTACTATCGCCATCACAAAGGTACGTCTATGCGCAAGAAGATGTTCGCGACTTACTTAGAGCAAACAAAAGCGATGGTACGAACGAATCACGTCGAGTTATACGAACCGGTGCAATTGCTTCACGACCACGAGACGATTGAAAACATGCACGATGACACGCTAAAAGCGTTGGAGAAGAAAATGCAACAGTTTCCGTTACAGCCGATGCCGTATTTCTGGAGAGCGTTGCGAAGGACAAAGAAAATGGAATACGAGGAAGCAATCGATGATTTGAAAATCGCGTTGAACTTGACCACGTCGGAAAAACGATACAAGTGGCAAATGTATTATCGATTGGCGCTTTTGCACGAAGCTCTGGAGGAATATCCAGAGGCGGTAAAAGCCATCAACGGCGCTTTTCGGGACGCGTATTTCAACGAGATTTTATTAGTCAAGCACAGATTGGAGCAAAAAGTCTTGGGTGATCCGAAAGTTGTGTCCGCGCATTTAGTCGAAGCAACACCTACGTATTGGAAATCTGAAAAAGAAATGCACGATATCAACGAGGGAACATTAGCTGGCAAACTTTTAAAATCCGAGCAATCTCACGAACTCGCTGCGTTGGTCTCCGAGCAAATGCAACGCATGAATGCCTTGTTGCAAATAGCAACCACGAATCCTTGCGGTGACCCATCTGAACCGTTACCGAATAAAGGCGAATTTAATTTAGCTAAAAATGGTAATTTCAACGCCCAAAAGGATTACTGGAACCCATTCGGATCTGGATACAATTTAGCGCAGTCGTTATCCCGCTCCGGTTCTGGACCGCAGCCTTGCGCTCACGTAGAAAACGACAACGACGACGCCTCCTCAGGCTTCACGCAGCTCATCGAAATCAACCAGATAAAACCAGAACCGTTACTGGTGAAAATGTGGTCCAAGTCCAAAGACGTCTCCGGTACTACCAAAGATGCCGGGTACTCCTTATACGTCGACATATGGTACTCTGATGGTTCCAACGATTGGGGATTCAACGTTCCATTCAACCCCGGAACGCACGGTTGGGAACGTGCTGCCGCGTTTATCACGAAAGACAAGCCCATAAAATCTATCCAAGTGTATGGCATGCTGAGAGGTAAAGAAGGGGAGGCGTGGTTTGACGATATCACCGTCTCTCGAGGGAAACACGCCGCGTGCGCTTGCGGCGAACGCCAAATGTTCGAACCCACCGAGAACGGTGATTGCGAACAGTGTTTGGCAGGAATGAGATGTTTCTTGGGGGACGTGTTCGATCCGTCCGTGCAATCTGTTTTTTCATAACTGTAGTCATGCATACATATATATATATATACACACACAGGTGCCTATAGGTACCCCGATGCCCAGTCACGTTAGAAATAAAATAAAATATAGATTTGTTTAAAAGCAAGAACGCTGTGATAATTTTTCTTCATCGTACATTTTCAGTTATTACAAAACATAGGTCATCGAAACCGCACACAAGAGCGATACGATCGATAAAAGTCGAGTTAAACGAGGAATTGCACCAGATATGATTGTCTGAGCTTCCGGAGGAGGCGAAGGAGGCGGCGCGAGTTTCGTCAGCGACACCGGAGCGGTAACGGCGGTAACGGTCAAATCCGCTTGCGCGCTGAGAGTAGTTACCATTTCGTTCAACTTCGTCGAATCTTCAGTGACGAGTTTTTCCTCCACGTCTGAAATATCGGCATAAGTGGTTGTTTCCACCGTAAATTCGATTTTTACTTTGTCCGTAGCCGCTTGAAGTTTACGACGACTTGCGTCGACGACGTCGATAACACTCTTCACCGTAATAGCATCGGCGCCAACGTTCAAATACGCCGCCATGCCTTTCTTAAACGCCGTCTTTTGCGCTTCACCAAACTCGGCCGCGCTGTATCCCGTTAGCTCCATCGTGGCATCGACTGCAGCTTGCGCTGGAGGTGGGCTCGGCGTTGGCGGTGGACTCGGCCAAGGCGCGTGAGTAAATGTAACCGAATGCTCGGAAAACGTGCAGTCAGCCATATCGGTGGTCTGGCACTCCGTGTACACGCAAATCTTCGCGGGCGCCGCGGAAGTATCGTACGTTTTACAGTCACCCTCTCCCGTTTCCGTCGCTCCCGAGCTTATACTCGTCGTCGACGTTCTACCCGACGTCACGTGCATTGCATACTCGAAACTGGGCGCCGTCGTCGTGTACCCGCAAAAGGTCACCTCCGTCGCATAATACGAAGAACAACACATTCGAGAGCCAAAGTCTCCCGCGGTATCGGCACCTTGCACGACGTAAGATTCTCCAGTCACGCTGCACGTCGTCACTGGAGGTGAAATTTCATCGATTTCAGGATATGCAGTCGCCAACAATTGTCTGCGAGTCGAGTACTCCAACGCGTGATGGCTGTTCGAGTATCTGTACGCGTGGTTAGAAGAAGCGGCTGATTGTTCGGCGAATTTCTTTCGCAGCGCGAGACCGCGTTGCACCGCTGGTCCAAAGCTGTTCGACTCAAAAGACGACGACGAGGACGACGACGTCAAAGAGTAGGAGAGAAAAAAAGTCAGGAGGAACACGATCGAAAGCGCGACCACATCGCGCGACTTTTTCGCTTTTCTCCACCAGAAAAAAAGGCGCGGAGTGTTAACGCGCTTTTTCGATTTCGAATCGTCAAAATCTGCTGCCACCGAGTCGTCGACTCTCGCCGCCACGGGGAAGTCGTCGCGGTAGCTTTGACGCTGCTGCTGACGACTCTTCAAGTGGGTTTGCATGTTAATTTCGTTCGTTTATTTTTAATAATCTCGCGCGCGTGTTGTGTTTTGCGTGCGAGGAACTGTTGCAGTAAGCAGAGGCATCAAGTAGTTTTTTTTTTTGTGTGCACCCCGCGCCCTGTAAAACACGCCGAAAGGACTATGTAGAACTATATTGAGAATGAACTAAAATAACTAACTGACACTTTTTCGGGCGCTGGCGCCGCGCCCGTCTCTCTCTACGCGCACGAAAAGACAACATCGATTCTTCTTCTTCTTCTCCTCGTTCTTCTCTTTTCGTCGTCGTCGTCGACGACAACGCGAGCGCGGTATTCCGCCTTTTTTTCAGACGAGACCGATAAACATCGAAAACATTCGTTCTCACCTCCTTCTTCTTCTTCTTCGCTTTTTTGTCCTTCCTCGAGACACGAGCGAAAGATTTGTTGAAGCTCGCGCCATCGCAAACGCTCCAAAGTTTCTTGATTCTTTTTGTTTTTCGACGGAGAAGTTGGATCGAGTGGTGAAAGCTCTTTCCTCCTTTCCACGTACGTGTTCGAAGCGTGCCAGATGCCGGCGCTGTCGAGCAAAGTCTCCAACGATCCGGCGCGATGTTTGGCGTCGACAACGCCTGAAGAGAGTGGCAAGAGAAAGCGAACTTGCCTTCTAGCTTTGGTTTTATGGACGCGAGCGTGTACCTTTCTTTCAATCCACCTGTTCGTGGCTACTTCGACGTTGAACTCACCGGGATGCACAGAGAGTGGGTCGAGCCATTCTCTTAGTTCCGCAACGCGAGTTTCACCGACACTGCTACTGCTTTCCGATGAAAAAAGTAAATCTTGAAGGCGAGAGCGACCTCGGATCATTAAACTCCTCCCTCCGCCAGAAGCTTTCGTGCTCGTAAAAATTGTTTGATTGTTGTTCCATTTTTGAACGAAGCCAGCGTTTACTCTCCAGTCGGCGTACACGACGCCGTCGCTATCCTTCTCGTAATCGAAAAAGAACGGATGATAGAATAAGCTTCCCTTCCCTTCCTCTGCAAACTTATTTGCACTTTCGGTAAGTTTCGAAGTTTCCAGAAATGAAGAAATATGTTTCTTATCCAAATACACGTCGTCTTCTTGAACGATGAATAAGACTTTATCGCTGCTCTCGTCATCGCAGTCTTCGCAATCGGAAAGTATTCTGCGCAAAAAAATATCCCTGTGACGAAGCGCCAAGTCTCCGGGAGTCAAATGCGATTTCGTCCCGTCGATCTCTCTGAAACCGAACAACTCTAAATCCAAGGCAAACTCGCACGGCAGCGACGACGACCGGTTCTCTTTCACATAATTCATCTTCAGCGCGCGTTCTGCTCGTTCAATTGTTACTCGACGACCATCGCTACTCTTCTCCTCCTCGAGAGATATTTGCCAGTCGCCGTTTCTTCGCGACGAACGAAAAAAATGTTCAGAGGAAGACGATAGAAACGACGTCATCGACTCCGCGTCGAAATCGTACGCCGCTACGGCTACCGTGACGCGCTTGAATCGAGGCGCGTCACCGTCATCCGTAGCGGCGCACATCTCCCGATAATTTTCGATGATTCGCCGTAAGTGCCTTTTCCTTTCGTTCGACGAGGACGATATCTGCCAACCAACTGTCACCACGGCGAGAATCTCCGTCGTCGTCGTCGTCGTCGTCGTCGTCGTCAAAGAAGAAGGAAATCTCTCCAAAAAACCCGCGCCAGAACTTCGAAACACCACTTCTCCTTTTCCTCTCATCGCGAAGTGCACTCTCGCTTTGCTCGTCGCTTTTTCCGCGACAAACGCGATGAAAGCCACGAGCAAAACGGATTTCCACTTTCCCCTGATATTATGCTCTTTTGATTTGCTCTCGTTGCTCCTCCGCTTCATCGTCATCTTCTTTTTATTCTTCTTCTTCTTCTCGCTCGCGGTATCTCCATCTTCCTCAGAAGAGAGGTCTCTTTTCTCTCGAGCGCACAAAAAAAGTGATGATGATATGCTCTCTCAACTCCCCTAAAATGCGCGACTTTATAACGAACTCATCGATGTGAAAAAATGCGCCAGAGAGAGAGAGACACACACACACACACAAAAGCGCGCTTATCGATAGCATCGCATGTCCTCCATCGGACAAAGTGAAAACGACGACGAAAAAGACGAACGAGAGCAACAAAAAAGAAGGACCCTTCTGTTCATCGCGAGAAGAGAGCGAGAGCGAGAAGTGCGAGAGAGAAAAGAAGAAGCGCTTTCTCTCGTTAAAGTCGACTCGAAAGCGGTTTCTGAAATCGAACGCGTTTTAGATTTGGAGAGAAAAGAGGCGACGCGATTGTTGAAAGAGGCGAACGGGTCGGTCGAGACGTGTTTGAGAGATTTTTTAGATCGAGGATAATAATAAAAAGCCAGATGGTGGTGACGACGACGATGGTGGGAAGAGGACGACGGCGGCGTCGCTCGGGTGCGCGCGCGAGGCGTTGGCTTCACTTTGTGTTTGTTGTGTTACAGTTTGGGCTGCTGCTGCCGCAGCTAGGGGTGACGACGTGCAAAGGCGCCGGGACAATCAACGACGACAACGTCATTCCGTCGCTTCCCGACGAAAGCAATCGCGACGATGGCGGCGACGATAATGTTCCGATACGACAAATTAAATTTGGAGAAACCGTCAAACTGGACGAGTTAGGTCCAGTAATCGTGCAGTCTGATTGCACGTTGAAACGCATCGAAAACTGGCACAAGTTAACGGAAGGCGAGCGAGAGGCGACGATGAGAAGGATTGGAGGTAGGAATCAAGTGAGGCTAGATAAATGTCGAGAGGAACAGAAAGGAAGGGATGACGAATTGTAATAGAAATAGCTTTTTAGCGCGACGTAGTTGTAGTAGTTTAGATAACGGGAGCGTAGCGATAGTAATTATCTGCGTCTATTCTGAGTAATCATCGGTCGATTCGAGGAGTGTCTCGCTTTATTTCCGATGCGAACCCCATAGTTCTCGTCGTATTCGGTTTCATAGTATTGTTCTGGTACCGTTTTCTTCGTGTCGTCGTCGTTTAAGGTTGACGTCGAGTCCAAATGGACTTTAGAATCTTCCACTCGCAACGCGTTCAAATACTCGTCGGAAAAGAGCGAGCGCCAAAAGGTATCGGCGTTAGATTTTCCTCCAGCATAACCCGCGCCTCGTCTGCAGAACTTCAACAAGCAAATCTCCAAAACGTTGTCTACAATCACCCAAGTGGACAATTCAGCTTTAATGTCTTTGTACAACTTTTTGTCGTCGATGATAACGTCGTCTTTATAGCGAACGCTCAATCTCGATCGAGACATGACCACTTGCACGTCCTCGCTTTTAGCCGATTCGTGCGCGGACATACCACCAGCGAAACCATCCAAACGTACAAATATCTCCACGTACGTTTGGTTTTGTTTCCATTTAATCGTTTTCGTCTCTAAACCAAGATACTTCTCGACTTTAATCTCTTGCCAATACAACTCGTTCTTGCTCGTTTCCCTCGCCTTTAATAATCTCGTTTCCTCCGCCTCTCGCATGTTCCTCATGTCTTCCGCGTCAAATTTTGGTGGTTCCGGTTTCGGGTTTGCGCGACCGTACATGTCTTCCATGTTGACGACTTTACGCTCTAAGCGATCCACTTCGTCTGTTTAAAGTAAAATAGGAGAGAGAAAATGTTTAGCAGGGTTTACATCGTACATCGCAGCGCGCTCTTGTAAAAAACAAATGAATTGAAATGAAAGCGACCCCCGCTTCTTCGCTTTTTTGGAACTCACCGTCTTTCAAAACCGCTTGCTTCCCGTGACTTCGCATCCACCTCGCGAATTTCGGTTCCGTCCCTTCCGTCGCGTCCGCAAACTCGTTCTTTCGACAAAACGCCCGGTGAAACGGCCAGTACGTCTTTTGACACTTCAACGAACAAAAAAACGCCGTGTGGCACCGACTGCATTTCATCAGATGATCTCGACCTCCGCAGTTATCGCACGCGCGTTGCAAAGACGCGAGAAGTTGATCTTCCTCTTGAAAGTGACACGGCGCGGTGATGTTCCCACCCGTCGAGGCGGTCGTCATCGCTTTTTATGTTAAGTAGTAGTAGTGTGAGAGTGTGTGTTGATCGACGAAGCGCGCGCGCGGGGGGGGGACTATTTTTATGCGTAAATAAAGGAAAAGCGTTTCGGCATTTTTTCGGTTCGAGAAGGCGTTTTTTTTTTTCCTTTTTGTCCTTTTTTCTCTCTCGAGTCCCCTCACACACCTAGAGAAGAGAGCGCTTTTTGCGATACATCGAAATAGAAGACAACGATTACCACGACGACGACGATGATAATGTCAGCATATATGTCGATGATATCATCATCGTTCTCGAGAGATGCGTCGTTCGTCTCATCGAAGAAGAGAGGAACGATGATGCCTTTTTTAAAAGAAAAGAATCTCTCCCGGGGGGGGTGCGCCGTCAGAAGAAACGAGTGTTTTCGTAACGGCATTTCCCCTCATTTCCCCAACAACAACAACAACTTTAACGTCGTTTTTGGTGTGAACGCCGCGACGCGTTGTTTTTTTGACGACGACGCGAAAAGAGAAACGAGAACGGTCAAAACGCGATGCGCGCGCGTGGTGGATTCGGAGAACGTGTACGGCGACGAGCGATTGAAAACACCGGCGATGCCTTTAGTCGAAGTGGTCGAAGAATCCAACGACGGTAAAAACACTCGAATTTTGCAGTGCATGTTGAGAGCGCGCGTCACGGATAAAAGCGGGAACGTTCGGTGCGTGGTGTTACCGCTGGACGCTCCAATCGATGTCTTGCGAGGCGAAGCGAACAGTGAAGACGAAGACTTGTCGGATATCGACGATAAAGAGTTGAACGAGATTTTACCTGACATGCAGTTAGCGCTGGCGAAGAAAGGATTGTTGCTGCAGCGGTCGGCGTTGTGCTTTACGGTGAGAGGACCGATTCGCGCCGACTACGACGATTGTTTAGAGTTGGACCAAGGACGAGACGAGGCACCGCAGGAAGCGACAGAGTTGGTCACTTTCGATAGCGACGCGACTGGATGCCGCTATTTAGTGTACGCGCCGTTGAATCCCGTGTTGATTGTCACGAAAGAAATTGAAAGTAACGGTTCAAAACACGAGGCGGTGATGGAAGAGCCGGATGAAATCGTCGAGGCGGCGATTGAAAGAGTGTACGAAGAATTAGCCGCGGGGCCAGACGATGATTTGTTTTTAGAGATGGAAAAAGTTGAGAAGGACATGAACGATAGTAAGGGCAACAATAATAAGAAAGGTAATAATAACGATAGCGGCGGCGGTGGAGGAAAAAGGAAAAAGAAGTGAGTTGTTGCGATGATGATGATGATGATGATGATGAGCAGTAGGTGTTTTTTATTGTAAAAGTGTATTTATATTCGTCTTTGTTTCTTTCTCTTCCTGTCTCTTTCGCATTTTTATTCGTCGTCTTCTTCGCCATCGTCGCTGTCGCTGTCGTCGTCCTCGTCGATATCGTTGATGCCGTCTTCCACGAGCATCATCGGAAAAATACTAAGAATGAATGCGCGACACCCGGCGTGTCGCTCTTTAATTACCTCGATTTCTTCGTAATACTCGTCTCTGACGTATTCACTCGGACGTGAACACGCTTGCATGCAACTGTGAGGGTGCCACGGCAACTCTTTCTCGACGACGAATTTCAAAATCTCCAAGTGTCCCATCTCCGCCGCTTGTTCCGCGACTCTCTCGTCAAACACGACGCCGCCGTCGTAGAACATCTTCACGAGGTTTAAATGGCCACCTTCAGCTGCAAAAATTGCCGGGTTGGCCGAACGAATAGGCGCTCTGTGTTTCAACAGAAACTTGACGATATCGGTGTGCCCGTTCAACGCGGCGCGCTCGATGCATCTGTGATTCCAAGGTGCGAAGTGATTTCGACAGTATCTCAACATTTTGAGCGAACCAATGCCGCTCGCCTCCGAGCACACTCTTTCGCTCAAGTGACACCCGCCTTCCACCAAGTATTTCAGCACCTTGAAATGCCCCTCTTGCGCCGCCGCGATCGTCCCGTACGCGTTTTTCTTATCCTGCCACCCCCACGTGAAACGAAATAGTTCCTCCAAGAGATACCTGACGCACTCCAAGTTGCCTTTCGCCGCGAAAAAACCGACGAGTCTGTGGCATCTCTTCAACTCGTCCTTCTCGCACGCGTATCTCAACAGCTCTCTCGTCTGTATATCTCTCGCTCTCAACTGCGTGCTAAACTTTCGATCAGTTCTACTCTTCGCCGTCCACACTCTCGCGTTCTCGACCGCGCGCTTCATCTCTTTATTCGCTCGCGAGAGCAGCCGCAAACTCGTGCCATCGAGCTTCGAAAACACGAACCGTTCGACGATGTCCGCGTACCCGTTTAAAAACGCATACATCGGCGACGTCTCTTCTTCTTCTTCTTTCTTCTTCCTTCTCCCTCTCGTAGTTATTATCGTCGTCGTCGTCGTCGTATTGTTGTTGTTGTCGTCGCGCTTCCGTTTTCTCGTCGTCTCGTCGTCCTCGTCGTCGTCCTCATTATTCAAGCGATCGAGAAACGTCATCGGAAAGCCGTGGATGGACATGATGTTTTATTAGCAGCGCATCTCTCTTCTTCTCGGAGACTCTCTCTTGAGGCTTTTTTCGTGTATTTTTTGCGTGGTGTGTCGTGTGTATTTTTTTTAAAAGAAAAACTCGAAACGAGAGAAAAACTTCGTCAG
>Ga0255760_10004528_pt1 | contig 12082 bp, 6 predicted proteins | sample 071ome_25_FD_179960 | JGI IMG/M metagenome (GOLD analysis project Ga0255760, IMG submission 179960) | Coastal salt marsh microbial communities from the Groves Creek Marsh, Skidaway Island, Georgia - 071410BT metaG (version 2) | ecosystem: Environmental > Aquatic > Marine > Intertidal zone > Salt... | reverse complement strand
CAACGCCGAAAGCGCAACATGCGGATCCTTATCGCTCGCGAGTTTTTCGGATGCCCACGTACAATTTGGGTTCCACTTTATGGCGTTTTCACAGACTTCTCGACATCTTTCGGAAGAAGAGGAGCTTGTTTCAAGTGGTCCTGAAATCTCATCGCTCGGGTCCAATGCTAATGCCTTTTCGCGCAATTTTGAAGCGCGAGTGGTATCTCCGGATGCATTCACACACAAAGAGAGCGCGCTAAATGCGAGTGCACGAAATGGGTTCGCACCGCTGCTTACTTTCGCCGCCTTAGCCGCTAAAGTAAAAATCGATCTATCATCGCGCAAACACAAAACGTCGAGTTGATTCGCTGAGGCGGCCAAAGACGCTCTGCGCGATGCCCAACGCGCGGTAACATCTGCGGGTACCTCCTCTCCCACGTGTTCATCGAGCCATGACGAAATAACATGATCACACGCGTCGATATCTCCGGAAGCCCACGCAAATTCAAACGCGCATCTCAGACTTCTCGGCGCCGCTTTGTAAGCTACGCGTAACCATTTCAGTTTTTGCGCCTTGGCATCCGCAGCAACGCTCGTAGTGGCGATATAATACGCTCGAATGCGCGCACCTCTCGCCGGCGATGCTTTTACGAGCGCGTCGTAATCAAACGGTCGTCCGAGTTTGGCGTGCGATTCAGCAATTATTAATTGTGCTCTTTGCTGAGTTTTCGCTAATCCCGAAACCGAGCAAACCGCGTCGCCTCGAGCAATTTCGAGTGCGCCTAAAGCATCACCGAGATACGCGCGAGACTCCGCTTGGAGCATCGAAACCATGGCGAGTTGTAATGTGGAATATGAAGTCGAAGATAAAACTTCATCGCTTTCGCCATCCGCCTCCATGGAGCGTTCCATTGTCTCGAACAATTTCAGTACTTCTTTGTCCATCTTTGCATCTCTCGAGCCTAATTCAACTCTCGTGCCTTCATGGTGACACTCGAGATCGTTACCAAGACACGAACGATGAAACGAACCTCGACCGAGATTCTTATTTGCATTCCAGGCAGTAAATAACACCCAAAGAGGATTTTCCTCGTCTACTGGGTCTTTGACGTGTTCCTTCATCGCGGATTCGAAAAGGGATTCCTTCGACGAGGACGAATCAACGTCCCAGCCTTCCTCTTCGTCGCCAAGGTATGCGCCTGAAAAAGCGACGATGTCTAAAGCGAGGGCCAAGATTGTTGTTGTATCTACGATACTACTTTCAGAATATTTGCGAATGAAATGGTGAAACGTCGCTTCTGCGAATTTTAGCGCATCTGCGTCCTTTTTCCCATTTTCTTCGACATTTCTGGCGCTACAGTCCAATCGAGCGCGCGCGAGCTTTACGGCAAACGTTTCGATATCTTTCGCATCGCTACCACCTAATTCATCTTTCACATCTTTCTTTGCTTCTGTTGTGCGAAAATACCCGTCCAAAAACGGAATCATTTCCGACGCGATACTCGCGAAACACGCGATGGACGCTTGTTTGGCGATTTGAATCTCGTCTTTTCTCGAGACGATCGTTTTAGATTTCGCGTCGGCGACGGATTCATTCGCGCTGACTTTAGCTTTTTCTTCCGCAAACAGTATCGCACATTTTGCAGCTTTGATAATCGCAGATGACGCGCCGTCTAAAGCGTTCTTCTCTTTCAACATCAAATCCCCTAAATCTCGATACGCTTTGGCGGCTTCTAAATGTTCCCCGCACCTCGAATACCCTTCGCATAACTTTACTAAATACTGCTCTTTCTTCTCGACGTCGCCCGTCTCGGACGCTTTATCGAGTAAAAAAGTAACCGAGGGAACCGCGTGTTCTTTCAAAAACACTTCGTCGCCTTCGCCGTCGCCGTCAAATCCAACTTCCACGATCCCTTTATGCGCTTGCTCTCTCTCCTTATCGATACCCACAGCCTTGACGTAACACTCTCGACTCTTCGCGTACCGTTTCTGCTCGAAATAGCTCTTTCCAGCGCACACGTGCACCTCGTAGCGTTTCTTTTCGTCGTCTTCTTCGTCGTCGACTTCGCGTTCTTCGTATAACTGAATCACCTTTTCAAAATCCTTCGACTTCATCGCCAGCGCGATTCCTCTCATCATCCTTCTTTACGTGGTATTAATATATTAAATTCACGCGTAAAAGAACGTTCTCCAGGCCATGATCAAGCACCCGATGGACACGTACGGCGACAGTCGCTCGCCGATCCTCCCCGCCTTCCAAAATACGCTCTTCACCAGTCCTTTTCTCCTCGGAGCACCAGAAGCACCATCACTCCTTTGTTGTTTGCCTTCGAGTAAACTCGGCGCTTTGAGTTTTACGTACGTGCACGCGCAGATGAAGAAGAGCAAGGTCGTGATGAAAGAGTTCAAGTCGAAGAGCGCCGACATCTTTTTTCTCTCTTCTTCTTCAGCGTATCTGTGTGTTTGTTGTTGTCGCTATTCGCGTCTCCTTTTTGCCCTGAGTTCGATTTCTGTGGAAAACACTTCGAAACACTTCAGAGTGAAAATGCATCGTGCTTCAACTGTTCCGAGGACGACGTTTCATCGAAGGCTTCCGTTCTCGTCGACGTCGTCGAAAAAAAGTCATCGAAATAATCGTCCTCGCTTCAGCACTAGCAGAAGAAGAAGAACGACAGCAACGATAGCATCTGCGCGCGATGCGACTACAAACTGGTCCAACGCCACCGGGGAAAGCGTTCGAGAAATCATCAAAGACTCGCTTTTCGTCTGCGAACGCGCGTTCGTGTGGAACTCCATCGACGTCGGGGGGAGATGCGCGGTGGTTAAAATGAAGAATGGCGAGTTGTGGGTGCACTCGCCGATCGATTTAGACGAAGAGACGAAGCGCGCGATAGATGGGATTGGCGTGGTGAAACACATCGTGAGCCCGAACTACGAACACGTGAAATACGCGGTTCAGTGGAAACGCGCGTATCCGGATGCGATTTTGTGGGGGTGTCCTGGTTTGAAAGAGAAGAAGAAAGGAGAGATACCGTACGATAGGGACTTAGGAGAGGTAGGAGACGCCGGAGTGGAGTGGAGGGAGATGTGGTTGGACGAATTCGAGATGGTGCATTGGGATTGCGAGAGCGTGCTCGAGAAGCCATTCTTCAACGAAGTTTCGTTCGTTCATAAAGAGAGCAAATGTTTAATGGTCACGGACGTGTATTGGAATTATCCGGACGGTAACGGAATGGATGAAAATTTGTACACGTTCAAAGAGAAAGGGTGGAAGTTTCTCATGGATGTTATTTATTTGCCCATTTATAAGGAGGTGTTGTGTTTCGGGAAGAAGGAGAAGTTGCGAGCGCGAGTGGAGGACATCGAGAGACTCGATTTTGATACAATTGTACCGTGTCACGGAACGATTGTGACGGGTGGAGGTGTTAAAAGCGCGCTGAGGAAACACTTGCTGTAATATTATGTACGCTATCATGTTTACTGTACTGTACATGTATTTTTACAATTCTAAAAGTTTAGTCTCGATGTTGATGATGTCTCACCGCCAAAATGGATCGAACGCCTAACGTAATCACCAAGAAAACACCCAGCGCAATGACTAACATCAAATCCGAGTTTTTCTTCCCCCACTCTATTATTTTATTTGTTTCTTGCGCGATATCTTCAGTCGCGCTACCGCTTGCAGAAGAGGACGAAGATGACGGAGGCGGATTCGTTTTCTCTTTCCTCGCATTCTCTTTCATTATAACTTTCTTGACGCGTTTTGAATCGTCCTCGCCGACGCTCATGACGTTCGAGTTGAATATTCCCGGTCTCAGCAACAATAGTTCGCGGAAGATATCAGACACGATGGTTTTATAGTCTTTGTTCTTCCAATCTTTCGCTTCAATCCATTCGCGAACTCGTAATTGCCAAAGCGCGAATTTTACGATGAATTTAGCATCAGGCTCCGCCGATAGCGTGGAATCGTAAAAGCGTTTGGCCAAGTGGTAATCTTTTGCAACCCCTCGCCCGACTTCATGCATTCTGCCGAGATTGAACATGGCAGCTGCGCTCCGTAAGCCAGCGGCTCGTCGATAGATTTCCGCGGCTTTTTCGTAGTTGGAATCTGAATTCATATCGAGAGGAGCTACCGCGTTTCCATCCTCGTCGGTGACCATCAACGTCTCCTCCAAACCGTCATCTTTTTTCGAGGAGACGGAAGAAGAAATCAAACCGGCGTAATGCGCGTCGCCAATTGTGAGTAACGACAAAACGTTTCCTTGATCCGCGGCGAGTTCGTGAAAATAGAGCGAGAACCGTTTCCTCTCTTCTTTCGTTAAGTGGTCTTGCACTCTCCCAAAGTTCCTCTCTAAAATGTACGCCGCGTTTGCTTGCGCCAACTCGACGCCCATTTCAGACGCTTTCGCGTACGCGTACAAGGATTCTTTATAGAGTCTTCGGACAAAATATTCTCTCGCGTTTTCCATCACGTTTACAACGGTCGAGGACCGTTCCGCTAACAGTTTCAACTTATCCAACGCCGGCGCGCACGAAATTGGGGCGCCTAAACCTCCCAATTGCATCATCGCCAGGTTATACGAAGCCAACGAGTGCCCTTGCGCGGCGGCTAAACCGAAATACGTGTTCGCTTTCGTGTAATCTCTCGCCAACGGCGATACTCCTCTCACGTGTAAAGCGCCCAAGTGAAACTGCGCCTCCATGCTCCCTCTCTCTGCCGCTTTCAGGAGCTCCTTCACCGCCTCCTGCGCGTTTTTTTCCACTCCGAAACCGCTCAAGTACATGTACGCTAAGCCGTAACTGGCGTGCGGTGAACCCAACTTTTTAGCCTCTTTGAACCATCTCAAAGCGGTTTCGTTATTTTGCGCGACGCCTAAACCGTTCGCGTACGCGTGACCTAAAGAACTCATCGCCTCCGCGTTGCCTTGCGCCGCGGCCAAATCCAAATACTTCACCGCGATGTCGTAGTTCACGTCCAACCCTTTCGTGCCCAACATATACGCGTGTCCTACCGCGCTTTGCGCGTCTGAGTTCCCTAAATCTGCGGCGTACTGGTAATACGTCACTACGTCTTTTTGCCTTTTCAGCCTCTTAGGCGACTTCATATCTCGGCTCAACCGAAAATTATCGAATCCTTTCTGCCCGTTCTCGCCCATCACCGGCGCAACCACCGGTTCCACAGTCTTCAAACTCGCCGGATGGTAATACAAAACGCTCGCTTGACACGATTTTGGCGCGAACCTTCCCTTCGCGTGTCGATGCCCTAAAGCTAAATGCGATCGCACGTCGCCTCCTCTCGCGGCGAAATAATGATGCGTCATCGCCAAGCCCTCGTCCTTCTCCACGACGCCGCCTAACCCGGTGCTATACAAAAACGCCAACTCAAAGTGCGCCTCCGCGTCGCCCAAATCTGCCGCGCGCTGTAAAAAATAGACCGATTTCTTCTCCGTGCTGATTCGTTTCTGTTCGTTTGCATTCGTCTTCTTCGCCCTGCCGCCCTTCGACGCTCTCGCCAAAGCCTCGTCCACTACCGAATGTCGCCCTTGCTGCAACGCCAAACCAAGCTCTCTCCACGCCTCTTTCCTCTTTGGTTTCTCCTGAACGATATTTATCAAACCTTCGATCGCTTTTGCCTTCTCGCTTTCATCTTGTCCCGCCTCTAAAATCTGCCTAAAATCGTCGATTTTTCGTAAGTCTTCCTCCTCTTCTCGGTCGGATTCCGTTCGCATCAGCGTCTCTAAAATCGCCGACGATCGGACTTTATTCCGCGTCAAATGGACCGGCAACTCGCGAAAAAGCCTCGACGAAATAAAGTTTGGCGAAGAGGAAGACGATTTGCGTCCTTCTTTCCATGTTTCCGATCGCTCTCCTTCTCCGCTTTGATGTTGTTGCTGTTGTTGTTGTTCGGAGAGATCTCCTCCTCCTCGGTTAGGTAAAAATGGCCACTCGGGTTCTAATATTTCCCGCTCCTCCGCCGTTTCTGCCGCGAAAGAAGAAGAAGAAGAAGAACAGAAGAAGAAGAAGAAGAAGAAGAGGCACAAAAGCGACGGCGAAACCAGCGGCGACGGACGGACGGAAAAACGCGACGAAGCAAAGCTCTTCTTTTTTTTCCTCATTTTTGTGTTTTTTTTTGTGTGTCTTGTGATTTTGTGGATCTTCTCTGACGACGAATTTCTTTTCTATTCAAACTTGCTAAAGGCTATTACGAAGAATCATCATCATCGAGAGCTATAAACTTCGCTACATGGAATTTATTGATCGCGAGAGGAAATGATCTCCTCCCATTGGGCGTCGTTGAGTTCGCATCCAACCACCGTGCACATTTTAGCGGCGGCTTCGCATCCGAGTCGAGCGGCTCGTCGGATGTTTTGTTCTTTTTTACTGCTATTATTGTCGTCGTTGGTATCGTCGTCTTCGTCTTTGTTCGAGGAGAGCAGGTAGGAGAATAAGAAGCCGGCGGTGAAGGTATCGCCGGCACCGGTGGTATCGACGACGGTTTTGAGCGTCGGTGCTGGGATGTGGTAAGCTTCTTCTTTGGCTTTTGTCCGGTCGCTGTTTGTCGTCGTCGACGACGACGACGACGAGGGAGAAGCGGCGGAGTAGCAGCGACAGCCTCGTTTGCCTTGCGTGACGACGCACGTGCCGTTAATTTTGTTCGCGATGGTTCGAGCGACCATGGATTCGATCTCTTCTTCTTCTTCTTCTTCTTCTTCTTCTTCTTCTTCTTCTTCTACTTTCCCGTCGGTGCGTTGCTTTGGAAACAGCTCTGGAATAACTTCTACCAGCGCTTTCGCCTCGTCCTCGTTACAAAAAAGCACGTCGACGACGCCTGGATTTTGTTCCAACAACGACATCAACGTTTCTCGGCTGTTCCGAACCACCTCGAACGAAGCTAAATCGATCGATACCAACACCTTCTCTCCGTCTATTTCTTTCATCTCCTTTGCTTTAGTGATCAAACGCGTCAAAAATTTTGGATCGTACAACGCGTATCCTTCGCAGTGCAACAGTCTCGTTCTCCTTCTCCTCATCCTCCTCTTTCCGGCGCGTCTCCCAGCGGCATCCTCTTCGCCGTCTCCGTCGTCGTCTTCTTCGTCTCTAAAAACCTCCAAAACTTTCTCCACTTCCGGTTTATGCTTGCTCGCGCCTAAGTGCGTTCGCATCGTTCGTTGCCCAGTTTTCGTGTTCACAAAACTCACGCACTTCGCTGAACTCTCTCTCGTCGTCGTCGTTCCTGTCGAGGAGGAGTTTTCAATCACGCGGATAGTTTCGCCTTTTTTCGCTCTCACTCTGTTCTTTTCTAAATCTCTCAGAAAGAGATTCCCGTCCTCGTCGTCCGCGATGGTTCCCGAAAAGTACACCCGAATAACATCTTCTTCTTCTTCTCCTTTTTTATCTCGATTTCGCCTGTTATGCCTCGCTAAATTCCCGATGCCTCTGGCCACGTTCGCCGCGCTCCCACCAAACTTTCTCTCCAATGATGCGCCTTTTTGTTTCGATGTTGTTCGTCGTAAAATCGAATCAAAGTCCGCTCTCGAATCGACGAGTTCGCATCCGCCCAATGGAAAAAAGTTGATGTTTTCCTCTTCATCTTTATCGTCGTCTTTCTCGCGAGAAAACAGAGCGCTTCGCAACAGCTCGTCGCTTTCCACGGAGGCGATGAAGTCAGTCACCGCGTCGCCGAGGCAACAACAGACGACGTCGACCGACGACGACTCCTTCATGTGTGAGTGTGTCTATGTTGTTGTTGTTATTGTTGTTGTTCTTTTTTGTTGCGCGAGGAGGGCGAAGAGAGAAAAATGTGGATTTTTGGAGAAGGAAAGACGCGCGAAGAACGCGCGTCCGAAAGGTATATGGGGGATTAATATACGATGTACAAAAGAATACGTGTGATTAATACAAAACTATCAATCTCTCTCTTTCTCTCTCTCTTACACAACGCGCACTTAAAGCGCGCGCATCGTGCGTCTAAGATAAAAAATGTTTTTGTGATTTTCAAAAGTCATCCTCCAACTCGTCGTACGGATTCGGATTGCACAAAGTCAAACAGACCGGCAATAAGATCAAGCCGTGCGCTAAACCCAAGGAAATGCACAAGAACAGTTGCTTGAAGAAGGTCATAAAGACGTACGAGTCCGAGGAACCCAAGACTAAGACGGCAACCATGGTGCTCATGGCGCCGTGGAAGACGGCGACGCCCATGTCTCGCAGAGTCATTCGCATGCGGTCGTTCGGATCGCCGTGTTTTTCCAAGAAGTTTCTACCGATGTGAGCGCTGTAATCGACGGCTAAACCTAGCGCGATGACGAGCATGATGACGGTGACGGAATCGATGTTCAGTCCCCAGACTTGCATATATCCTAAGATGTTAATAACGATCAAGAGGAGGTTGATGAAGACGCACAACACCGTGAGCGGGTCGACGATGAGCAACGCGATGACGACGAAACAGACGAGTAAGGTCAAAGAGACGTTTCGAATGGCTTCTTTGTCGATAGATTTGTATTGTTCAACGTTCAAGAAGTCTTCGTTGTACGCAAAAATATAACCTTGCTCGTTGCCGGGGATGGAGTCGATGGTAGCGCGGATAGAGTCCATGGCCTCGATGGTCGCCGCGGTGTTTTGGCCTTCGGCTTGCGTGGCGCGGATGCGCGTGGCAATAATCGTAGGCGGGGTGGTGTTGGTATCAAATTTTATGTCAGAGGCGTACACGTATCCACCTGGACTGGTTGGAGTCGTGACAAACTTGTACACTTTATCGTTGAACGTGTTTCCACTGGCTGCAGAAGCGTCGACGCAGTTTATTGTTATCCAAGCATCAGGCATAGAACCGGGAGTTTCGCACATGGAAAGGTAAGTATCAAACGTATCCGTCCAAGCATCGACGGATTCATCTTGGACGTACTGGTTCGTTTTAAATGCCGCGGCAGCTTTTTTCAACACCGAATCACTGCCTAAGGCATAATCGGCGGCGACATCAAACTCACTCGTCGTGTATACCTCGATACCTGTACCTCTAGAGAACTCGTCGTCCAAGGTGGATACCCAATCTCTCAGATAGCCCGGAGGCAAGAAATCCATCACGTCGGCTTCTACTTTGATTTTAGATACGCCGGCAATACCACCAGCAGCAATGCCGGCAAAGACGACGAGAACGACTACTTTGACGATCTTGTTCGTGAGAAAGTCTGCGAGAGCGCCCATGACTCTTTTCGTCATGCGTTCGCGACCGACTTGCTCTTGCTCAACGCCGTCGACGACAACAACAACAGGTGCCCCCGCCGCTGGCTTGCAGCACGGAATGCAACACGTCGCACCTTCGTCGCAAGTTGGGCAGCAAAAGCAGTCCCCTCTTTTTTGCATTCGTCGTCGTTCGTCGATGGCTAAAAATGCCGCGAAAAACGTCAACTGGTACAAATAATCGAAGAGAATACCACACGCCGCATAGAAACAAAAGTTTCTCAACGCCGGTAAACTCGTCGATGAGCCGATTAAAAAGGCGAAAATATCCGTGAATGAGGTGACGGTAATACTCATCCCCGCCGTTGACAAGGCGTTTCCTAATCTCTCCGCGACGGATAAGTACGGGTTCGTGTTATCGTACGCGTTGACCAAAACGAACATGTCGTCCACCCCAATGCCCAATAACAAAAACGGCAACACGTTCATCAACGGCGAATAGAAGAGGCCAAAGTAAGAACACAAGCCGTAACTGGAAGCGATGGCCAAACCAATGGATAAGACCCCCATCCCAGAAATGAATACTCGAGATCCGACGCACCCTTCTCCGCCTTTACTCAACATGAACGTGGCGTAGCTTAAAATCAAAATGAACGCAATCTGTAACTTCAAGATATCTCCGTTGATCGCGGAGCCAAACTCATCCCCGAACGAGCGCGAAACCGCGTATTCGACAGATACCGTTGCGCTGTATTCTTCTTCCACCTTGCGAATAATCTCCAACACTTTATCCTCGAACGCGTCGCCTCTATCGTCCACCTTATTGCCGTCTTTGACGACTTCGAAATTCTTCATGAGAAATTGCAAAGTAACCGACGTCGCGGTGTAATGTCCTTCGCTCGTCAAAGTCGGATGACCGCTCGTTTGGTTCAAATAAATGTCTGGCCCGTTAATAACTCCGGCTGTTACGGTGCACGCGTTCGAATCGCTGTGCTTTAACCCGTTGCTGGTGGCACAATTTTCCTCGTCCTTGAGAACATCCGCGGTCAACTTTGCGTTGATTTTCGCTTGCGTATCCCAATTCGTAGGATTATTCTCAAACACCCCCAAAATAGAACTCATGGCGCAACTCTTCGAGTATCGATAACACTGCCACTCCTCCTTATCGGTCTTCGAATACTTCATCCCAGCCGCATCCGGGGTATCCGCGTTAGGCACGTCTTTATCCACGACCCAGTACGCGCCGCCCCACGTGATGTTCTTCCCGTCGTACTCCACAAACGCCTCCTCTTCAATCTTCGATCGAAACGCGTGCAACGCGTCCAACGTCTCCTTCGTGTACGCGTTCGTCCCCGTCTTTGGTTTCAAAACGACGCTCCCAAACCGCGCCTCGCCTCCGTAGTTGTCGTCCACGAAAACCCGATCGTCTTGCGCGCGTGTGTTCCCAGGCACCCACAATTTTTCCGACCTGTTTTCGTTCGTCAATCGCATCACGCCCGAGGCGCAAAGAGCGGCGAGAATCACGCTGAAAACAATCACCCGAAACGGGTACGTGCCAACTTTTACGCCAAACGCGCGAAACTTTTTCGAGAGAAACCGGTTCGACGCGTTCGCCAGTTTGCTAAACATCGATCGTTGCTCGTTTGAGACGACGTTGTTGACGCTCTTCTTCTCAAAGTCGCCGCTCATCACGGACGAGGAGACTTGGACGCTCTTGGAATCCACGGATTGCTGCTCGCCGTAACTTTCCAGAGACTGCGCGGACATGGGCGTTTGCGAACGCGGTGGATTCATTTTTTTCTTTATGTACTCTCTTTCTCTCTCTCTCTCTATCTCTCTCTTGCGTTATCGGAACGTTGATTTCGCTCTCTGTGCGCGCGATAGATAGAAAAAAGAGTGACGATGCGCTTTTATTTATCCACTTTTTTCCGTACTTTTTCGACCCGCTTTTTGTGGTCCACAATCAAGAAAAGAAAGCAGAAGAACGCGCCCGCGCGCGATACGCGGGGGGGCGGGTCTCGATTCATTCTCATTATTTCATCTCTCTCTATTATTATTATTATTACAACATTAAACTTCTCTAATACTATTAAAACTACTCTCTGATCAACGTGTTGTTGTCGTCGTCGAAGGCGTCTCTGAGAACTCGCTCTCGCTCTTCTTTCGAGGTTGTCTCGACGCACAAGGCCATGTTGTGTCGCCCGCCGCAGCTGAGTTTGACGCATACCCATTTACCTCCGTTCGGGAGCGGCGGGAATTTGACCTCCCCGGGTCGACCGGAGTAAGGACCGTTGACGACGCGGCCGAGACGGCCCAAGGAGTTGCGGCCCCAGGAGAGGAGTTGGCCTCGGGAGGTCAAGGCGATGGTGTGCGAACCTCCGAGAGAGGCGTCGACGATTTTGTAATTTTTATGGTGTTTGCTTTCATCGTCGTCGTCGTCGTCGTCGTTGCCGTTGTTGTCGTTGTTGTGATCGTTGTGTTCGTTGTTGTGTTGATCGCTAATGTTTGAGTTGTGGTTTCTGCCGTCGTTGTCGTTGCGCGGAGAAGAAGAGGAGGTTGACAAAGACGATGAAAAATTTACCTCGGTCGGCGTGATCTTATCCGCGCAGTCGTCGTCGCCCATGCCGAGTCGAGCGTACTCACCTCTTCCCCATGTGAGTAACTGCCCGCCCGCGGTTATACACGCCGAGTGCCATCCGCCGGCTCGTATTTTCACCACGCCTTTTCTGTTCAAAGTCTCGATCGCTCTCGGCGTAGCCTCGTTCCCGGTTTTCTGGTGCCCTAACTGTCCGTATTCCCCGTGTCCCCACGAATACACCGTCCCGTCTTTGGTTAAAGCCAACACGTGAAAACTCCCCGCCGCGATTTCGCAACAGTCTCGTAAATTCTCCACCTTCTTCGGATGATACGTGTTTGGACC
>Ga0255760_10004519_pt1 | contig 12101 bp, 9 predicted proteins | sample 071ome_25_FD_179960 | JGI IMG/M metagenome (GOLD analysis project Ga0255760, IMG submission 179960) | Coastal salt marsh microbial communities from the Groves Creek Marsh, Skidaway Island, Georgia - 071410BT metaG (version 2) | ecosystem: Environmental > Aquatic > Marine > Intertidal zone > Salt... | reverse complement strand
GAGCTTGATCGCATTCACGCGGACCTGCAGGAATCGACCATTCCAGTGACAACGATCTGGGGTGACAGTGACACGGTGGTGGTCTACCAAGATTTTGCTGAAAAGCTGGATCGGCTCCTCCCCAGGCGTAGCGAGTATACGGTACCTGAGTCAGGTCACCTGCCTCACATGGAGAATCCAGAATATTTCCACGGGCTTCTGGAGGCTATCTTGTTCCAGGACACGCGCCCTTAGTGCAAGATTATTGCGCTTTTGCGAAGCGCGTCTACGGGGTCTTCTGTTGTCATAAATGATGGATTGCTATGGTTTCTGTGCTCTTTGTTTGTCTCGGGAATATTTGTCGCTCACCCACGGCGGAGGGCGTTTTTCGAAGGGTTTGTCAGGAGCAAGGTGTTGCTGATCAAATCCGCATCGACTCGGCTGGCACCGCTAATTGGCATGCCGGAAAGCCGCCTGATGTCCGGGCAGTAATGGCGGCAAAAGCTCGCGGCGTTGACATTTCGGGCTTGCGGGCACGTCAGGCCACCGCGGCAGATTTTTACGATTTTGATTTTGTCATAGCCATGGATGACAGCAACGTTGAGGACCTCGAAATACTCAGGCCAGCGGACGCTTCGGCCGAGCTGCACCGCTTTTTGGCATTCGCCGGTTCGGATGCACTGCGGGATGTGCCGGATCCCTATTACGGGGGAGATGAGGCTTTTGAGCAGGTGCTCGATTTAATTACCGAGGCATCCAGAGGTTTACTGAACCACTTGAGAACGGCTGATCGTCCGCTGTAAATCATCTGTTACTGCAGTGACCTAACCGGCTTGGGGAGGATTGTCTTCGCTTGCGGGAAGTTGCTACCCTGCCGGCCTTTTCAATGCCCTAGTTACCTCGTTTGCAGGCGGCTTTGGTGAGGTGCCGGTGGCGTTGCGGTGATAGTGACGCCACTAGAAACGCGCTAAGCCCTATGGCGATGCCTGTGGTTTATCGGTGTGTGAACGCCTAATAGATGGAGATCGTAAAGACGGTGAGTGGTATAAAAAAAGGATTACTCGGTGTTGTAGCTGTAGCCATAGCGGCTGTGATTGCGGCCTCTTTTTGGTTCTGGATCACCCCGGTAGGGGTGAACAACTATATCAATAAGGTGTCGATTCAGATCGCCACCGACTCACCCGAATTGCTGACCCGGTTGGGGCTGATTGACAACACTCTGCTCGATTTTCACAGTGGCAGGTTAGCGGACTACACCAAAGAGGGCGATCAGCGGTCGCTGGAAAAACTCAGAAGGGCACGCGCCGGACTCGATCGTTACGGCCCCGAGGGCCTCGAGGGGCAAGACCTCTTGAGTTGGAAAATTGCGGCTTGGCTATTTGACGATTGGCTAATGGACGCCGAAATGGAATACAGCGGTTACCGGGTCAATCAAATTTCCGGCATCACCGTAAGCCTCCCCGAATTTTTGACCGATGCCCATGCCATTGTTGATCGGCGCAGTGCGGATCGCTATTTGTCGCGCTTGACCGAATTCGGTCGGGTACTTCGGGAGGTTAAAGACCGGGTTGTCGACGATCGGGAGCATGGCGTGATCCCCCCAGATTTTGTAATCGAGAAATCCCTGGCTGGAATGCGCCAATTTATTGCCGAGGGGGCCGCAGACAACGTACTGGTGACAGATTTCGCCAGTCGGTTGTCAGCAGTGGGTGAGATAGATGTCGAGGAGCAAGCCCTGTTGGTCGCTGATGCTCGCGCGCGCGTGGAAGGCCAGGTGATCCCCGGCTATGCGGGCATGATTGCGCTCTTTGAGGAGCTCGCCACCCAAACCAATCACGACGCCGGAATTTGGCGCATTCCCAATGGAGACGCGATCTACCGCCACCGTCTTCGATCCAGCACGACGACTGATTACACCCCTGAGCAGGTGCATGAGATTGGTCTTTCCGAGGTAGTGCGAATCGAGGGTGAGATGCATGCCATTTTAGATTCGCAACAAATACCCGATGGGGATATCGCCACTCGCGTTCGCGTGGTGATGGAAGACCCCACTCAACAGTTTGCGAATACCGATGAAGGGCGTGAAGAGATGATTGCCTATCTCGAATCCTTCGACGAAAAAGTCATGGCGCGGGTCGCTGACTTCTTTATCACCATACCGCCACAACCGCTCGAGATCGTACGGGTGCCAGTGCACGCCCAGGATTCATCCGCAGGGGGGTACTATAGCTCACCTGCTCTCGATGGTTCTCGTCCTGGCCGTTTCTACATTAATCAGAAAAATACCGCCGATAATCCGCGCTGGACACTGCCCACGCTGATGATTCATGAGGGATCGCCCGGCCACCACTTTCAATTGTCGGCGTCGCAGCTTATCGAAGACGTGCCGTTGCTGCGCAAGCTGTCCCCGTTTAATGCCTTTACCGAAGGTTGGGCGCTTTACTCAGAGCGCATTGCGAAAACCGATATGGGTCTCTACGACGACGATCCTCTTGGTGATCTTGGCAGATTACAGGCGGAGATGTTCCGTGCGGTTCGCCTTGTGGTAGATACCGGTATTCATGCCAAGCGCTGGAGTCGGGAAGAGGCAATCGAGTACATGCTCGCTAAGACGGGCATGACGGAAGATGAGGTCACCCGAGAGATCGAGCGTTATTCGGTCTGGCCCGGACAGGCGACGGGTTATAAGACCGGCCAGCTCGCGATCCTTGAGCTGCGTGAGACTGCTGAGGAGGCCCTTGGGGAGAGCTTTGATATCCGGCAGTTCCACGAGTTGTTGCTTATGAACGGTGCTATGCCCTTGGCGTTGCTGAAAGATCAAGTCACCACATGGATTGATGCACAGCGATAGACTGGGGCGGATCAAAGTAGGAGCAGTGGGTGCACAGTAGGACGGTGACCTTGGCGCTTTTAGTGCCTAGTCCTGCGCTCGCCCGTCAAAAACAGTCCTGCCATCTACGATGGTCATCACCGTTTCTGCCCGCAAGATGGCCTGGGGATCTGCCTCCATGAAATCCGTATCAAAGATACTGAGGTCGGCACGCTTACCCACCGTGATTGATCCACGTTCCGCCTCTTGAAAAGCGCCGTAGGCAGGCCAAAGGGTAAACATCTTCAGCGCCTCTGCCCGGGACACCGCAAACTCTGGATGCCAGCCCTCGTCTCGGGTGCCATCAAGGCGTGATCGGGTAATGGCGGCGTAAAACTCGATCCTTGGATCTCCCACTTCGACGGGAGCATCGGACCCCGCGAGAATGGGCAAGCCTAAATCCACCAGCGATCTCCATGGATAAGCGACCTGGAGTCGCTCGGGTCCGAGTCGATCTGGTGCGAAATTAAGATCTCCAATGGCGTGGCTGGGCTGCATAGAGGGAATAACGCCCATTTTAGCCATGCGCCTTTGATCCGCGGGCTGAATGATCTGGGCGTGTTCCAATCGCCAGCGCAAATTTTCCTTTGCCCAATCGCCTGTAGGGCTAGCTTCGATCGCCTCGGCATACCAGTCCAACACATTTTTGACGGCCCGGTCTCCAATGACGTGGGTCATAATCTGAATGCGATCTTCTAATGCTTGCGCCAACACGGGCATCAGTTCTTCGCGTGTCGTTCGGTCCATAAAGCCCCGGGTGTCGGCATCGGCATAAGGTTCAATCAGGGCGGCGCCGCGAGAGCCAAGCGTGCCATCGATAAAGACCTTGATAGCTGCTAAATCAAAGAAACCATCCTCAGACTTTTCCTTGCCATGTTCAAAAAGTAATGGGGCCTCCTCAACGGGTACCGCGATGTATATCCGGTGGAGCATTTTATCTTGTTGATGAAGGTCTCTTAGAAGAGACACCTGTCGCCAGGACATGCCGGCGTCATGAGTTTGGGTCCAGCCGCGGGATATGTTGACGTGCATGCCTCGCAGTAGATTTTCCTGAAGATACTCATCGGTCTCGGCGGGGAGAATGGCACGGACAGCATCCATCGCTGTGCCCAGGATATAGCCGGTGAGCTCTCCGCTTTCATCTCGCTGATATTGCCCCCCCTCTGGATCAGGAGTCCCTCGGTTTACGCCGGCCAGTGCCAGTGCCTTGCTGTTAACCAGCGCAGAGACGCCATCTGCCCGTGGCAGATACAGCGGTTTATTACGCGTGAAAGCATCGACATCCTCACGGGTCAGAAATCGCTGCTCATCTTCCCATTCACGCTCGATCCAGCCTCGGCCCAATACCCAGTCGCCCTCTGGAATACCGTCGGCCCAGGCTTTGATGTTGGACACGGTCTCAGCGAGACTCTTGCTGTTAAAAAGACTCAGGGTTCGGGTGCGCCGTCCGATGCCTTCAAGATGCTGGTGACTGTCGGTAAAGCCCGGAAACACAAACCCACCGCTTACATCGAGAATTTTTTCTGCGCCACAGCGCCAGGGAGCGCCTTGCTCGGCAGTGCCGACAAAGACAAAATGGCCTTCTTGAATCGCTAACACCTCTGCGGTCCATAGTCCCTCGTCGGCAGTGTAAATGGTCGCGTTTTCTAAGAAGGTGTCCGCGGGCTGACAGCCGTTCACTTCCGAGTTCGGAGTTTTTGAGCAAGCAGTGGTAAGAATTGTTAGTGCGAAAAAGCCAACGGGTAGTCTGTGACGGGCAGTCTTACCAAGTTGATCTAAACACCTATTTGTAAATGTGCGCCACCGCGCGCTAAGGACAAAAAAGTCTAAGGTGTTCATTCCTGCTCGGCCAATTGATGGTGTAGCTGCTGGTGAAAGGCAACGATGGCTTTTTCGTAGTAACCAAAGGTCAGGTGTGAGTTGGCTCGCGTAGTGACCGTCTCCTGAATTGCCCGGGCGGCCTCCCGATCTTCGGCTTGTCCCGATTGATTCACAAAGTCCAAATCTCGCCTGGCGTCTTCCACAGTAATGGTGGTCTCTTCCGTATCCCGGTGTTTAATGTGGTAGGACACCATGTGGGTTTCGGTTGGGCTGATCGGCTCGATGATTGTCACGCTGGTGTGCTTTGAGAGCACGGCGATACTGACATTAGGAAACAGTAGGTACACCAGCGTGGCCATCCCGCTGATGTCCCGCTGTTCTCTTGCCACCGAACGCAGCTTTTCCATTCGTTTAAAGGGGTAGATAACCCGCGAGTTTTCACCAAAGTTTTCGACAATATTGGTGTTATCAAAGCCATAGGGAAAAAAGCTTTCCCGGTGCAGGGATTTAATGTGATAGCCCTCAAGAAGGGTTTCGGTGAGGAGTTTCCAGTTTGCAGAATCCTCGGTTTTGCTTTGATGGAAGAGGACCTGGTCGGGGGTAAAGAAATCGTAGACGGTTATGGGCAGTGGGGATCCCGGTTGAGCCTCCTGCATCACATAAACCAATCCGCCACACTCCCAGGTAGCCACCTCGACCAAGCCGTTAGCCGTCAGATCCAAGTCCGGGAAGCCCTCCGCGCCCGGCACGCCTTTCAGGCTTCCATCCAAATCATAGGTCCATGCGTGATAAGGGCAGGAGAAAGACCGGGCGCAACCTTCACCGTTCGCCACCTGCATGCCACGGTGTCGGCAGGCATTGATGAACGCACGCACTTTGTTGTCACGGCCGCGTGCCACTAAAAGCGGTGTCCCTGCGGCAGTACGAGTTATATAGCTACCGATATCAGGAAGTGCAGCTGACGGACAGAACACAATAGGTCGACGCCGGAGCAGGGCAATTTCCTGATCGAACCGTGCCTTGCTGGTGTAATTGGATACCGGCTCTTTCCATTGCTCGGTCCCGAGATCGGTAGTGCCCTCATCGATGTGTTGAAAGAGGCGATCTATGACGTCCTGATCCGATAGCAAGCCAGCGGTTGCGGGGTTGAGCATGCCTGTAGTTCCTGAGGGTTGATGGCACGCTTAACGTGCTCATGTGTGGAGACCTGAATAGTAAAGTGACGACCACCACCTTGCCAGCTGTAAACTAAGTTCTGGCAACAATGCCCAGCACTAACCATGACATTTCTAGTGTCGGGACTAGCCGCTGGACTTTTTAGAGGTGAATCGTCAGGCTGGCCTTATCCAAACGTGAAGGAAAGAGAGAGGACAGGGAACATGAAAAAATCGACAAAAATTATTTTTCTGGGCGCGTTAAGTGTTTTTCTGAGCGCCTGCCAGAAGCCTGCTGATGATGCGGCGATCATCGAGGCTGCCAAGGCGGGTTACACGGCCTTTCAGCAGGGCGATATGGCAGCGTGGGCGGCAACTCAGGCAGGCGATGTTGAATGGATTGCCCCCAAAAGCCTTCCCTACGCGGGCACTTACTACGGCCCAGACGCGGTTATGGAAAACGTGTTTACCCCCATCCTTGAACTTTGGCCGGACTTCGAAGTTGAGGTGGTGGATTACAAGGCCAGCGGCAACACCGTGTTCGTTTCAACCAAGATTCACGCGGGCGGCAACGTCAGCGATTCGTTACATGTTGCGACCATTGAGAATGACAAGTACGTCAAATTCCAGATTTATGATGATGGCGGCTACATGATGCAAACCGCGCTCACGTTGCCGAAGCGGGCATTGGCCAACACCGATCACGCCTCCGCTGAGTGGCAGATAGCGGCCTACAGTTCTGCCGCGCCCGCTTACATTGGCGACTTCGCCACGGTGATTGGCGGCAAGGGCGAGGTGCTGCGGGAGGGGACTAACGGTTGGACGTGTTTAGGCTTGAATCCCCGACCTTTTCCCGATGGCGGGTGGAAAGACGCACACGATGCCATGCCTGGTTGTGGTGATGCAGAAGGCATGAAATGGATGCAGGCCGCACTGGCGGGCACCAAGCCTATGTTGGAGCGGGATACCTTTATTTGGATGCTTCACGGTGATGTCGGTGAGGACAACACCAAAATGGGTGTCTTGCAGGAGGCGGATTCGACGCCGGGTCAGTGGATCGAGTCGGGTCCCCATCTGATGCTGATGCCAAAGGATCCTGCCACGATCGCCAAGTTTGGCGCTGATTTCACCACCGGCGAGCCCTATGTGATGATGCCGGGGTCCGACTATGCGCACCTCATGATTCCGTTGGTTGGCTATTACAGCTGGCAGGAGGAGTCTTCGCCCTGAAAGCTAGTGTTTGTGGGGTTTATCGTGACTCCACTGAAACAATTTGATCGTGGATTGCCTGCAAGCATAACGTGCCGAGAAGTGCTCGTGTAATTGAGTGGTTTGTGAAGGTAGCGGCGCTAAGAGGATGCTCCCACCCAGGAAAAGGTGGGTATTTTTTGAGCAGGGAATTTGCGTTAAACAATGGCTTTTCATCGCCGACTGGGCGGTCTATACTGAAATCGATGGAGAGTCTTCTCAGTCCTTGGGGTAGCACCGCGTTGGGGAATGTGGTGCTGACAAAAGCCCGAAGGGCCGGTAGTAAAAGAAGCCGGACTGGGAGCCTCTAAAAGCGAAAGACCCACAGGGCGTCGCCGAGACCATCTAATAATAATGAATAACAAGGAGGGCCTATGAAGCGCTTCTACTACATGAGCGATAGCTTGGATGAGCTAGAGCAGTTCGAGCACGACCTCGAGTCGCGTGGAATACCTCGTACCCAAATTTACCTCCTGAGTAATGATGAAGTCGGTCTAGAGAGTCACGACGTCAATCGCGTGGCCAGCTTTCTCAAAACCGATGTCATTCACTCCGGCGAGATCGGCGCTGTATTCGGGTTGGTCCTGGCCTCTGCTATTTTGCTGACGGCCCATCTGTCGGGCATCACAGAGCAAACGACATGGGTGCCCTTCATTTTCTTGGCGATAGTAGGCTTCGGGTTTTCCACCTGGGAAGGTGGCTTTATTGGCATGCAAGGGCCGAATACTCACTTCACTAAATTCGAAAAAGCACTGGATAAGGGTCTTCACGTGTTGTTCGTGGAGACTGACAAGGTGGATAAGAAAAAGCTTAAGAAAGCGGTGAAAAAATATCCCAAGTTAAAGCGCGCGGGCACCGAGGTCACCCACACTGGGCTGCTGATGTTCGTTTTACGGAATTGGGAAAAATTTAGGAGTCGTGCGCTGGTATTCAAAGGCCGACCCAAAGCACAAGAACAATAAATAAAAAAGCGGCTGCAACGTACAGCCACTGATAAGGGAGTAGCGATCAATCGGGTAAAACTTAGGTAGCGGTAGCGTTTTGCTCTGATGGTCGATACTTGGGGGGGCCTTTGCGCCCATGTTTTTGCACTGGGTGCGAGAGAAAAGCTATGTTTGCTGCAATTGTTTTGCTCGTTTTGGTACTGGGAACGGTGGTTTTTCACCTGCTCAGTCCCTGGTACTTCACGCCGATAGCCTCTAACTGGTCTTCGATGGACAGTACCGTCACGCTGACCTTTATTGTGACGGGCCTGGCTTTTGTGCTGGTCAATATTTTTATCGCGTATTGTCTTATTAAATTCCGTAACAAGCCTGAGCGGCGAGCGGAATATGAGCCGGAGAGCATCAAGATGGAGAGCTGGCTCACCATTTTGACGACGGTCGGTATCGCGGCCATGTTGGCGCCTGGCCTGCTGATCTGGAAAGACGTGGTCACGCCGCCCGACGACTCGATGAACCTGGAGGTGTTGGCCCGCCAATGGAACTGGTCTTACCGCTTGCCGGGAGAAGACGGCAAACTGGGGGCTGTCGCAGTTAGCCACACGACCGCGGATAACCCGCTTGGGATCGACCCCTCTGACCCCTTTGGTCAGGATGACATTATCGTTTACGACCCAGTGCTGCACTTGAAGGTCGATCAGCCGGTGACCTTTTTACTGCGATCTACCGACGTCTTACATAACTTTACCGTGCCACAGTTCCGCGTGAAGATGGACTTCGTGCCGGGGCAAGTTTCCTACATTTGGGCTGAGCCCCAGGAAGAGGGCAGTTACGATCTGCTCTGTGAGGAACTTTGTGGCGTTGGCCACTACGCCATGCGTGGGCGTGTCATCGTGGATAGCGAAGAGGCCTATGCCACCTGGCTAGCCGATCAACCCACCTTCGCTGAAACCCAAGCAGAGCTTAATACCGACCTTGCCGCGGGTGAGGCGACTTATGCGGTATGCAGTTCCTGTCACGGCCTTAACGCCGAGGGCAACAAGGCGCTGCATGCGCCGGGCCTCGCCAACATGGACAGCGAGTATATGAAGCGTCAGTTGAGGCACTTCAAGCGTGGTGTCCGAGGTGCTCATGAGGACGATACTTGGGGCAGGACAATGGCCCCCATGGCGATGATGCTGGCCGACGCTGCTGCCATCAACAACGTGGTCAGTTACATCGGAACACTATCGGGTCAGGTTGAATTTGATGTCGCAGCAGACTATGGCCTTAGTGCAGCTACCGAGCGATTTGAACTGAGCGCTTCCGGTGATCCCGAGAGAGCGGAAGTTCTCTATGCGTCCACCTGCGCACAATGCCACGGGGACGCAGGTGAAGGCGTCTGGACGGTAAACGCGCCAGCCATCGCCGGCCTTGAGGACTGGTATTTGGCCTCTCAAATCAAAAATTTCCGCAACGGCATTCGCGGCCGCCACGCCGATGACCTTTACGGTCTGCAGATGGGTTTGGTCTCAAACACCATGACGGATGATCAGGCCATCTATGACATGGCGGCTTACATCGCCACCCTTGGAAATCAACAGTCGCCGGTTGAGCTGGCGCAGCAGAAATAGGCGAGGGAGAATAATGGAATACGCAGCACACGACGAGACTAGTTTTGTTCGCCCCGCCGAAGTGGGCGAAATGGAGCTCTATCACGCCAAGACTTGGCTGGGGAAATATGTTTTTTCCCAGGACGCAAAGACTATCGCGATTCAGTATGCCGGTACGGCAATTGCGATCGGTATGGTGGCACTGGTGCTGTCATGGTTTATGCGACTGCAGCTAGCCTGGCCCAACACCTTCGCCTTTATTGATCCCGCCTATTACCTTCAGGCGGTCACCATGCACGGCATGATCATGGTGGTATATCTGCTCACGGCGCTCTTTCTCGGCGGGTTTGGTAATTATTTGATTCCGCTGATGGTCGGGGCGCGGGACATGGTGTTCCCGTGGCTCAACATGATCAGCTTTTGGGTGTATTTCACAGCGGTTGTCTTGTTGGCGGCAAGTTTCTTTGTGGGGGGCGGTTCAACCGGGGCAGGGTGGACGCTGTACCCTCCCCAGGCAATTCTGCCGGGCACGCCGGGATCTGAAGCTGGCATTTTGTTGATGCTGGCGTCCTTGGCCGTGTTCATCATTGGTTTCACGATGGGCGGCTTGAACTATGTGGTGACTATTCTGCAGGCCAGGACGCGGGGTATGACGCTCATGCGTATGCCGCTAACCGTATGGGGAATCTTTGTGGCGACCATCCTCGCCTTGTTTGCTTTCCCGGCGCTGTTTGTCAGTGCCATCATGATGAGCCTGGATGTGCTTTTGGGCACCAGCTTCTTCATGCCGGCTATCATGACTATGGGTAATGAGGGCAGCCACGTTGGCGGCAACCCGCTACTGTTCCAGCATCTTTTCTGGTTCTTTGGTCATCCCGAGGTCTACATCGTCGCGCTTCCCGCGTTTGGCATTGTGTCTGATCTGATCAGTATTCATGCTCGAAAGAATATCTTCGGCTATCGAATGATGGTGTGGGCGATCGTCATTATCGGTGCGCTGAGCTTTGTTGTTTGGGCACACCACATGTACGTGAGTGGTATGAATCCCTACTTTGGCTTCTTCTTCGCGACAACGACCTTAATCATCGCGGTCCCCACCGCACTTAAAGTGTACAACTGGGTACTAACGCTCTGGCGCGGCAACATCCATTTGACGATCCCTATGCTGTTTTCGATCGCTTTTCTGCTGTTCTTTATCAACGGCGGCATGACCGGGCTGTTTCTTGGAAACGCTACGGTGAGTATGCCACTGTCCGATACTCTTTTTGTTGTTGCACATTTCCATATGGTGATGGCGGTAGCGCCGGTCATGGTGGTGTGTGGTGCCATCTATCATTGGTATCCAAAGATCACGGGCCGCTGGTATCACGAGGGTATGGCCCGCTTCCACTTCTGGGTCACCTTCGTTGGCTCGTATCTGGTTTTCTTGCCGATGCATTACCTCGGCATCATGGGTGTACCCCGTCGATATTTCGAAATCACAGGTACTACCTTCCTGCCCGACTCCGCCCAGAGCGTTAATGCCAGCATTACGATCGCCGCGCTGGTTGTGGGCTTTGCGCAAATCGTTTTTATCTACAACTTAATCACCAGTGCGTTTAACGGCAAGAAAGCGCCGGGCAACCCCTGGAATGCGACGACGCTCGAGTGGCAAACCGAAACGACCCCTCCGGGGCACGGTAACTTCGGCAAGGAATTGCCTTGTGTTTATCGTTGGGCCTATGACTACAGCGTACCGGGGATTGAGGAGGACTTTATTCCTCAAAACGTACCGCCGCGAAATGCGCAGGTCTAGGGAGAGACGCCATGAGTACTATCTTTACCGAACACCCCTGGATCGCTCACACAGGCCCCATTTCTCCCGCTCTGTCGGGAACACAGATCTTGCAGAACTCCCGCCGGTCAGCACTCAAGGTACTTTTGAGTGTGGTGAGCGTGTTCTTTCTGCTGATGATTGTGGCCTACGGCGGGCGCATGCTGTACCAGGACTGGCGACCTACCCCTCAGATTAATCTCTTGTGGGCTAACACGGGCCTGCTGTTGTTGAGCAGCTTGTGTCTGCAGGTCGCCCTGATGTGGGCCCGTGCCGGACAGGTCAAGTTGGTGCGCGCCGCTTTGCTAGGCGCGGGGGTTTTGACCATCGCATTCTTGGTGGGGCAACTCGCCGCGTGGCAGCAGCTGACAGCCATGGTGCTGGGCGATTTCAGCAATCCATCCGTGGGCTTCTTTTTCATGATTACTGGCGTACATGGTTTGCACATGGCCGGGGGTATGGTGGCGCTTACGCGTGCTATTCGTCGTGCCTTTGGGCGGGTTGATGTGCGCGCGATGGAGCACAACGTTTCTAACTGCGCACTGTATTGGCATTACTTATTGGGGGTTTGGCTGCTGGTATTTGGCTTGCTGTTCAGCGGCGACAATTTCGAGGTTCTGCTCAGAATCTGCGGCTTTATCTAAAGGGAGAAAACCATGTCGACTGAGACAATGGCATCGGATT
>Ga0255760_10004516_pt1 | contig 12106 bp, 9 predicted proteins | sample 071ome_25_FD_179960 | JGI IMG/M metagenome (GOLD analysis project Ga0255760, IMG submission 179960) | Coastal salt marsh microbial communities from the Groves Creek Marsh, Skidaway Island, Georgia - 071410BT metaG (version 2) | ecosystem: Environmental > Aquatic > Marine > Intertidal zone > Salt... | reverse complement strand
GGGAACGCTTCGACGACGATGGGAGTCATGTGGGGGTTGACGTACTGGTCGACTTTTTTCCTCACGTGGGTGATTTTACCGTTGCATCAGATTTACGAGGACAGCGGAGACTTTACGTTCGCGTCGAGGTGCGCGACCGCTTTGAGAGAAAATATGATTTTCTACGGAGTGTTAGTTGGGATATTATTCGTCGGCGCGACTGGGTTGCTCTTTTTCGGGTCGTTAGATGCGTCGAGTTTGAGCGCGTACGGCATCGTCGTCGCGAACGCGTGGGGTATTTCGACGGGTATTTTGCTCGTCGGGTACGGTTTAGTCGAAGTGCCGAGAGCGTTGTATAAGAGATCGTTTTTAGACGATCGACCGACGAGGGCGTATAAAAGAGTCGCGCACGTTTCTAGGAGTTTACAAGAAGCGCACGAAGATTTGAAGAAGGTGTGCAGAGCGGTCGCGACGACGGCGAGGGTGATGCCGAGAAGACACGAGTTGAGATGGGCGATGGAGATCATCGAGAGCGAAGTACCAGACGCGGAAACTTTACGTGTGGAAAGTAGCAATAGCGGTAATACCAATATTAATAACTCTGAATTAGGACCATCGTCGCCCATGCAACCAACTCGGAGTAATAGAAGAGGGTCATACGGGGAAATGAACGCCATGGGAGTGATGATGGACGACGACGATGACGACGCGATGTTAGATTACGATTACGATTTAGAGAAAGATTTAGCGAGGTTGAGAAGACGATTAAAACGGTCTTTGCGAGTGTACAGAAGAACGCGAGCACAGTACGTGGAAGCGGTGGAAGACGCGTTCCAAGCCGAAGCGACGTATCAAACGAGCAGATCTACGCACGGAAGATTGATCAAACCTCCCTCTGCGGGCGGTGGGATAGTCTCGCAAGATTTGTTACAGAACGGATCTGCTTTACGAGACGGTGGCGGTGCGTCGTCGCCCTCGTCATCAATCAGAAGCATCAGAGACTCGATTGAAAAGTTTTACAGGTGCACGTTTGAACCGATGACGTGTAAAGTCTTGGCTTTCTCTTTCGGCTTTTTGTCGTTGGCGATTATTTTAGCCGAGAGTACAATTTGGACCGGAGACGCGTTAGGTGAGCACGCCACTCTCTCCTTATTCGGCGTAATCGTCGAACACAACGTGAACAACGCTTTGACTTTACACTTGGCGATTTTCGTGCCTTTATTTTACGTGTGCTTTTGCGCGTACTTATCGCTCGGTCGATTGGGGATGTTTTCGTTTTACACGTTGGTGCCGTACGGAACGGACAGTTTATCGCTGTTGTTCAACGCGTCTTTGGTGTGCAGATACTCCGCACCGTTGGCGTATAACTTCTTGGCGCTGTTACCGGTGTTGTCTCGCCCATCGGTGCCTCCGACGACGTTCGCGAAGAAAATGGCCGAGCACATTCCGGAAGCGGCGCAGAGATTCAACACGATCGTTCCTGGATTTTTAGCCATTTATTGCGCCCTGATTGCCTTTGATGCGTTCGATGGCATTGCCAGTTACGGGTGGAAAATTTTGTGTTGTTGCTGCCCCGCTCGATTACGAGGAGGCTCGAGCGGTCGAAGCAGTTTGCACCATCGAACTTCAATCGGCTCGGACGGGTTCGGCTCGAACATGATTGGCGACCAAAACGCGTTTCACTTCGCATCCGCTAAAGACGAAGAGATGGAAGACGATAGTCTCGGAAGATCCATAGTCGATCGCGAACGCGCAGAGATTATCGAAGGTGGTCGATTGGGGTGCGCCAGTCCGGAATATTACTTCGACGAACCGTCGCCGAGCAACGCGAGAGCGCGAGGAAGTAAAAATTTCTCCTCTTTTACCAGAAACTTGGAAGAAGAACAAATCAGCATCGACGACGACGAGGACAGGTTAGGAGGTGGTGCAGGCGGAAGAAACTTAGAGAGCGTCAATTTACTCTCGGGAACCGGCGTGGGATCGTCGTCTTCTCCGTCTTCGAACCGAGACGAGCGATGGGCTCAATCCAAGGAACGATTGAAACAAGCCACCGCTCGCGCCGCCGCTGCAAACAGCAGCAGAGAACCCGGAGCAAAACAAACCGCGCACTTAGATTCAATGTTCTCTGGATTACGACCACCACCGGCTTCCAAACGATAAAATAGTTTTTAAGTATTGATAATAAATAATGATACGCGCGATAATGTACAGTCTCTTCTAAACATTCTATTCTATCTTTGCGAGCGCTACCCCGTCCACGTAAATCTTCTCGTCGTCCTCCGCGCATCTCGCGATGGTCTCAAACTCCACAATCTTCCCACCTCTCGTCTCCCTAATTTTCCTCACCGTCGCCGTCACTCTGCCGTCCACCTCGCACTCGCTCCGAAACTTTGCCGTCTGCGAGAGGTATTTCGCCCCTGGAAACGTGCTTCCAACTAACGCCGGGAACATGGAGAGCAACAGCGCGCCGTGCACGATCTTCTTCTCCTCTTTTTTGGCACCATCGTCTAAATGAATCGGATTCGAATCCCCGGTTATCTTCGCAAACGCGTTCACGTCTTCTCGCGTGAACCGGCGCGTCTTTGAGAGCACGAGTTCGTTAGTATCAATTCTGTCTTTGGGAGGAGGAGGACGATGATGACGAGGGGAAAAATTGGATTGGAATCTCCAACCGTGGCGACGATAATAATCATCAAAAAATACGCGAAGACGCGTGGTGTTCTTCGTCGCGTCGAGCAGTGATTCCATCATTGTGCCTCTACAACGCATCGATCTTTGAGCGAGAAGACGACGCGCTTCGCGGTGGGGCCTTCCTCTCATCTTCTTCTCTCTCGTTTGATGTTTCCCCACGATGTGTTTTTCTTTTTTTGGGTTTGGTGGGCGCCGGAAAAAAAAATGATTTAGGGTTTGAACACTATAAAGCGGATAAATAATTTCCTGCGAACAACTTTCTTCATTCCTTTACGAGCGCGCGCGCGGAAAACTTTCAGTGAAACACCACTCGATCGATATCGATCGATCGCGCGTCGACAAAAAGATAAAGCAACGCTCGTTTCCTTTGAAAAAAATGCGCCACAACGACGCTCAAGACTTTTGCGAGATGAAGATGCGAAGCTCTTCTTCTTCTTCCGCGACGGCGTTCAAAGTGTTGGCGGTCTCGCTCGCCGTCGTCGGTGGTGGTGGTGCCTCGTTCGTTTCCGCGCTCGAACAGAGCATATCGTGCGAAGGAAAAACCGGCAAGATTACGTGTCCAGCCGGGGAGGTCATCAACGTCGTCGATGGTTTTTACGGACGCACCGAAGCCGCGCACGTGACGGGTGCACCGGTCGTCTGTCCTCACTCGGCGACGAGTAACAGGAACTGTCCGTTCTCGAAAAGCGGTCAATACGAAGCGCAAAAAGCTAAAATTGACGGCAAGTGCGAAGGCGAGAACAGTTGCAGCGTGCAAGCAAAAAACGGGTACTTTGGAGATCCGTGTTGGGGAACTTACAAATATCTCAATATCTCGTACAACTGCGTCGATCCGAGCGCCGAAGAAGACAAGAGCATCGCCGATGCCGACGCGGAGGCGAAAGCCGCACTCGCGCAGGCAAAAGCCAACGTGGAGAGCAATAAAGAAGTCACCGTGTGCGAACACAGCACGCTCAATATTCAGTGCGGGTTTGGTACTGTTGCTAAGATCAACAGTGCGACTTACGGTCGCTTGAAGAACGGGGTATGCGGCACCGGGAGGAACACTACGTGCGCGGCTCGAGACGGCAAGTACTGCGGGTCCGGAAAAAATCAGCAGTGCCAAGACTCTTTCGCCGTCGTTGGAAGTCAGTGCGAAGGCCTTGAGTCGTGCTCAGTCGCGGCTTCGAATGGTGTTTTTGGCGACCCGTGCTGGGGTACTTATAAATACTTGACGGTAAATTACGATTGCGTCCTTCCGAGCTCAGAAGAGGCGGAAAAGGAGAAAAAAGAAAAACTCCTTGATCCATTCAAAGGCCACATGATTCTGTCTACGGGTTGTTCGCCGCTTTCGAGGTTAACTTTTTCGACTGGAGAGACGTTTTCCGATCGCGTCGGGGCTAAGCTCATCACGAAGTCCATGGACCCCGATTTCAAATGGAACAAAGGCATGGAGATGACCGAGGTGTATTGCGGAACCTTCGCCGTTGACTTCAAGCCAGCTGATGGCGAGGAGTTTGGCTTCTATTTGTATGACAAGTTGGATCCAGACAACGAGTTGTCGGCCGTATCCGACATTGGATGCGAAGGCGACGCCGAGAAATGTCCAGATGGCGATATTATTGCAGCGATGGATTCTTGCACGCAAGAGACAATTTTTGGGAATGGCGCAAAGTCGCGCAACCGATATTACAAAGGCGATGAGTTCTACACGTGGGGATCCTGCGATTCTGTCTGCGCCGTGGAGCCTTCGAACTGCCCTTCTGATGTGTTCAGCAGTACCACGCTTTCGTCTCGTCTCGGCAACAGAGTCCAGACCCTTTCATCGCGCAAGTCTTCTTTCGAAGAAGAGCAAAAACTGTCGTTTTTGCGCCCGGATTCCTTGAAATACGGCGTCTTACTCTCCGCCTGCGCCGGTTTTGCCGCGCTCGGCGTTCGCACGTACCGACGAAACGCCGCAAAGGTAGACTCTCTCTTGACCGCCGAGAAGTCCTCTTTTTCGGCGAAGAAGTACAACTCCGTCGACGTCTAAATATATTCTGAAAAAACTGAAGAAGAAGAAGAAGAAGAAGAAGTGGTGTATGCCGTGCCACATACCAAACGTTTCTTCTTCGCTTTTTGCTATTGTATATATTATTTGTTTATAATCTCAGTTTATATGGTATAAAACATCATCATCATCATCATCATCATCATCATTCACCGCTCTCGCGTCGTACGTAAAAGTTTCTCTCTCTGGTGTGCACATATTTATTTGCTTCGAGCCAAAATTTTCTTTTTTCTCTCTCTTTGGATCTTTTTCCGGTTCAAAATCATCTTCAGAAACAACACGAACGAACGCGACCGGGTTCAATACAAACAAACATATATCAGCGCATCACCACCAGCCCTCTCCCACGCGAACGCAAGATATATTAACTTCATGCGCGCGGCGCGCCAACATTATTCCGATGCGAAGAAGAGGAAACGCGGCGTGAAAGAGTCGAATTTGACGCTCGCGAAGAAGAAAAAGCGGTTCTTTGTCGCGCGGAAAAACGCGGAATCGAACTTGCATCCTCATCCTCATTTACATCATCACTTTTCCACGGGCGGAGGAGGATTTGGAGAGTCTTCTTTTTCGCACGAGGACGAGGACGAGGACGGGGAAAACGACGAGAACATTCGCGATGAATCGTTCGAATACGAATCGAAGAAGAAGGCTGAGATTTTAGTCGACGAATCCCCTAGGAAGAAAGAGGAAAAAATTCGAAGAAAGACGCACGATTTTCGATGGGAAACCGTTCGATTGAGCTGGAAACATTTGGTGGATGCGTATTACGATCGCAAGGCATCCAATAGTGATGATGAGAAGGAAGAGGATGAGGACATGGGCATGCCAGGACGACTGTTCATAGCGGTTCCGGGACGGGCGTGGGAGATGGCGAGCGTGAACGAAGAGGAGAGTGAGAACGGCTCATTAAGCGAGTGCTCGGAAGATGAAGACGACGACGAGGAGGATGCAAAGGCGCTGAGAAAGGCGCGCGAAAACTGCGCGAAGTTTTCGAAAGAGGTCATTAATCGCATCGTGTTTGGAGTAGCGTGGAAGAAAGTGCACCGTGAGAACAGTTCCTCGAGTTTTGAAAACGATGGAAACAACAACAATTATAACAATATTAGTTGGAGCAAGTATAATCGGGACCCACTGGAAACGATGAATTCGGACGAGTACGAGGAGGACGTTTACGAGAGAGAGTTGCACGCGAAGGCGAGATTCGATCGACGGTGGAGTTTGGAACAGAGGGTGAATTGGCTGCGCTCGTTTCGTAAGATTGTGAGAAATTTTAGGGAGGAATCGTTCGGTATCGGTAAGAGTCGTAGCAATGACGGGGAACGAAAAGTAGGAGAAAAGATCAAGGAAAAAGAAAACGCACCGGGTTTGCGAAAAGCGTTGGTAGAAGACGCGGTGTTCAGAGACGCCGCGAAGCAAGCGACGAGGAGGTGGCCTTCACCGGTTCAAGGGGAAGAGAAGGCGTTCCCGATGTACGATGAGTGGGCGGAAAAGGAAGATCCGAAGAAGAAAAAGAAGGAAGTCACGGAAAAGGAGGAAGAAAAGGTAGAACTGAACAACGACGATTATGTCAAAATCATCGAAGCGGATGAAGACAAGGAGAGGGAGGAGATGACGCGACTGGTGAAAAATATAAAGCGTAAATGTACGTGTCCCACAAAAAAAATAGGCCTGGGACTAAGCAAAGGACAACAAGAGACGGTAAGGATGGCAAACGCGTTCAACGCTAAAGATTTATCCGCCCCTATAAACTTACAAAACTACAGGAGCGCGTTGTACTTATTGATCCAATGCGTGATAGAGGAAAGTGCGAGCTTGGAATCGGCGGAGCGGGAGCTGATAGCAAGAAGAGCGTTACGACGACAAATGAGTTATTCCTATCCTCTCAATCCTCTTGAACACGAGTTAAAGCAAGAACTTCTAGAAATTCGGGGCAGAAGACTCAAGAATCTCAAATTACAACTGAATGGTACCTTCGATTCGGAGAGTTACATAGCGGGGCTCTTGATCGAAGAAAAGGCGAAAGAACAAGAAAGGCACAACTTGAATACGAAGCCGGAGCCGAAGACCTCAAAGAAGACACAAAACCAAAAGAAAGATGTAAAAGAAGAAGAAGAAGAAGAAGAAGAAGTAATCACGGGTAAAATCGAACTCGAACACTTGGTTCCAGGTATGTTTGTCGAAATAGACTCGGGCGATCCTGACGACCCGTGGTGGGGAGAAATCGTTCGATTGAAGAAAGCGGCCAAAAGCAATCCAAAATCTGACGCCATCGAGTCTAAAGATGAAGTGTTGATCAAATACATCGTACAAAACTCTAAAGGCAAGTACGAATACTTCAAAAAAGGTCGCAAAATTGACGTCATCTACGTTTGGTCGATTAAAGAGTGCGGGTATCACTTGCCGTGCGCGCAGGTGGTGCAGAAACAGCAATACGCAAAAAAGAAGCCCTCTCGCGGCAATACCATCGCGAAGAAGCCACCAGCATCGTCCCCCAAAGACAAATACAAGAAGGGAAAATTAGAACAAGTAGAGACGAAGAAAGTGACCGCATCGCTCCCGTTGTCGGCGACGACGACCGAAACGAGAATGGTACTGCCACGGCCAGCAGTGGCAGAGAAAACAACTTCAAAGACGACAATAACCATCACGGATTAAAAAGAAGAAGAGGAAAAAGAGACTACTCAGCGCGAAGGAAAGAGCGCGAGAGACGCCGTATACATTGAACACATATCATGCTAATGAAAAAACAAACAAAACCACCATAGAAGAACAATAAGAAGAACAAATCACCTCTTTTGGCTTACTTTTTCGTATTTTCTCTCTAAAATCTTCAGTTTTTTGACGGCTCTTTACCGCTCATGTTCTCTTCGCCAGTGCTCAAAAGCACCAACGCTGCGGTTCATTCTTCGAAGCAAAACGGATGGAAAATACAACACCAGAGACGCTTTGGCGCTTTGCGTCGTCCAACGACGGGGCATCGCGATGATGCGAGTCGTTTCATGACGAGTAGAAAGTTGTCCAATTTTGCGGTTGGGAAAAACAACGACAACGGATTCGTCGACGACGACTACGAGGACAGAGCGCGATTTACGAACGACACTTCCCCTAACTCTCCTTCTTTCTACGGAGACTATGAAAAAGATGGGTTTGAGAGAGACGATTTAGGAAGATTCGCGTCTTCCTCTTCTTCTTCTTCTTCTTCTTCTTCTTATCCTCGAGCAAGTGTGGGAAAGAATGCGAGGGGATTTGATTCTCAACGACGAAGGGTGGATGATATTGACTACGACGAGGAAAGAAGAAATAGACGAAGGAGAGGAACAGACGATGGCGACGCCAGAGATTCAAGCGGATACTACGAACAGCGAGAAAGAGAAGGACGACCGAGACGGTCTTCGTACTCTTTTAGCAGAGCACAAGGAGCCGGAAAGAAGAAGAAGAACAACAACAACAGCGCAGCGCTTCCGCTTCCGAATGTGACTTTACTCACCAATGGCGAAGTCCAAAAATGCCTCCCCATAGCCGCGACTTCGAACCAGTACGGTTACTTTTGGGGTACCACGGACGCTGCGGTGCAACGCGTCGCTATTTCATTGCTCGGCGTCGTTTTGTGCTCGACTATTAACGATTTTGAAATCGGGACTGCGTTGCAAGTGCCATTTGCAACTTTCTTTTTGTGGGCGCCCGTCGCTCTCGCAGCGAGACGGAACGCCGCGGCGCGCGCGGGCGAATTCGTCGGTTTATGGAGAGCGGAAGTGAAAGACATCGAAGTCGTCGAAGTGTTAGAGAATACTTTCGATACCGCTCGAAGAAAGAAATCGTCTCGAGGAAATCGTCGAAAAGCGACCAGCGAGATGCTCCTGATTGATTTCATCGACCCGATCTCCTCTTTCGAAGTCTCTTTTCGCATACCAAACGAGCGCAGATACGATGACGTACAAATAGGAGACGCGTGTGAATTATTAGTTTCCTCGGACGACGATCTGTTCCGAAACTTTGTTGCCATTCGCGAGGCGTACGTCCCCGAGTTGGACGTTTGGGTAGGCGAGTATCCTTTTTTGGACCGAAACGGGTTTGTCTTAGTTTCGAAAAGAGTTTAATCGAAATAGAGAAAGAGATAGAAAGATGTAGCGTGCACGTAGCCGTTTTAATGATAGACTGTATTTGTGTGTATATTCTTTAGAGAGAGAGATGCATACCGACATACTCGCACCTTCAATCCTTCATGCTTCATGCCTTCATGCTTCATCCCGCAAAGGAGGAGCTCTTTTTGTAAATAAAAGTCGTTAGAAGTACGACTCTCTTTTTGAAAAACAAATATGAAAGAACAACGCGAAGAAACAACAACAAAGGCTTCTTCTCTCATCAGAGAGAGAAAAGCGTGGATTGGCTACGATTTCGCGAACAGTTGCTACGCGACCGTCGCCATCGCTACTTTTCTCCCCTTGGTGTTGAACGCTTACGCGGAAGCCGAAGCGTGGGAAGGGAAATCGAAGCCGAAGATGTGCGATAAGTTGGAGGAAGCGTACAGCGAGAAATGTTTAGAGTGCCGAGTGGGAGAAGGGGATTTGCTGTGTTCCGGTGCGCGACGATAGAAGCGCACTCGCCGAGCGTTTTGCGAGATTGCGCGCGGTGTATTTTGTCGTTCGCGTTTGATTTGAATACGCGATGAAACTGCTTTTGTTTTTTAAATGTTCACTCTTCTTTGCGAGAAAGATATTTTTGTGCGAGATACTCATGTTCTTCTTTTTCTCTCTCTCTCTCTTCTCTGAACAAAACAGGTCCAGGATTGAACCGAGAAAACTGCGAAGACTTGGAAGTCGTCCGCGTTTCCGGGGGGTTTCGTCCGTCTTCGTTCGCGTTTGTGATTATCAGTTTCAGTTGCATCTCGCAGTTGCTCGTGTTCGCGCTGTATGGCGCGAGAGGCGATACCGGGTACCGAAAGAAGGGCTTGAGGATGACGACAGTTTTAGGAGGCGCGAGTTTGCTCGTGTTCGCGGCGTTCAGCGAACGGCACGCGAAGTATAAGCACGTGGTAGCGGCGATTTTAGCGGTGTTCAGTAACACAATGTACGGTCTTAGCGTAATCTTCTATAATAGCTATTTACCAATCTTAGCGAAAGAAAGCGAAGCTATTTTATCGGAAGGGAAGGAGGAAGATCACGATTACGAAAACGAACTGAGCACAAAAGGATACGCGGCGGGTTATTTAAGCGGTGTTTTTGGCTTACTGTTATCGCTGGTCGTTTTGTTTCTTTCTGGCGGCTCTGACGAAGATGCGAGCGATAACAAAGCGTCTTCTGCGTTTCGATGGTGCATCGTGTTGGCGGGCGTCTGGTGGTTAGGTTTCGGCGTGTACTTTTGCGAAAAGTTACGAGACGACGGCGACGACGAGGTGGATACTGAACAAGAGAATCAAACGTCGTCATCCGAACTCGCGAAAATGAAAGACTCTTTGGGGAGATTCGCGAAAACCATCTCAGAGGCGAAATCTAAGTTTCCGGTCACCTTTTCGTTTCTGATTCTATATTTCGCGTACACTGATGGTTTTTCAACCATCGCAGGTTTGGGTGTTTTATACGCGCAGAGAGACATGTGCACCGGGACGACTGGTTTGTTCTTGATTGCGTTATTGGCGCCTTTATCTGCCGCGGTTGGGAACTTCGTCTTTCTCTTCATCAAGCGCAAATTGAACGCCTCGAATCAAGCGATGGTAGTTTCCGCGTTATTCTCAATCTCAATTTTACCCATATGGGGGTTATTAGGTTACCTGTCCTCGACAATTGGGTTCAGAAACTCGTGGGAAGCGTACTTTCTGGCCATTTGGTTCGGATTAAATCTAGGCGCCATTCAATCCTTTTCGCGAACGTTGTTTTGCGAATTAATACCGCCGCACCGAGAGAGCGAGTTCTTCAGTTTTTTCGAATTGACGGATAAAGGAAGTTCTTGGGTTGGCCCGTTGGTCATATCCATAATGGCCAACAGCAGCGGCAACTTGCGGCGTTCGTTCTGGTACATTCTTTGCATGACAATCATTCCGGCGTTTTTCGTTTTGCGACTGGACGTCGCAAAAGGTAAAAAAATGGTCAACGAGAAACGGGATGTGGACGAAAGGCTCTGACGATGACGACGACGATGATGATGTTGGAAACGTTTGTGATGATAATAATATTGCAATATTTATACTGGTATTAATTTTCGTTCTTTGCTTTCTCGCTCTCTTCCATCAACGCCATCAACTCCGATTCCGGCATCTCTTCCAATCTCTTCTGCATCACCGCCTCTTCGTACTCCTTCAATTGCTTCCCGTACGTCATGTCTTTATTAAACACTCTCTGAATGTAACTCCCAACCCACAACAGCGTGAGCAACATGACGAACGTCAACTGCACGACGTTCCCGGCCCACTGCGCGTCGAACCCGGCAAACTCTTGCAAACCGTAATACGCTGCAAACCCTAAACCAGTGACCCCTCCTCCGATGAGAAGCACGTCTAACCGCGTGTATCCGAACGGAACGTCGTCGCCTTCGTCTCGAGTCGCTCTCGGAGGTTGGAGCACGTTTCGTCGGTGCGTTCTCGATGCGTTATTCGTTGCGTTAGTGATAATCCTGGTATTCTTAGTGTTGAGAGAGGCGTGCAAACTTGTCGTCGTCGTCGTCGTCACGGTGGATCTCGACTTTGCAAACGAGGAAGACGACGAGGAAGCCAACATCGTCGTTCGAGAAGACGCCGACGGTCGACCGGCGGATGATGACGAAGAAGAAGAAGCGAGGATAAATCTCGACGACGGCGCGCAAAGCATGATTTTATTCCTTTTTTTTTCGAGAGTTTGTGCGTGTTTGCGCGTGAGGTTGTATCGCGCGCGCAACGACATCCGCTTCTTTCCCGAAAAGGAGTTTGTATTTGGTTCCTCGAGTAAACCCTAAACGAAACGAAAAGAAAGCTCTCCATCATATTCCCCTTCGTCCCCTTCACTGCGCGCGAGAAACGAGCGCATTCATCGTCGGCACATTCGCACCGGTACCAGCTCGAAAGGAGAAGAAGTGGTAGCAGCGACGGAAGAAGTAAGTTTCGGGAGGAGGTGTGATTCTCTCCGCGTTTTCGTGTCCCCGTGGCCCCTAAAAAACGGATGAGAAAAGGGATTCTCTTCGCCTCGAACGCCTCTCTGAGAAAGGTGCTCAACGCGACGATAGTTGCGCTGCTGTCGTGCTTCTCGGGGTCAGGAGTAGCTGCCGTCGCCGAGAAGGAAGAGAAGAGCGAAGACGCGGCGATAGGTGTGGAGCGCTGGTTTCCTCTCCGCGCTTCTTCGCGCGATCGGTACCACGACTACAAATACTCGCGAAGACACCTGTTGTTGAGAAGCGTGGATTCGGAATTTCAGTTGGTTGATGAGAACGAAAAGAAGAAAA
>Ga0255760_10004503_pt1 | contig 12123 bp, 9 predicted proteins | sample 071ome_25_FD_179960 | JGI IMG/M metagenome (GOLD analysis project Ga0255760, IMG submission 179960) | Coastal salt marsh microbial communities from the Groves Creek Marsh, Skidaway Island, Georgia - 071410BT metaG (version 2) | ecosystem: Environmental > Aquatic > Marine > Intertidal zone > Salt... | reverse complement strand
TGAAAAACAATGTTGATATTTGCTTTGACGCCGAAGAGGCCGATCGCTTAACCCTTTCCCTAATGTTAATAGAGGAAATTTTTAAAAGGAAAATAATTACCCCGACGTACCGCGGATTTGGTATCGCCGTCCAAGCGTATCAAAAACGATCGGGGGCGGTGATACAATGGCTGGATCAACTCTGCCGGCAATACGATCAGCCGATCAATGTGCGCTTGGTGAAAGGGGCCTACTGGGATACCGAGATTAAAATCGCCCAAGAATTAGGCTTCGAGGGCTACCCCGTGTTCACTAAAAAATTTTTAACTGATTTAAATTACCTGTACTGCAGTCACCTGCTCCATGAGAGCTCCAAGATTTTTCCTCAATTCGCAACCCACAATGCCTTTTCAATTTCCTATATTCATCATTTATTTCAAGATAAAGAATTTGAGTTTCAAAAGTTACACGGCATGGGAGATGAAATTTATAGTTACTTTGCATCCCATGACCACTTCCGCTGTCGGGTCTACGCTCCGGTGGGCGGCTACAATGACCTGCTCCCGTATCTGGTTCGCCGCCTGCTCGAAAACGGTGCCAATACCTCTTTCATTCATCAACTCAAAAAAGAAAATAGCAATGTGAGCGAGCTCGCCCACTCTCCCCTGCAAAAGATTGACCATATTAACCAAACCCCTCTTCCCTCACCTCGCGCCATCTTTCCTGATGGGCGACTCAACTCCCTGGGGGTGGACTTAAGTGAGGAAAGTAATATTCAAATTTTTGGTGCCTTAACTAAAAGTGCTCCCTCCAACGCTTTCAATATCGTTGAGGGTCAGGATATTCCCTCCTCCACGATCATCGACCTTCGCTCCCCCTCCAACCTAACGCAGGTTGTGGGCAAAGTTCACTATGCAGATCAAGCCATTACCACCTTAGCCCTTGAGAAATTGGTGATGTATTCCTCCACCTGGCAAAACTATCCTGTCGACCAGCGCTGCCGCATCCTCAATAACTTTGCCGATTTGCTCGAGCAAAACTATGAGCCCCTCGTTGCTCTCTGCGCTCAAGAAGCAGGAAAAACTATCAAAGATTGCCTTGCCGATATCCGCGAGGCGATTGACTTTTGTCGCTATTACAGCCAGCAAGCGGAGAGGTTATTTCAAATCAACAGTCTGCCGGGACCCACTGGGGAGATCAATGAATACACGCTCAAAGGCAAAGGGTTGAGTTTAGTAATTAGCCCCTGGAATTTTCCAATTGCCATTTTTGTCGGTCAGTTAGTAGCCAACCTTGTTTGCGGCAACGTCACCATTGCCAAGCCCGCAGAGCAGAGCTCCTTGACTGCCTATCAAGTCTTCCGCTTGCTTTTAAAAGCCGGGCTGCCCGCGAACGCCGCCAGTCTCCTACTGGGTCGTGGGGAGGAAGTCTGTCCCTTTATCTTAGCTCATCCGTCACTGGAAAATGTAGTTTTTACAGGCTCGCTAGAGACAGCCAAAATTATCCAGCGCAACCTTGCCCAACACCCCAAGGTGATTAATTTGATTGCAGAAACAGGAGGGCTTAATTGTTTGATTGCCGACAGTTCCGCCTTAACCGAACAGGTGGTTCGGGATGTCGTTCAATCCAGTTTTAATTCAGCGGGTCAGCGCTGTTCGGCCTGTCGGATACTGTTAATTGAAGAAAATGTTTACGCTAAAACCCTCGACATGCTCAAGGGGGCGATGGACTGCCTGGTGGTGGGGCATCCCTTAGAATTAAAAACAGATATGAGTGCGGTCATTGATCAAGAGGCCTTTGATACAATTCAAAGTCATCTTCAACAATATCCCCAGCGCTATCAACCTCTTCTACCTTCTTCCTTACAGGGTTACTATATTCCTCCCACCTTAATTGAAATTTCCTCATTAGAGCAAATGACTCGAGAAGTATTTGGACCGGTTCTACATATCTGCCCCTATCAATCCCACAATTTAAAATCTCTGTGTGAGGGTATTAATCAATTAGGATTTGGGCTAACGCTGGGCATTCACAGTCGAATAGATAGTGTCATTAATACTGTTACTAAAACATGTAAGGTGGGAAATATTTATATTAATCGAAATATTGTGGGGGCAGTCGTGGGGGTCCAGCCTTTTGGTGGGCAAGGGTTCTCTGGAACAGGGCCAAAAGCAGGAGGACCTGAATACCTATCTCGACTATGCCACGAATACAGTGTTTCTAATAATACAACGGCGATGGGAGGCAATGCTACCCTATTAACATCTATTACTGATTAATTTCTACCTACCTTATCTTTAATTATAATATGGTGTTGGTCGTATAAGCTTTTTGATAAACACCTACTCCTCCGCTAACTATTAAAACTGAGTTAAACCCAGTCCAGTGCTTTACCTCAACGACTCAAAAAATAAAAATATCCCTGATATGCGGTTGCTATCGCCAGAACGATCAAGGCCCAAATGGATAGATTACTGAGGAACTGCCGGAAATTAGAGTTCATATCTAAAAACCTGGGGCCTATTAATATGAGCAGACAGATCATATAGATAAGAGGAAAGATAATCTCTGCTTTCATTGATATTTCTATCTTACTGGAAAATCAAAGAACTATAAATAGTTGATCTCCGACTCTGAGTTTATGTGAATTTTATATGAAAGGAGCACAAAAGGTTTCTCCTGAGACCAATAACCAATTAAAATATTTGAAGGAATTAAAAAAGGAGAATGCCAATGTTAGTCATGGGTAAAATTACACTCATCAAAGATTTCCAAGATTGGAAAGAGATGGTTCACGAAAATAGCGATAAGCTAAAAGAGTATGGGATGAGTTTTGTATTTGCTGGGACCCAAGCAAACGATCCAACGATTTTGCATACAGTGATGCATTTTGAGTCTTTGGAACATCTTCAAAGGTTTCAGTCGGATGAAGAGTTAACGAGACGCCGAGCCGAGGTGGTCGACGTTGACTCCGCCGTAATGACGCCGATCGCCGAAGATGCTTTTACAAATTATCCTCACGCTCTCACCATAGAAGGTGAATAATGGCCAATCTATTTGATACCTTATTAAAATCTTGGAATGAGCAAGATGTTCAAACCTATCATAGAAATATCGGATCTGCCTAGGGTTTCTAATTGATCTATTCGTTAAAAATTATTGTAGGAGTGATATGTGCCAAATTGATAATTGTAATAACCCCCTTAAACCCATTAGCGTCTCCCGTGAAGAACGTCGTCTTTTTCTTAAAGGAATGGTCGCCCTTCCCCTAGCCGCTATTTTTACCAATATGGATCTTTTACACGCTCAGGCGGGTAAAGGTGAAATCATTAGAGCTGATGTCAAGGGAAGCTCGGTTCAGGCGTATTTAGCGAAAGCTGAAAATCCGGACGCTCCTGTGGTGATTTTAATTCATGAGTGGTGGGGATTAAACGATCACATCAAAGCGATGGCCGAAGAAGTCAGCTCCAAGGGTTTTCACGCTCTTGCTATTGATCTTTTTCAAGGTTCGGTGGCCACCGACCGCGATGGCGCGATGCAACAAATTCAAAGTTTAAAAGAAGAGGAAGCCCATCAAACCATTACCCATTGGGTAAATTGGGCGAAGCAAAATGGCAGCGGTAAAGTCGCGACCATGGGTTGGTGCTTTGGCGGTGGATGGAGTCTTCAAGCTTCGATCCAAAATGAATTAGATGCCGCGGTGATTTATTATGGCAATGTCGCGATCACTGCCGATGAGGCCTCGTCCATTCAGTGTCCTTTATTGGGTCACTTCGGAACGCTCGATACTTCGATTAACGAAGAAATGGTCGGCCAATTTCAAAAGTCTCTTCGCGATGCTGGCAAAGGTGATTTACTAACCACCCATTGGTACACGGCTAATCATGCGTTTGCTAATCCTACGGGTGGAAGATACGATGAAGACGATGCCAACTTGGCTTGGTCTCGCACCCATACATTTTTAGCTTCGTACCTGCTGTAAGGTTTTAAGAGTCGGATTTCGAAAAGTTGTTTAATAGATAGACGATGGCCCACATGGCCAAGAGCATGAGGTTCACCCCGAACCACAAGCCCGCAACATAACTAAAATCCAATAAAAAGTGCAGTAATGCCCCCAAAGGGATAAAGGCCATCCAGCTATACGTATTATACAGTCTTAAGCTCTCTAAAAGCTTAATGTATTTACCTTGGGTGTCAGGGTTGTTCATGATTTTTTATTAAATATTACAATTCAAAGATCGTCAAACCCATCAATCGCCGAGACGACCATGAGGGACTCGATATAGCGCTGCTTTCCGCAGTCATAGCAGATGGTCACCATCTCTTCGGTCATTTTATTCAGATATTTCTTGGAAACCTCCTTATAATCACCACATTCACTGCATTTGGCGTACGGAAGGGTTGATTCCTCTCTTTTTTCCTCTTCTCCAATCCACCATCCCATTGTCTTATTATATAAGACATTTAATCCCTGCTTCTACCCATAATTTAAAGAGTTCATCAAAAAGTTGTGTGTAAAAGTATTCTTGTTAATTTTTTTTACACGCGTTAAAATCCATTTTTTGGAGATATGGTTAAAACGAAGATAAAAAATATGGAAGAGTTCGCGCAAGCGAGCGGGATATCTAGACCTACTATCTCCAAGTTCTTTAATGATCCTTCGAGTGTTCGAGAAAGTTTAAAATCAAAAATCGAGGCGGCTTTAGAAAAGTATGATTACTATCCTAATTTCTATGCCATCAATCAAAACCGTCAGCTTACAAAAAATATTGGTATCGTGGTGCCCTATGTCTCTGACCCTTTCTTTGCTGAAATTGCTAGAAACTTAGAGCTACGTTGTATTGATGCAGGGTACACCCCTTTTTTATTTTCATCTCACGGTGAACAAGCGCAAGAAAATACAATCCTCGATACGCTTCGCTCTTTAAAACCGGCGGGGGTATTAATGGCGCCTCTGGGTCGTCGAAGTTCGGATAAAAGTAAAATTGAAAAATTTTGTAAAAACGTTCCGACCATTTTATTTGATAGTAATATTGAAGGCTTAGGCGCAGCTTTTATTGGATCGGATAACTATAGTTTTGTTTCCCAAACAGTTGAGTACCTCAATAGTACGGGGAGTGCTCCTATTTTTTTTGAAATGCGCTACCCAGCCAACCCAAACGCTAATAGAAGAAGAGAAGCCTATTTAAAAATTATGGATAACTTAAATCTCAAACCTCAAGTCGTCAGTATTGAGGGAACGGGTTGGGAGTTTGAAGAGATTGGCCGCCAGGGTGCCTTGAAACTTTTAAGAGAAAATGGAATGAGCACCAATACAATCCTTTGTAGTAATGATCGACTTGCGATAGGTTTTTTAGCAGCCTGTAGTGAGATGGGTATTAAAGTAGGAAAAACTAAAAGTTGTGATTTACGGGTAGCCGGATGTGATGATAACCCCTACTCTCGATTCACCTCACCCCCTTTAACAACGGCTGCGCATGATTATAATACGGTGTCAGATAATGCCGCACTTGCCTTATTTGAACTTATCAACAATGGCGGAAAAACCAAAATGCGTCTAGAAACCTTATATTCTGCCAAACTAATCCTTCGCGACTCAGCTTGAGTATTTTACGCGTGTCAATTTAATATTGACGCGAGTAAAAATCTACTGTTGAATTCGTCTTATCTATAATTAGGAGGACAACATGAGAATAACAAAATTAATCTCATCAATTGCTGCAGCAACTATGTTGACTGCTTCAGTTGCCTATGCGGAAAATCTTACAATTGCTACTGTGAACAACGGTGACATGATCCGTATGCAAGGCCTCACAGATGACTTTACTGCAAAGACAGGTCACACTGTGGAGTGGGTAACCTTGGAAGAAAACGTACTTCGTCAAAGAGTAACAACTGACATCACAACTAAGGGTGGTGCATTTGATATCATGACTATTGGTATGTATGAAACACCAATCTGGGGCGCTAACGGATGGTTAGTTCCTCTAGATGATCTTTCAGCTGAGTATGATGTTGATGACTTATTGCCTGCTATGGCTGGCGGTTTATCACATGATGGTACTTTATACGCTGCACCTTTCTACGGTGAGAGCTCCATGGTGATGTACAGAACTGACCTTATGGAAAAAGCTGGTTTAGAGATGCCTGCTGCTCCATCATGGAACTTCATTGCAAAAGCAGCTCGTGCGATGACTGACAGAGATAATGAAATTAATGGTATTTGCTTAAGAGGTAAAGCCGGTTGGGGTGAAGGCGGCGCGTTCATCACAGCCATGTCTAACTCTTTTGGTGCGAGATGGTTTGATGAAGACTGGAACGCTCAATTCGATACAAGAGAGTGGTCAGATACATTAAATTTCTTTATTAATATGATGTCAGACTCAGGACCTGCTGGTTATGCAACTAATGGATTCAACGAGAACCTATCTTTATTCCAACAGGGTAAATGTGGTATGTGGATTGATGCAACTGTGGCTGCATCTTTCGTAACTAACCCTAATGACTCAACTGTTGCTGACAGTGTTGGATTTGCTTTAGCACCTGATAACGGTATGGGCGTACGCTCAAACTGGTTATGGGCATGGGCTCTAGCAATTCCAGCTGGTACTCAAAAAGAAGCTGCTGCAAAGCAATTCATTGAGTGGGCAACTTCAAATGGTTACATTGAACTAGTAGCTGCCAACGAAGGATGGGCAAACGTCCCTCCAGGAGCTAGAACTTCACTTTACGAAAATCCAAACTATAAGGATATTCCTTTCGCAAAGATGACTTTAGACTCTATCTTGTCTGCAGATCCGCTAAATTCAACAGTTGATCCAAGCCCATACGTGGGTATTCAGTTTGCAGCGATCCCAGAATTTGCTGGTATTGCAACTGAAGTTAGTCAAGAGTTCTCAGCTGCCTATGCTGGTAAACAATCTGTGAAAATTGCTTTAGCAAATGCTCAGAACATTACCAACGATGCAATGGAAGCTGCTGGCTATAGATAAGCTCTAATACACTTCCTAAGAGGGGTAGATTTTCTACCCCTCTTATTTTAAGGTTAATCAAATTCATACAAAGGTTATAGCTTGTGATCAGTCAACTCAATTCCCGAGGAGTCGCTCGACTCATGATGGCACCTGCTGTTATCCTTTTGCTGGGCTGGATGCTAGCCCCTCTGACAACTACTCTCTATTTCAGTTTTAAAAAATATTTACCTCTTCGAGGCGGTGATCTTGGTTGGGTTGGTTTTGATAATTATGTTCGTTTTGTGACTTCCAGTTCTTTTTGGCCGAGCGTCTATACCACATTAATTATTGTTGGTTTTGTTTTAGCCATCACCGTTATTTTGGGAGTTTTATTAGCTCTTCTTTTAGATCAACCCATGTGGGGTCAAGGGATTGTGCGTATCCTAGTCATTGCCCCTTTCTTTGTTATGCCAACAGTCTCTGGTCTTGTCTGGAAGAATATGTTTATGGATCCGATCAACGGGATCTTAGCCCACCTGTGGAGATTTTTTGGACTTCAACCCTTAGAGTGGCTAAGCCAGTTTAGTATGGGATCGATTATTTTAATTGTGAGTTGGCAGTGGCTTCCCTTTGCTACTCTTATTCTTTTAACCGCTATTCAATCCTTGGATCGAGAGCAACTGGAGGCAGCAGAGATGGATGGAGCGAATACCACTAAACGCTTTGGGTATATCATTCTCCCTCATCTTTCTCGTGCGATCACTATTGTCATTCTCATTCAAACTATTTTCTTACTTTCAATTTTTGCCGAAATCTTTGTCACCACGGCCGGTGCCTTTGGAACTAAAACGCTTACGTATTTGATTTTCCAGCGTGTCTTAGAAAGTCAAAATATAGGGCTGGGTTCTGCTGGCGGTGTATACGCGATTATCTTAGCGAATATCGTGGCTATCTTTTTGATGAGGATCGTGGGTAAATCCCTCGATGCGAAGGAGAGTTAAAATGGCTAGAAGTGTGAAAAATCAACAAAAAATGGTCAATACTGTGATTGCCTGGACCATTGGGCTTCTTATTTTCTTTCCTGTTCTTTGGACAGTGCTCACGAGTTTTAAAACCGAAGGTCAGGCGATTAATGATCCGCCTTTATTTTTATTCTTTGATTGGACTTTAGAGAATTATGCCATTGTTCAAGAACGCTCTGATTATATGAAGTTTTTATGGAATTCTATTTTTGTAGCGGGAGGTTCTACCTTACTGGGAATACTAATTGCCGTCCCGGCAGCCTGGTCGATGGCCTTTGTTCCCACCAAGCGGACAAAGGATATCTTGTTGTGGATGCTTTCGACGAAAATGCTTCCTGCCGTAGGTGTTCTCTACCCAATTTATATTGGGTGTATTAAATTAGGTCTTTTAGATAGTCGTCTAGCCTTAGTGATTATTTTAATGTTAATAAATTTGCCAATTATTGTTTGGATGTTGTATACCTATTTTAGAGAAATTCCTCGAGATATCCTAGAGGCTTCTCGAATGGACGGAGCATCTTTATGGAAAGAAATCGTCTATGTGCTCACCCCTATGGCAATTCCAGGAATTGCCTCTACCATTTTATTAAATTTAATTTTAGCATGGAATGAGTCTTTCTGGACGCTGAATTTAACTGCCGCCAAAGCGGGTACCCTCACCGCCTTTATTGCCAGCTATTCCAGTCCTGAAGGATTATTCTTTGCAAAATTGAGCGCGGCCTCCACGATGGCCATCGCCCCAATCTTAATCTTAGGTTGGTTTAGTCAAAAACAATTAGTGCGCGGTTTAACGTTTGGGGCCGTGAAATAAAGGAGAGAAAATGGGATTTATTGAACTTAAACAAGTAACTAAAAACTTTGGAGATCTCCAAGTTATCAAACCTCTAGATTTAGAAATCAAAGATGGAGAGTTTACTGTGTTTGTGGGACCATCCGGTTGTGGAAAATCTACTCTCTTGCGTTTAATTGCAGGACTGGAAGATCTCACCAGTGGCTCTATCCAAATTGATGGAAGAGAGGCCAGCCAAGATGCTCCCGCCAAAAGAGGCTTGGCCATGGTCTTTCAATCTTACGCCCTCTACCCGCACATGAGTGTCTACAAAAATATTGCTTTTCCTCTCAAGATGGCAGGACTAGATAGGAATGCGATAGATGACAAAGTTAGAAAAGCCGCAGAAGTATTGAATTTAAATGACTATTTAGAGCGTAAACCCGCTCAATTATCTGGTGGGCAACGCCAACGTGTGGCTATTGGACGAGCAATTGTTCGTGAACCCTCAGCGTTTTTATTTGATGAACCCCTCTCCAACCTTGATGCAGCCCTTCGGGTGGGGATGCGTCTAGAGATTTCGGAGTTGCACAAACGCCTCAACACTACCATGATTTATGTTACCCACGACCAAGTCGAAGCCATGACGATGGCCGACCGGATTGTTGTCATGAACCATGGCGTCATCGAACAAGTGGGAACTCCTCTCGACCTTTATCGAAATCCCAAAAATTTATTTGTGGCGGGATTTATTGGTTCTCCCAAGATGAATTTTATTACTGGGCCCTGGGCGCACGCGCAAGGCGCGCAGACCGTCGGTATTCGACCAGAACATATTTCGCTTACTCCTGAACAAAGTGAATGGAAGGGGGTTATTAAAATGGCCGAGAGCCTCGGTTCCGATACCTTTTTACATATTCAAGATAGTGGGGTTGCGGAAACCCTAACCATTCGCGCTGATGGAGAGAAAAGTTTTGCGCGAGGACAAGAAGTATTTTTACAACCCAAACGAGATAATTTGCATTTATTCAATGATCAAGGAGAACGTCAGTAGTGCGATTTTCCAATAAAGTTGTTTTTATTACGGGTGCTGCCAGAGGGATTGGGAAATCATTTGCTGAAGCCTTTGCAAAAGAAGGATCCCAAGTCGTCATCGCAGATATTAATCTGGAGCGGGCAAAAAGCACCGCGCACGAAATTGGTTTAAATGCTTTGGCTTTAGAGATGGATGTTACCAAGCAGGAAAGCATTGACCAGGCAGTGGACGCTGCAGTTAGTCAACTCGGAGGTATTGATATTCTTATTAATAACGCTGCCATCTTCACCGCTGCTCCCATTACAGAAATTAAACGTGAAGACTACCAGCAAGTTTTTGACATTAATGTTTCAGGGACGTTGTTTACCCTTCAAGCTGTTGCCAAAAAAATGATTGAACGGGGTAAGGGTGGAAAAATAATTAATATGGCCAGTCAGGCAGGGCGTCGGGGTGAATCGCTCGTCGCTGTGTACTGTGCCACGAAGGCGGCTGTCATCAGCCTAACCCAATCAGCAGGATTAAACCTAATCAAACACAATATTAATGTGAATGCGATTTCTCCGGGAGTAGTGGACGGTGAACACTGGGACGGTGTAGATGCCTTTTTTGCTAAATATGAGAAAAAACCCTTAGGTCAGAAGAAAAAAGAGGTGGGTGAAAGCGTGCCCTATGGTCGAATGGGACTTCCCAGTGACTTGGTAGGGATGGCCATGTTTTTAGCTAGTGATGATGCTAATTATGTCGTAGCTCAAACCTATAATGTGGATGGGGGCCAGTGGATGAGCTAATGCCTGTGACCTCAAAGCAATTATCAATTCTAGATCTCAACAATGACGCCCTAGTGCACTTTGATGAATCAATTATAAAGCCCACCTATGATCGCTCATTACTGCAAGCCGGTATCGTTCATATTGGAGTAGGAAATTTTCACCGAGCTCATCTTTCTTGGTATTTGCATCGACTCATGCAAAAAGGTATGGATCATGATTGGGCTATTATCGGATCAGGTGTAACTGAGTACGATGTTCCGATGAGAGAGAAATTGGCAAGCCAAGATTTTCTCACCACCTTAATCGAATTAGATCCTGAGGGTAATCAATCCTGTGAGATTGTGGGCTCCATGATTGACTATGTAGCTATTGAGAAAAACAATCAATCTCTTATTCATACAATGTCCCAACCTAACATTCGAATTGTTTCCCTCACTGTCACGGAAGGAGGATATTATATAAATGAAAAAGGTGAATTAAATTTTGATCATCCTGATTTAGTGCATGATTTTGAAAATCCAGAGAGTCCTAGAACTGCCTTTGGTGCAATCGTAGCTGCTCTTGATATAAGACGAAAAGATGGAGTTGGACCTTTTACGGGACTGAGTTGTGATAATCTTATTGAAAACGGAAACAAGCTCAAACAGGTTGTGCTAGCCATTGCCTCCAAAAGAGATTTAGAATTAGCCAATTGGATTAAAGAGAACTGTACCTTTCCTAATGCGATGGTGGATTGCATTGTTCCTCGTACTGGAGAGGTTGAGAGGAATATTGTTAAAAGTATAGGAATTAATGACTTAGTTCCGGTCTCCCATGAAAATTTCAGGCAGTGGGTCATTGAAGATAAATTCTGTGCGGGTCGTCCAGCTTGGGAGGAAGTCGGTGTCCAATTCTCAGATAATGTTCACGGCTATGAGGATCAGAAAATTCGTATCCTCAATGGTGGACATCAGATACTAGCCAATGCGGCTGAACTCTTGAATATTGAAACGGTTCGAGATGCAATGAAAAACCCTTTAATTACTGGGCTTTTAGAAAAAGTCGAGCACAATGATGTCCTTCCTCACGTATCGCCTGTTCCTGGTTTAACCCCTCAAGATTATTTTGCTTTAATAGCAGCTCGATTTGCGAACCCTTCCATTCAAGACACAATTCGAAGAATAGCCTTTGATGGTTCTTCGCGTCACGCCGTCTTCTTAACCCCTTCTATCCGAGATGGCATATCAAAGGATATCTCCATAGAGGGGCTTAGTCTTGTTGAGGCTTTGTGGGCACGAATGTGTGAGGGAACACGAGAGGATGGAACAACGATTGAACCTAATGACCCCTTGTGGTCAGAATTAACCTCAATCGCAAAACAATCAAAAGATCAACCAGAGGTATGGCTCCAACAATCCAAGATTTATGGAGTACTTTCTCAAAATACTCATTTTGTAAATTCTTTTTCGTATTGGTTAAAAGAACTCTATGCAAAGGGTGTAGAGCAAACGATTACTCAGTATCTGAACAATTAATCTTTAAAGTTTTTTGCAACCTCAATAAAAAACTTTTTTGTTTCATCTCTCATTTCTTGGTTTTGTTCTCGCATTTTCTC
>Ga0255760_10004499_pt1 | contig 12130 bp, 10 predicted proteins | sample 071ome_25_FD_179960 | JGI IMG/M metagenome (GOLD analysis project Ga0255760, IMG submission 179960) | Coastal salt marsh microbial communities from the Groves Creek Marsh, Skidaway Island, Georgia - 071410BT metaG (version 2) | ecosystem: Environmental > Aquatic > Marine > Intertidal zone >... | reverse complement strand
CGAAAATTAATTTAACGAAAAATTAATTATTTTTTTTCAATTTTGATAGGGTTTTCTGTTATTATTTGGACTCTATTGAATGTAAATTACATATATTGGAGTGGTTTTTTGGTGGATATATTAGAAATAGATCAACTCGGAAAAAGAAATGGTCTACCTGATAGTTTAAGAGAATTATTAAAAAAATATCCAAGAGATACATGGGAAGAAGATGTATTGAATGGTAATTGGGTAGGGTATTGGTTAGGTCGCCACTCTGTTTTCAAAGAAATCAGTTTTGCAATTAACCAATCACTCCAGAACATTCTTGATAATAAGATTTCAACAGACAAATTTTTAAGTGATTATATTCAATTGATGAATTTAATGCTAAAAAATTTGAACTCTCATCACACTGTAGAAGATAATTATATTTTTCCAAAATTTTCACAAAAGATTGAAAAATTTTCATATGGTCTTGATTTACTTGAAAATGATCATCACCTCATTCACTCTTCTATTGATAATGTTGTCCTTGAAGGTAATTCTCTTATAAAAACTATCAATAATAATAAGGTTTTTGATATCAAAAAAGTTGTAGGATCATATAAAACAGTCAATGATGCTTTTGATAAACTATTGATGGCGCATCTCAATGACGAAGAAGATTTATTGATACCTCTAGTTGTTAAATATGGTGAAAAATATTTTGATCTTGGGCATTAATGGATAATCAGCTATCACATAAAGTTTGTATTGCTCCTATGATGGATTACACAAACACTCATTTTAGATATTTTTTGAGGCATTTATCAAAAAATATATTTCTTTACACGGAGATGATTTCTGCTGATGCAATCATTCATGGTAACAGAGATAAATTACTAAAATATCATCAGATAGAGCATCCAATCGCTCTGCAAATTGGTGGTTCCAATATTGAAAAAATGACAGAGGCATCTCTAATAGGTGAAAATTACGGTTATGATGAAGTTAATTTAAATATTGGTTGTCCATCACCAAGGGTACAAAGTGGAAACTTTGGTGCTTGTCTCATGACTGACGTTAACTTAGTTTCTGAAATAATCACCAGTATAAAAAATAAGGTTAAGATACCTGTTACTGTGAAGTGTCGTTTAGGCGTTGATGATCAAGATATTGATAAAGAACTTCCTATATTTATAAGCTCAATTGTTGATGCTGGAGTTGACCTAGTTATTATTCACGCAAGAAAGGCTTGGTTAAACGGCATAAGTCCTAAAGAAAATAGAACATTACCAGAAATTGATTATGAAAAGGTCTACAATATAAAAAATAATAATCCTGATATTCCAATCATAATTAATGGTGAGATAAAGTCATATACTGATATTGAAAATCACTTAAATTATGTTGATGGTGTAATGTTAGGTAGGAAAGTCATGAGTGATCCTCTTTTCTTTTACGATGTAGATCCAATCATATTTGGTGAAGAGAAGATCAATTCTATAAGTGATATTATTGATATTTATAGTGATTATGCAGATAAACAAACGCAACTCGGTGTATCAAAATCTCAAATAATAAAACCACTTCTGAGTCTTTTTAATAACAAACCAAACGCAAAAAATTGGAGACGAGGTCTGGATAAATATAGAAATAGCGATTTTAGTGCATTCAAATTTATCACTTCACTCCACAAACAGTACCTAGAAGTATGAAAATGACAACAAATACAATCCCAACTATCCAAGAGTTGGTTGAATTTATAAAAGATGTCCCGGATATTGATCATGAAGCGGTTTCGTTAGTGAGAAAAGCTGAAAAGGAATCAAATATTGCACAATTTGGTGTTTTAGAAGAACTGGTGGAATGGTTATCAGGTTGGCAGGGATCCTACCCACCGAGAGCTGATAATATAGTTATGTCAATTTTTGTTTCTAACCATGGTATATCAGATAATTATGATATTTCAGAGTACTCAAAATCAAATCAAGACTTATTGGTCAGTGGTTTTAAATCGGAGAGCTCGTCATTAAATCAATTATGTAAGCTTCATAATATTGGGTTACAGGTTTTTGACTTAGCTATGGAATTGCCAACAGAAGACATTACAAGAAAGCCTGCAATGGAAATTAACGACTGTATTACGACCATACTATATGGTCGTGAGGCAATCTCATCTAACCCAGATTTATTGTGCCTTGGTGAAGCAGGAATAGGTAATGATACTATTGCGCTTGCAATGTGTTGCGCATTATTTGGAGGAGACATTGAGGGTTGGTTGGATCCTGATTCAGATATTACGATTAGAGAAAATCAAGTCAAAATTATAAATGCTGCGCTTAGTTTACACAAAGAAAGACAACCATTAGAAATACTTAGGAATTTGGGTGGACGAGACTTTGCAGCAATGGTAGGAGCTATAATTTCTGCTCGTTTTGAGAGAGTTCCAGTTATATTAGACGGAATTTCAGCGTGTACTGCTGCGGCACTTTTATTTGCTATATCTCCTCATACAATCGATCACTGCTATGCTGCTCACCAATCTCATAATTCTTCTCACGGTAAGTTATTATCTATTATTAATAAAAAGCCATTATTAGATCTTGAGCTTTTGGAAACTAACGGATGCGGTGCTGCATTGACAATACCTCTAATTGCGTCTGCAATTCATATACACAATAATAAATCACATGATATAAACGTTTAGGCTACCAAAGAAATACTAATTATGAGAAACTTAATATATATCAAAGGTATGGGAATAATATGGATTTCATAGTCGTACTTTTTGCCGCTATCATTGGAGACCTCATATGGGGTAATAAAAAGGATTTTTCTGAAAGATTAAATTATCCAGTCATAGTTTTTAGAAGATTTATTGATTTCATAGATCGGGAATTTAACAGAGATGAATTCTCTGATAATACTAAAGTTTTTAACGGAACAATTATAACTTTGATGGCTATCATAATTTTATGGTTTCTTGCAATAATATTAGAAAAAATCCTATTTGGTAATTTTGTTGGAAATATTTTAATAGGTTTTTTTGTATCACTCTTTTTAAATATAAAATCTTCATTTAATGAAATTAAGGCTATCTATAATAATTTTATGGACGATGACATTGACCAAGCCAAAGAGGGGCTAGGAAGCATATCATCAGTTGATTGCTCAGAGTTAAATGAAAGTGAAATAACTGCTCTTGCAATTGATAACTTGTTTAGGAAATTAATGCTTCATTTTGTGTGTCCTTTTTTTTGGCTTTTCATTATGGGCTTACCGGGTCTGCTAATAAGTAATTTTATCTCTTATGCCAATAAGTTAACTCTTCAAAAAGCTCCTAAATATCAACTTTTTGGGAAGTCTATATCATATCTGGAAAATATTATGTATTACATCCCATCTAGACTCACCTCTCTTCTAATCATTTTGTCGTCTTTTATCCTCAAGGAAGATTGGAAAAAAGCTATTACTATTACACGTCAGTACTCGAAAGAAATGGGTCCAGTCAGCCTGGGTTGGTCTAGTGCATCCATAGCAGGGGCTCTAAATATTATCATCAATGTTTATAATACTAATACTGAAAATGATGAATTTCTTGTTATTCATCCGGATGGTATTCAGTTAATAAATTTTGATTATATATTGAAAGGTATTTGGATTTATATAGTTTCTATATCTCTATTTTTGGTTGGGATATTTTTTGGATCTATTGTATAAAATTTGATATAACTAGTTTTACTTATTTATTAAAATTTTTCAGAAAAGATTGGGCTGATGGTCATAAATATTGAAAATATACTCTCAGAAATTAGTGAAGATACACATCTAAATGTGGACATACTAAATGACTTTCTAAAAATAAAATCTATTTCAACAATACCAGAATATGCAAATGAATGTATGAAGGCAGCAGAATGGCTAAAAAATTATTTAACAGAAATTAATTTAGATACCATTATTTATGAGTCAGAGGGTCATCCCATTGTTTATTCTGAATATAAATCACAGAAGGCTGCATCTAAAACCTTACTCTTTTATGGTCATTATGATGTTCAGCCTGTAGACCCAATTAGTCTCTGGAACTCTGACCCATTTGAGCCGACAATTGCAGAAATTGATGGAGAAAAGTGTATTGTTGCGCGGGGTGCTAGTGATGATAAAGGTCAACTCCTGACATTCTTAATTGCACTCAAATATTTTTTTAAAAATTATGGCGAACTACCTTTTTCGCTTAAAATTATTTTAGAAGGTGAAGAGGAATGTGGCTCGAAAACTTTACCAATTTTCCTGAAAGATTATGAGGATAAGCTATCAGCAGATATTGCGTATGTTTGTGACACAGGCATGTGGAATAAGAACACTCCTGCTATTACAAGAAGTCTTAGAGGACTTCTATCTGAAGAGGTTGAAATTATTGGTCCAAATAGGGATCTTCATTCTGGTGAATATGGAGGTGTTGCTTGGAATCCAATAAGATTATTGAGTGAGATAATTTCAAAAATTTACAGCGCAGATGGAAAGGTCATGATACCTGGATTCTATGATGGCGTGAGTGAGGTTCAAGAGAATGTAAAAACAAGTTGGTCTCAACTTGAATTTAATGAAACTGATTATTTAAATAAAATTGGACAAATTACTTCATCAGGCGAAAATGATAGAACTATTTTTGAAAAAACTTGGTCTCGTCCAACTTTTGAGATCAATGGAATTTATGGCGGATACACTGATGAAGGCACTAAAACTGTAATACCTTCAAGTGCAAGTGCAAAAATTACTTGTCGGCTTGTTGGTAAACAAGATCCAAAGAAAATATTAGATAATATACACTCATTTATGAAATCTAATGTTCCAGAAGGAATAAAAGTTAATTTTAAAGGGTCTGACTATTGCAAAGCTATAGAATTTAATACTGATAGTGAATTCTTTTCAGTTTCTTCAGAAGCGATTAAAGAGGAGTGGGGGAAAGCTCCTGTATATACAGGCGGCGGTGGCTCAATTCCAGTTGTAGAAGTATTTAAAACTCAATTGAATATGGATACGGTATTAGTGGGTTTTGCACTTGATGACGATCGAATACATAGCCCAAATGAAAAATATAATTTATCTTCTTATATAGGTGGGATTAGAACGTGGGCAAGAATATTTTCAAAATTTGCCTAAAATATTAGTAGTTTTGGAGTAATATTTCTCTTAGTTCAAAAAGGTCTGATATCGAGAAATCCGCTTCAACGCCGGGCATTTTACCGTCAAAGTAACCAAAGTCTACACAAACAGATCTAACATTACAATTTTTTGCTGTTAAGATGTCCGTGGTAGTATCACCTACCATAATTGTATTAAGTGGTTTAATGTTATGGTTTTGCATTATAGTCAAAAGAGGAAGTGGATTAGGTTTATTTTGAGCAAGCGTATCTCCCCCTATTATTTCATCGAAATAGCTAATGATACTAAAATCTTCTAGGATTATTTTTGCTAACTTTTCAGGTTTATTAGTACAAATATTCAGAATATAGCCATTGTCTTTAAGCCAATTAAGAGTCCTAATAGCATTTGGGTACAACGAACTTTTATTGGATATATTCTTTTCGTAAATAAGTAGAAACTGAGAAATTAGTTTTTCAATTTTAGATTGATCAAGGTTTATGTTATTAAATTCAAGATTTTTTTTTATGAAATATTCACCACCTTTACCAATAAATTTTCTTGAAGTTTCTGAGTCAATTTCGACATCGATAATTTCGCTAATTACCTCTCTTGCGGATGCGATAAGATCTGGCGCTGTATCTATCAGTGTTCCATCAAGGTCAAATACAACCATTTTTTGGCGTGTTCGCTTTATCATTTTTATTACTTTTGTAAATATATGTGTTAAAAATATTAATATATGAATGTTTTATATGGTCCAATAAATTTCTGATGGTTACACAACAAAAAAAAATAAATGCAGCAAAACTTGCTATCACAAAAATCACTTCAGGGATGAACATTGGACTAGGGACTGGATCAACTACAAATGAGTTAATAAAGTTATTGGGGGATAATCCTGAGCTAAAGGACAAATGCAGGTTTGCATGTACATCTACTCAAACTGAGTTACTGGCAAAAAATAATTCAATCAATATCGAAGAAATCGATAACTTCAATTATTTAGATCTCACCATAGATGGAGCTGATGAAATCGATCATAATGGAAATATGATCAAGGGTGGAGGTGGAGCACTTTTGCGTGAAAAAATGATAGCATCTATCTCTAAAAATTACATTATCATTGTAGATGATACAAAATATGTCGATAAGTTAGGAAACTTTCCACTACCAGTGGAAATTGTTAAATTTGGACCAAAATCAACAATTACATTATTGAAAAATATTTTCTCAGAATATGATTTGTATCCGGAAATTAAAATTAGACCAAATGATGATGGATCAGATTTCAATACAGATGGGGGTAACCTCGTTGTTGATTGTTATTGTACTGAGCTCAATTCACTTCATGAGATTAAAAATAAAATTGAAAGTGTCCCGGGTGTCGTTACTAGTGGATTATTTATCAATATGGCTAGTTCAATGATATTAGGCGAGAGTGAAAAGGCATCGGAAGTGTTATTCAAATAATTAGTTGGTTATAGGTTTTATTATGAAAAGTAATATTAAAGAATGTGATTTATTTGTTATTGGCGCAGGCTCAGGCGGAGTAAGGGCAGCTCGGTTAGCAGCTCAAAGCGGTGCGGATGTTGTCATTGCAGAAAAATATCGAATTGGTGGCACATGCGTTATCAGAGGTTGCATACCTAAAAAATTACTGAGCTACAGTTCAAAATTCAGTAAACATAATATTATAGCTCAAAGTTATGGTTGGAGCTTTGATGAACCAAGGTTTTCATGGAAAAGATTAATAGAAAATAAGAATAAGGAAATTCAAAGACTAAGTAATATTTACAAAACAAACCTCGAAAAATCTGGAGCAAATGTAATTGAGTCCGAGGCAAAAATTATTGATAGGGACACTGTTGAATTATCAAATGGTGATCAATTCAAATGTAAGAAAATATTAATTGCAACCGGTGCAAAGCCAAATTTCCCAAATATCACGGGAATTGAATATGGAATATCATCAGATGATTTTTTTGAATTGGATAAACTGCCAGAAAATGTTGTGATTATAGGTGGGGGGTATATAGCTCTTGAGTTTGCTTCTATCATATCAGGTTTGGGAACTATGTGTGAACTTATATATAGAGGTGATAAACTTCTAAAAAATTTTGATGTTGATATAAGTAATAATATTTATGAACAAATTCAGTCTGATAAATGCAAAGTGAGATTAAATACTGATATCACAAAATTAGATCTTCATAATGGTAAGTACATTGTAACCCTAAATGATGGAGCTACTATTTCTACTGATCTAGTGCTCTTTGCAACGGGAAGGATTTCGGATCTTTCATTTATAGGAGATAAGATTGAAATAGAAACAGATGCGAGCGGAAGAGTGATTGTTGACAGCCAATTTCAAACCTCCATACCAAATATCTATGCAATTGGTGATGTTGCAAATAATTATCATCTAACTCCTCTTGCAATCAGAGAAGCTATGATTTTTGCTAGAGAGCAATTTGAAAAAGATACGGATAATTATATTATTGAAAATATCCCGACAGCTGTTTTTTCAAATCCTGAAATTGGAACTATTGGTTTATCTGAACAAGATGCATTGCAAAAATATAAAAAGATAGACATTTATACATCATCATTCCGGCCGTTGTATTATACTTTATCAGATGTAAATAAACGTACCTTTATTAAGCTTATTATTGATCACAAGACTCAAGTACTTATTGGATTTCATATGATGGGAGATGACTCTGCTGAATTAACACAGATTATGTCAACATTGATCAATAAAAAAGCGAGTAAAACGGACTTAGATAATACGATACCATTGCACCCATCAACCTCAGAAGAAATTATGACGATGAGAAATAAGGTTACCAAAGAGTTATAGCCTTTAAATAAATTTTCTTGTATTAATATCTTATTATGAAAAATCGGCTTATATATATTTACCATAAATTAAATTTTGGAGAAATTTATGCATAATTGGACACCTTCTAGCTGGCGTAATAAACCTATTAAACAAGTGCCAGAATATGAAGACACGGATCATCTTTCAAATGTTGAAAATACAATTTCAACATACCCTCCGTTAGTTTTTGCTGGTGAAGCAAGGGATTTAAAAGATAAGCTAGCACTTGCCAGTCAAGGTCGGGCTTTTTTATTACAAGGTGGTGATTGTGCTGAGTCCTTTGTGGAGCATAATCCTGATAATATAAGAGATATATTTAGATTATTTCTCCAAATGTCAGTTGTATTAATTTTTGCGACTTCATTACCAGTCGTTAAAGTAGGAAGAATTGCTGGACAATTTGCTAAACCAAGGTCCTCTGATACAGAAGTAATTAATGGTGAAGAGTTGCTAAGTTATAGAGGTGATATAATAAATGGCATAGAATTCGAAAAAAATCAAAGGAAGCCAGATCCAGAAAGGTTGTTGAAATCTTATAGACAATCCGCTGCAACAGTTAATTTGCTGAGAGCTTTTTCACAAGGTGGTTATGCCGATCTTGAGAGGGTGCATAGTTGGACATTAGAGTTTTTGAATAATTCACCTATCGGAGAGAAATACTCATATTTAGCTGAGAATATAACAAAGTCTCTTGGTTTTATGAGGGCATGTGGAGTTACTCCAGAGTCTGTGCCTCAGTTAAGAACTACAGATTTGTATACAAGTCATGAAGCATTATTACTTGGTTATGAAGAAGCAATGACCAGAGTTGACTCAATTACAGGGGATTGGTATGCGACTTCAGGGCATATGGTATGGATTGGTGATAGAACCAGGGACCCTGATGAAGCTCATGTCGAGTATTGCAGAGGAATAAAAAATCCCATTGGAATTAAGTGTGGACCATCATTAACTTCAGAGAACCTAATAAGACTAATAGATATTCTTAATCCAGAAAATGAGGCAGGGCGCATAACATTAATAGCTAGATTTGGATATGAGAATGTAGAAAAAAATCTACCAAATTTTATTGATATAATTTCAAAAGAAAATAAGAATGTGCTCTGGTCTTGTGATCCAATGCATGGAAATACAATTAAATCAGATTCTGGATTTAAAACACGTCCTTTTGAATACATAATGAATGAAGTGAGAAGCTATATGAAAATTCACAAAGATAAAGGCACATTCCCAGGTGGAATACACGTTGAAATGACTGGAAAAAATGTCACAGAATGTGTTGGTGGAGCTATTTCTATAAGAGATGAAGATCTTTCAAGCCGATATCATACTCATTGCGATCCTAGGTTAAATGCGGATCAGGCTCTTGAGTTAGCTTTCCTTGTTGCTGATGAATTAAGATCAACACTATAAAACTTGATTTTAGAGATGATAAAAGATAATCAGATTAACATTGCTCTGGTACAAGAAAATCCAATTGTAGGGAATGTAGAGCATAACTATAATCTCATTTTAAAGGCCAGAAATGACACAAATAGTGAAAATACTGATCTAATAGTTTTTTCAGAATTGTTTATGTCCGGTTACCCACCAGAAGACCTAGTGCTGAGGTATTCTTTCCTAGATGAGATCGATACATATCTAAAGTTGTTAGTTGAAGAAACAAAGAAACCAGGACCAGCAATTTTAGTTGGTTTACCGGTAAGGGATAAAAATCAAATATTTAATTCAGTGGTGCTAATAGATAATGGAGAAATCATTTCAATTCAGCATAAATGCCATCTGCCAAATTATGATGTGTTTGATGAAGAAAGAATATTTAATAAGGGTAACTTGCCTGGACCAATAAACTTTCGTGGATTGAAAATTGGGGTAGCCATATGTGAAGATATTTGGCACGAAGATGTGGTTGAGTGCCTTGCTGAAACAGGAGCAGAATTATTAATTGTGCTTAATGGATCACCATATAATCGTGAAAAACAAGATCTTCGTACAAATGTGGCTATGCAAAGAGTTGTGGAAAGTGGTCTGGGGCTGATTTATGTAAACCAGATCGGTGGACAAGATGAGCTTGTTTTTGATGGGGGTTCTTTTATTATTAACCCAGATTACAGTATGCCAGTAAAGTTACCGAATTTTGTCTCAAACATTCAAAATACATTATGGACTAAAGATAATGATAAATGGTTATGTAAAACTGTTGTCCAACAAACCGATACTGAAGAATTAGAAGATATATATTCGGCTTGTGTAATTGGACTTAGAGATTATGTTCAAAAAAATAAATTTAAAGAGGTTCTTATTGGGTTATCAGGTGGTATTGACTCAGCAATAGTATCTTGTATCGCAGTGGATGCCCTTGGTAGCGAGAATGTACAATGTGTAATGCTACCATCAAAGTATACAAGTAAAGAGAGTTTAGCTGATGCTATTGAATGCGCACAGAACCTTGGCGTTAATCCAGATGAAATATCGATAGAGAAGATGGTTGATGCTGCAGAAGATCAGTTAAACCCATTCTTCGAAGGGACAAACAAAGATATCACCGAAGAAAATATTCAATCTAGGATCAGAGCTGTTTTATTGATGGCATTATCAAACAAATTTAATAAACTTCTATTAACCACAGGAAATAAATCAGAAATGGCAGTAGGATATGCAACGCTATACGGTGATATGTCTGGTGCCTTTAACCCAATCAAAGATGTATATAAAACTGAAGTTTATAAAATTGCTGAGATGCGTAATAATACTAAACCTGAATTTTGTTTGGGCCCAAATCATGAAGTTATTCCAAAAAATATTATAACTAAAGCTCCAACAGCTGAATTAAGGGATAATCAAACAGATCAAGACTCTCTCCCCGAGTATGATGTTCTTGATGATATTTTGTATAAACTCATTGAAGAAGAGATCTCTGTAAAAGATATTATAAAATCAGGACATGATAAACAATGGGTGACTAAAATACAAAATCTCTTGTACATATCAGAATACAAGAGGAGGCAGGCACCACCAGGGGTAAAAATATCCAGTAAAAATTTTGGAAAAGACAGAAGATATCCAATTACAAACAATTTTAGAGACAAAAGTTAGAAAATATTATGACAGTTAATAAACTCAGATTTGCTCCAAGTCCAACCGGTAATTTACATATCGGAAATGCCAGAACATTAATATTGAACTATATATATTCAAAGGCAATTGATGGAAAGTTAATACTAAGGATCGATGATACAGATACTGAAAGATCAGAGGAGAGATATTATAAATCTATTCTTAACGATATCGATTGGCTAGAAATAGATATTTTTGATATTAAAAGACAGTCTGAAAAAACTGAAAAATATCAAGATATTGCAAACAAACTAATTGAACAGGGTAAGCTCTACCCTTGCTTTGAAACAGATGAAGAGCTCAACCGCGCAAGGAAATTAAGTTTATCTCGCGGTCAGCCTCCAATATATGACAGGAGTGCGTTGAACCTAACTGAAGAACAAAAAAATGCATATAAAGCAAATGGTATAAATCCATATTGGAGATTCAAACTTGATCGTGAGGTTGTAGAATGGAACGATTTAATTAGAGGTCGCCAAACAATTGATTGTGGATCTTTTTCAGATCCCGTTTTGATCAGAGCAGATGGGTCGTTCTTATACACATTACCGAGTGTTGTTGATGATATTGATCTAGAAATCACACATATATTGAGGGGTGAAGATCACGTATCTAATACAGCAACACAAATACAGTTATTCAAAACACTCAATGCATCTATCCCAAATTTTGGTCATCATAGTTTAATGGTACAAAAAGATGGATCGCGTATGTCAAAAAGATCAGGGTCATTATCGCTCGAGGAAGTTAGAGAAAGCGGTATTGAACCGATTACTCTGATAAATTACTGCGCGCGTATTGGTACATCAGATGCTGTAGAAGCGTTCCAAACTACCGATGAATTAGTTAAGAACTATGACCTATCAAAAATCTCTCGTTCACCTGCAAGGTTTAGTGTTGAAGAACTTGAAGTACTAAACAAAAAGATTATTCAGAATATTCCATTTGAAAGAGCTAGTGATAGATTAGGACAGGATGGAATAACAGGTGAAAATGTTGAAAAATTTTGGAATGTTATAA
>Ga0255760_10004485_pt1 | contig 12148 bp, 7 predicted proteins | sample 071ome_25_FD_179960 | JGI IMG/M metagenome (GOLD analysis project Ga0255760, IMG submission 179960) | Coastal salt marsh microbial communities from the Groves Creek Marsh, Skidaway Island, Georgia - 071410BT metaG (version 2) | ecosystem: Environmental > Aquatic > Marine > Intertidal zone > Salt... | reverse complement strand
CGGCTTTTCGTTGCTCGACTAACTCGAGCGCTATCGCGTGCGCGGAATTCTTTCGCGCTCGCGCTCCTTCTACTCCATTTTTACAGATATTCTCTTTCATCCCGTCCTCTTTCTTCGAGTCGACGCCAATGTCGTTGGAAGTAAGGCGCACAATCTTTCTGAGACTTCGACGATCTTCGTCATCTATGTATTTCAACGTCCTGAATTCTGTGCCTTTGCGTTTGCGCGAGCACACTTGGTGCCTCATCGCGCGAAAATCTTCGTCGTTCAAGTCTTCGCTGGCGTGCGCATCGCCAAATGCATCGATGGTTTTGTCGTAGCGCGTCGCAACAGATGGGGATACCTTAATCCAATCTCTGGCTTTGGGTGGCCAAATTTTCTCGTCTTTGCACGAGAGAAGCCAGTCTGTGGATAGAACTTCGTCGCAGGCTTGTAGATATGCGTCGTCGTCTTCGATGGTTGGTGGGGCGACCACGTAATTGACGCTCTCGACGACGGTGTTGAAAAATTTACCTCCACGGGCAGCGACGAATTCTGCAATTTCATTTTTGGCAACGCGGTCGCACCCGATGGCACTGAATACAATGCCTTCGAAAATTTTCGAAATCGGGACGATATTTCGAACGTCTACTGGTTGCATGTGCGCGACATACTTTTCCTGCACCGCTAGCGATCTCTTTTGTTTTCGTTTCAAACCTTTGGCATTTTTGCGATCGTATTCTTTGTACACCGTACGATCATCGTCGCCTTGTTCGTCGTCGCCATCACCATCACCTCGACTACCCTTTTGCGTAACTTTTTTCACGTAGCGTTCAGCTGTTTCCGTGATGTCCTGATCCGTACAGATTTCGTTCCAGGGTTTCTCTGGGCGTATGGCTGCACATCTCGGAAAGCGCAATCCGTACGGCGCATTGAAGGTGTGCGAAGGAACTAAACGTACGTCACCTTTTACCGTCATCACGACAGACTTCTCCGGATTTATAATCCAAACATCCGGAGTTTCGCCGGGCATTCCTGAGCACTCATATCTTTCGTAATGTTTCGTGTAGTTTTTATCCACGTTTTTTCTATTGAAGCGCATGACATCTTTCAACTTATCGCGCAAATATTCTTGATCCTCGCGATTAAAGCCGGTCCCTACTTTACAGAACGTCACGATTGACGGATTTTTATCTCGTTGCGTCCCGTCTTTGATAACTCCAAGCAACCACTGTGAAATCTTACCCGCTCTGCCGCGTCCTTCGCCGTAATAGCCACCAATGATGACGCAGTCGTAATCCGAAGTCTCGCAATAATCTGGCTTCAATTTCACCCAGTTATGTCCGCGTTCTCCTGGAACCCACGGTGAATCAAGCAATTTGACGACGATTCCTTCTTCACCGTGATCTTGTGCTTCTCGCAAGCAATCACTGATCTTTGCAATGGCGTTTGGATCGTTTTGTTCAACGACTGTTCTAAATTTACGTGCAATCTCAGCCTGTGACTCGTTCTCTGCGATGTCGTCTTGAAACGGTGAGACCACTGCACACGTTATTCCAGTGTCACCAACTTTGACGGCACCTTTATTCAAGCATCCTCGAATGGCACCTTTTAAGAGTTCATAGCGTTTGCTCAATGGTTCGTGAATGACTGACGTATCTTCGTTGTATAGAATATCAAACGGGACGTATACGATTTCAAAATCTTTCCATTCATATCGCACTTTTCCTTCTTCTTCTTCGTCGTCGTTGATAGCTGCGTATCCGTCGTCCTCATCGTCGCCACCATTATCATCAGCATCCTCGTCTTTATTTTCTTCTTCTTCTCCTCCATCTTCTTCTTTTGCTTGCCTTTTTTCCTTCGTTTGCATCGTCGGATTTTCGTAAAATCCTTTCGGTACGTTTGGGATGCTCTTACCCATATTCCTCCTCCAGTTTGCGGCATTAAATGCGCTTTTAATCGTCCCAAACGGCACAAACTCTTTTATTTTCTTGTTATACACGAGAATTTCACCGTCTAAAATACATTTATGCGGCAATCCTCTTCGATGATTGTCAACAGTGTCGTTCATTCCTTGTTCTTCTCCGACCGCATCGCAAAACAAGACATCCAAAATTCCGTAGCCTCTCGGCCCAAAATCGTTCATATTCCGCGTCCAATACTGACATTTTTCGCCTAAAGTTTCCTTGTTCCTATGAATCTGTACTCTCTCTCCGTCAAACTTCGTCTCAACGGCAAACGCTTTCGACCTCGCCCATTTGGCTACTTCCTTCGGCGTATTCTTCCTCCCAGCCAATTGCGCAATGATGACTCCTTCCCCGCATTCAATATCGTGCTTCTTCAAAACTGCGTTTCGATCTGACAACGCGTCGCAGGCTTTCCTCAAATCCGCCTTGCAAGTATACGCCTCGTACGCTTGGGGATGATAGTGCATCAAAAAATCCTTCTCCGACACACCTCCCAACTTCAAGTCTTTCAAAATAATCGACACAATCCACACCACCTCTTTCTCAGTCGCTCTCATGATGAACTTTCTCAACTCCTTTGCCTTCGCCTCTCGATCGTTTCCCATGCACATTCTGTCCAACATTTCGTTCACTTCATCAATAGTCATTCCGCCCTTCGTCGTCGTCGTCGTTTGCCCCCCCGGTCTCTCGCCGATGAACTCGCCCGCCACGTTTCCACAAATCACCGCAAAGTCTAAACCTTTCGAGCTCATTTTCCAGTTTTTAATTCTGCTCCTCGCCTCCGAGTGTTTGTCCAAGTTTAACGCGGAGCAGATGACGTCCGATAGCGCGCCTTCTTTTAAATTGTACGCCGCGCGTTCTTTGTCCAACTGTTTTTATGTGGAAAGCAGAGAGAGAGAGAGAAAGAGAATTTGTCAAGACCGCGAAACGAGCGAGAGCGAGAGCGAGAGCGAGAGCGAGAGATACAAGAAAGCAAAAGACAAAAAGAGCGTCGTTGTCGTCGTCGTCGTTACCTGAGGCGCGAACAGTCTGTACAGCCGAAACATGTCCCTTCTCTCGCCTTTGAAAAACTGCGGGTAGTGGTTCTCGAAAAACTTGTCCAAATAGTCCTTCGCGATGGCTTTCTTCGTTTTCTTTCCCTCTCTTTTGCGGTAGGTCTTGATCTTATCGAGAAGCGTGCAGAGGTCTTTGAACGAGACCAGGCCGACGTCGACTTTCGCTCTCTTCGAAGAGGTTGTCATTCCTCTCGCAAAAGGGGCGTGCGTTTTCTCTCTGTTTGTCCGTAAATTTCTTAAAGAAAAGTTTTGAAGAAAATCGAGTGTCTTGGTGGGAGGTGCTCAGATTTTTGCGCAAAAAATACGTTAATAACGATCATAATAATGTCTCTCTTTTGTCATAAAAACGGTGATGTATACAGTTAAAAAGCTAATAATGATGACTGAGATTCTTTAATCCCTCATTATCTCTCTCACTCTCTTCGCGTTTTCTCATTCGATAAAAGTAAAAGCATGTACAAAGCACCTCTTTTTAAGTATTCCGCGCGTATGTGATGCGTTCGAAAAATTTTAGTTTAGTTGGAGAACCAGGTGGACGGCTTGAACCAACTCTTCTCCTTACCGTCGACGAAGGCTTGGAACTCTCTCGACTCGCGCGTGGCTTCCTCGTGAGTAATCTTCGCGCCCTTGGCTTTGGCTAATTTAGCCGCCGCGGCTCTTTCGGAGGATGATTTTGGTTTGCACGAGTTGATCGGTCCGTCGTCTTCGGTGTCGCAGGCAAATTTAGCTTGGAAGGCGTACGCTTCGTACGTGACGTTGTTTTGTCTCGCGCCGTCTTGGACGTTCCACATGGAGATGTCTTGATCCATGCCTTTGTCTAATACGCCGGAGAACATGCGAGTGAAATCAGTGACTGAACTGACGTCCCACGTGGACAAGTCCTGGTTGAACGAAAACGCGTTCTGAAACATGGTGTTCATTTTCTTAACCGAACCGACGTCCCAGCCTCCGATTTGGGCGTTGAACAACGTCGCGTGTTCAAACATGCCAGACATGTCCTGGACTTTGGACGTGTCCCACTTGTAAAAGTTTTTACCGGTGAACGCGTCCGCATCCTTGAACATCTGCGACATGGAGGTGACCGAGGAGACGTCCCAGTCGCCGATGAGACCGTTGAACGAAGAAAGTCGATCGTTGCTGTCCGCTAAAGGCGGATCGTAGAATAACTTGTCCATGTTGGTGACTTTCTTCGTGTTCCAGTTGCTCATCTTACCCCACTCTTCGTCCGGGCAGTTCCCGCCGACTGGATCTACGGTGAGACACGCCAAGACGGCCGCGTGGATATTGTCGTCGGTGAGCGGGTTTGCCGGAGTTGTCGAAGTGGAAGCAGAGGTGGACGTCGGCGTCGCTGCCGCCGCGTTGGTTGTCGTGGTAGACGTACTCGTCGTCGTAGCCGTGCTTTCCGAAGGAGTCGCTGTCGCTGAAGGAGTCGCCGTCGCCGCAGCCGTTTTCACGACATTGTTATTTGCGTGTTGCTGGGCCATATTTGGCGCCGTGTTCGGCGCCGCGCCCGGCGCCGACGGGCACCCGGACGGGTGATGATCCGTCGGCACCTCGCACGTGGCAGTATCTCTCATGTTGTAGCACTGGCCGAACAAATACACGTTACCGGCGTTGGCTTTATCTTTTGTTCTCGGGTAAAACTCGACGCCGCTCATTTCGCCCTTTCCGAAAGACTTCTCCTTCGTGCACTGCGCCATGTTGACGATAACGCGCGTCGGGTAAGCCTTACCTAAGCCGAGCGATGGCACCGCTCTCGTCGAGGAAGTCGTTTGCTTCCACAATAAGTTTCTCTTTTTGAGGATATCGTTGTTGCTGTTGAGGCCGTGTCGTTTTGATGTTTCTTTCGTGTTTGATGATGATCCTAATTTTGCGTTTGCATTTGCGACTTCTTTTCTCTTGTCGTATTTTCGCACGGTAACTTCCTTCCCGCCTAAACTCGCAACTTCGCTCGTGAAATCTTCCTCGCTCGTGCATCCTCTTCCACCTTCGGTGCACGGCATCTTGTAATCCGTGCACTCCCACCCTTCGCATTTTTGCAACGTACACGTCTGCGCGGCGGCGTCGCATTCAATCTCCGACGTCGAGTAATCGCTACCGTGGACTAACCATTTCAACCAAGCGCCCCAATCGACGTAGTTCATGCTCGTTACTCCGGTATCGGAGTCTGTGGTGCTCGAAAACTCCGGCCACCAGCCTTTCGTTTGTGCGTCTTCAAACGCCTTGGCGTTTTCGGCAGTCGCCTTCGCCACAAAGTTCCCGTCCGGATCGATGAACCCGTGCTTCCCGGCGTACGCCACCGCAGCAGAGTCCGTTTTCAACGATTGCTGTTGCGCGATGTTATCAATGCCATCTTCCAACCTCTTTCTATCGCTGGCGTTCTCTTCGGCGGCCAACTCGGTCTCGGCGCCCCACAAGGCGGCGTTCCTCGCCGCCTCTGAAATCGGTCCGCCTTCGATAGCTTGCGCGCCAATATCGGACAAATAATTCGTCTCGTTCTTCACGTCGTACAAATAAAAGCCAAATTGTTCGCCCTCTTCGAGTTTGTGCGAAACCGCGTACGTTCCGCATCCGATTTCCGCCATGTCGATGGCGTGTTGGAACCCGAAGTTGTGGTCTTTCGACTTCAAGGACAACTTGGCCCCAACTTTACCGACGAAACCACCGTTCGGGAACGGAAGCAAACCGAGCGTCGCGGAGGACGTGCAACCCAACGTCAAGGTCACCACATCCGCCGTCGACGTCGACGATGATCCTTCGATCGCGCCCAAGTTCCCCTCGCTACCGCTGCCGTCTTCTCCTCCGCGCGTTCGCGTTTGCGCGACCGCCGCGCCAAAAATCAACGCCGTGGTCCCAATCATCACCGTTTTCGTTCTCCACGAATCCTTTTTCGACTTGGACGAAGAAGAAGAAGAGGGAGACTTTCTCGAGACGATGAGCTTTTCACCACCTTCACCGCCACCACCACCGGCGGTCGCGTTGCCGTAGGTGTTGCTCTCCGGCAAGAGAGGCGCGCGTTCAAAGACGCTCATTATTTTCCCTCTTTCTCTCTCAAGATCTTTTTGTCCGCGGCCTCTCTCTCGATGTGATTTGATGCAAAAGAAAACTTTTATGTTATCGCGCACGAAAACTCTCTCTAAATCTCTCTCTCTGTAAAAGAAACGCGTTCAAACAACGAGAGGAAGATCGCGGTGGTACTCTCTCGCGCGTCGTCGAGAGATGCAATGCGTCAAAGAGCGCGCCTTTTTTTTGGTGTTTACGTACTCCGCTCTAGGGAAAACGCGGACGCGTCTTTTCGTGTTTATTTAGGGTTTTTCTATCTATCCATATTTACGAAAAGTTGTGAAAAAAAGGTAGAAAAGAAGAAGAGAGAAAAAAAGAAGGCTTTGCGTATTTTATACGAGTTTCTTTCACAAACGGTAGCAGCGCAAAGTTACAAAACGAACGGTATCTTTTGGTCTTCCGGTAAGTCGTCGTCCGAGTGTTGGGTGTCGTCGAACTCTCCCAAGCGGTCTTCCACCGGTATCGCGTCGTGGTCGTCTCTGTCGCCTTTGAAGTTCGGGTCTATTCTGTTCAAGAAGGATAAGTGACGCTCGTTCGGTTTGACGTTTTTGTTCGCTAATAAGCGAGTGACTTCCTCGCAACTGGCGCCGATCCACGCGGCGACGGCTAACGCGCCTGGGTCTGGGACGTTTTGTTCTTTGAGTTTGTCTTTGTTCACGTAACTGGCTCGGCCGGCGTTGGCGGTCATGTTTCTCGTCTCTTCCGCGCCGTCTTTCGCCGCTTTGGCGATCCGGTCGCACTGTTCTTTTAAGTCGTCGTTCATTAATATGCCCCAGCGTCCAAGGGCGGGCATCAACGCGTCGAGCATGGTCCGGTCACCAGCCGTGGCTTTACCGTGTTTGCGAATGGCGTAGATGCCTCGCGCCAACGCTTCGCGATATTCAAACGAATCGTCCATGTAATCTTCTTCGTACTCGGTTTCGTCAAAGTCGCTTCCGGATTCGTCTAGAGTATCACCGGCGGCGCGGAAGAAGACATCGTACAAAACGCCAGACGTGCCACCCATGGATCGCGCGCACGAGTTGGCGAGTTGATCGCAAACGACGTCTGGATGCCTATACGCGTAATCGACCGAGTCTTCCAAGATGGCCGAGGCGCCGGCGGCTAAGGTATCGCCACAATCGCCATCGCCAGCGATGGCGTCTAATCTCGTAAGTTCGTCTCTCATGGATAAAATAGTCGCGCACGAAAGCTGGATGCACGCAGCGAGAGCTTCAGCCTCTTTTTCAGTCACCGTGACTTTCGGCGTTCTCAATTTGTTCTTTTTCTTCTCGTTCAAATTTTGTTTCTCTGGCTTTTCTTCTTTCGTCGAAGTCTCGCTCGTCTTTTCCGCCGCGTCTTTTTGAGACGCTGGTAAAACATCCGGAGTCGACGACGGTTGTTGCTGAGATGACGTTCGGACGATCGTCGTCGTCGTCGTCGTCGTCGTCGTCGTCGATGATAAATTAATTAATCTCGGCCAGGCGTTTACCTCGCACGGCGCGTCCAACAACTCGCCGTCGTTTTCCTCCAACACGCTGACAGTCAGACTCGCGCCTCTCATGTTCAAACTGGTCATAAAGCTTCCACACATCGCGTGCGTAATCTGACACACTTTACCTCCTCTCCTCTCCAATGACTTTTTGGCGAAGTTGGCGAGTAAACCGAGCTCGAGATTGCTCGTCCCTCCTAAACCGTTCACCACCAAACACAATTCGATCGGCTTCACCAGCCCGATATTCATTTTCGTTTCGCCGTCTAAACCAAGGAGATCATCGATTTTACCCACGATGCCACCACTCGCAGCTGAAAGCCTTTTAGACTTCTGGTCACCCAATTCCAACGCTTTCTCAATCGCGTCCAACGCGATTTCAACGGTCTTCTCGGCGCTTTCAAACGGAACCGTCTCAAATCCTGGTTCGTTATGAATCCCCAAACCTAATTCCACTTTTCCGTCCGGTACCTCTAAGTCTTCTTGCTTCCTCTGTCCGGGCACGTCGCACCTCCCCAGCGAAAATCCAAACGTCTTCGTGTTCCTCCGAAATCTCTCCGCGATTTCTCGCACCTCCCGAAACTCCCGCCCTCGCTTCGCCGCCGCCGAAACCGCTTTCAAACACAACAGCGTCCCGCACAAACCTCTCGCGCCGCCTTTACCTCTCTCATCCGCCGGTATCGAACAATCGTCGTCGAACGCGAACACCTCGATGTTTTTTAATCGCGATTTTGGGTATTCTTTTCTCGCCCGGTCGCGCGCGATCGAGAAGTTCACCACGTCCCCGGTGTAGTTCATCACCGCGAGTAACACCGAATCGACCAACTCGTTGTTCTCTAAAACGTTTTCGATGGCTGCGGAAATTTGTTCCACCGAGGGACTCGCGAACACGTCGCCGCACACCGACGCGTGCAAAAAACCATCGCCAACAAACCCAGCCATGGCTGGCTCGTGTCCACTGCCTCCACCAGAGATGATGGCGACGGTTTGAGGATGATTTGATTCATCATCTTCTTCTTTGCGATTAGTGCAACACACGACGACGTTTTTCTCGATTTTGCGAATTTGGACTCCATTGAACGCGACGAGACCGTCGAGAGAGACCGAGGCGACGGAAGGCGCGTCGGACGACGCGACGAACGTTCGGTTATTCCCTTCGTTTTTTTCGGCGGACATTTTAAACGCGCGTGGTAGAGAGAAGTGCGCGAAGAAGGGGTGTGAGTCGTAAAAACGAATGAAGAGATTTTTTGTTTGATGCAAAAAAACAACCGCAGTCTCTTCTTTAGTCCGGTTTCGCCGCTTTGCGGCTTCGGATCGGATCGTTTCTGAAAGCGCGTTTCGATAAAAGTGAGCAGAGTACACGCGCGATGCTTTTTAGCGTAAAGTAGAGGTTACGTGTGTAAATGGGGTAGATGTATTGGTTTTAAAAAAATGATTCCAACTCTCTCTCTCTCTCGGTGACGCACCGTTTGTTTAATTAAGGTCGGTGACACGTCCTAAAACAAAACAAAACGAAGCGCTCTTACGCCGCCCCGGCGTCAGCGTCGGCGTCTTCCATCGTCGTCGTCGTCGCCGCCGCCGCCGCTTGTTCTTCTTGCAACTTCGGCGTAACTCCAGAGCCGCCTTTTTGCGGGCAGTCTCTCGAGTAGTGACCTTCCTCGCCGCACGTGCGGCACTTGGTGTCCTTCGGTTGCGGGCAGTCTCTGGCAAAGTGACCTTCCTCGCCGCAGTTTCTGCACTTGTCACCGGGTTTCGGCTGTCTGACTTTTTCCTCGTCCGTTCGCGTGTCCGGCTCGGCGCAATCTCTCGCCCAGTGACCGGCTTGGCCGCAGCGGTTGCAGACGTCCTCTGGGCCAGCCGCGCGTTTTTCGCGCGGTTGTCTCGGACCTCTGCCACCTCTGCCACCTCTGCCGCCTCTGCCGCCGCCGCGGTTTTGCGGGCACGCTCTCGCGTAGTGACCGAATCTGCCGCAGATGCGACACGAGTCATCGCCTCTGCCGCCGGCGAACCCGCCTCTGAACCCGCGAGTATCCGCCGAAGCGCAAAACCTCGCCATGTGGCCAAACCCGCCGCATCGGTTGCACCGAATATCGTTCATCGGCGGCGCTCTCGAATCCGGCAACGCGCAATCCCTCGCCCAGTGGCCGTAGTTGCCGCATCGGTTGCACTTATCGTTGGCGGACGGCCCTCTGGCGTAGCCGCCGGCGTCGTCGTACCCAGTCGCGCCGCCTCGGTTGTTATCCGGACAGTCGCGCGCCCTATAATAGTAAGAAGCACAGCATTTCCCAAATAAAAATGGGTGAGAATACCGAGGAAAAAGGAAGGAAAAAGATGATGAAAATCAGTCAGTGTTTTGTTTGTGTGCGCGAACGAACGAACGCGCGCGTTCCCCGCGCTCGCGGTTTAGTTGTCACTCTCGAAAATGTCTTTTCGCGTTGCGCCGCGAAAAGCGCGTTTCTTCTTGTTTCTCGTGCGATTCGTACGATTGACGGCTCTCTTGTTGATTCGATGAGGGGAAATTGGCAAAGAAACATTACTCTTCCCTTTTCTCTCTTCTCTCTCTGCGCCGTCAAGAACAACAACATCAACAACAACAACATCAACGACAACGACTTCTTAAATCTCGACGACACGTTGGTCACCACGACTTTGCTCTGCGACGACGACTTTGCTCAAAACGATGCCTTTTCTCCCGACCGCGTTGCGACGAATCCCCCCGTGGTTTTTCCTCCACTCGTGATCAAATTTGTTAGATTTTTCCACGCCCGAAGAAAAAGCAAACAAACGACGACAACGACAACAACAACAACAACAACAACAACAACAACAACAAAGCGCTCTTCCAAGCGCGTTTAACTCCTCTTACCAGTGACCAATGCCTGCGAACGAACGCGACAAAGAGAGAGAGAAAGAAAATGGTCAGCGCCGAGAGAGAGAGATTCAGAGAGAAAAAAAATTTTCGCGGGAAAAAAAAAGTCAAAACGCGAATCGATGGGCGCAAAAAGAAAAGAGACTCTTTTCTCACCTCCGCAGATTCTGCACTCGTCGTTGGCTGCTCTTTGGTACGGCGCGGCTGCCGCGCCGCCCGTGTTCATCGGTTCGTCTCTCCATTTGCCCATCTTTCTTTTTTCCTTTTCTTTATGAAGCGATTTTCCTTCTTTTGGAAATCGAGAGATCACGAGAGAGAGAGAAAAACCCTAAACCCTACTATGCGTTCTATTCTAACCCACTTGGTAAACTATATACTACGACAACGTCTAAAAACACACACACACACACACATATAAAAATCTTCTCACTTATCGACGAGAGTGAAACTCAAAAACGCGCAGTCGTAGACGGTTCGGTGCATGGAGGTACGATCGGTGGCGTACGGGCACGAGAGAGGGTGTCTTTTGACGTCTAAGCGGAAACCGAGCCGCTCGGCGAAAGCGACGAGATCTTCCAAGGAGACTTCGATGGAGATGTCTTCTTCTTCTTCTTCTTCTTCGTCTTCGTTTTCGTTTTTCGTGAAAGCGAGGGTGTCGCTGTGTTCTACCCAGTGCCAAAGTAAAGGACCTATGGAGGTGAGCGTGCCTCCCTTTCTCAAGCAAAACCGGATGGTTTCCAAGTAGTCGAAGATATTTTTGGCGGTGTCGAGGAAGAAGCAACACGCCACGGCGTCAAAGTGCGACTGGTATTCCGGGCTGCCGTACACTTCGCAAAAGTCACCGGCGCACATGGACATGGAGCTTCCCGGTTTGAAAACGTCCATGTGATCGCCCGGGCTTTCGTCAGGGACCAGTATCGATCGATATTGGTCCTCCGGAGAGAGATGGTTTAGAGGCGAGTGCCAATACGGAACGATCTCAAACGGACGCTTCTCCGAACAACAATTCAAAAGAAACGAAGCACCGAACAACATGTAATAGGAAAACTCGTTCCCTTCAGTTTCAAATCCGGCTTTGGCGAATTCGTACACGAGCCTTCCTAATCCAGCGCCGGGAACGAGAACGCGAGGTCGCTCGATATCCTCCGGATTCATTCGCTCGCACATTTTGTCAATCGTACATAACTCTTCCTTAAACACCACGTCCCGCAAATGTCTCACCAACACGTCGTGGCTCTTCTCCCTCTCTTCCCTCCCTTCCTCGGACCAATCCCTCACTAAATTTTTCAACACGTACCTCGCCTTCTCGGCGTCCTCGCCCGCCGGCGTCGCCGGCGGCCGCTCGCCAACCGGAACCGAATCGAAACTCTCCGTCACTCGCAGATGCGGCGGCACCTGTTCTCCGTGGCTCATAAACGTCCCCAACAGCGCGTCAAAAAACCGCTGATTCTTTTCCACGCTCTCTCGGCTTCTCTCGCGATGGTTCTCGTACGCTCGCTTCAACTGTTCCATCTGTTCCTCTCCGTACGTTCGCTTCCCTTGGCGAAGCTTTCGTTGCATTCTCGACAGCGCTTTCCAACAGTTCCGCTCGCGTCGCGCGATTTCTCTCTCGCTCGACGTTCGGTATTTTCGGAAAGCGTCGACGACTTTGTTCACCGCCGCGCGTTCCAAGCTCGCGTTCTTTTCTTCTCTCTCTGATTCTCTCGTCGTCGTCGTCGTCGTCGTCGTCGTCGTCGCCGCTCCC
>Ga0255760_10004479_pt1 | contig 12158 bp, 8 predicted proteins | sample 071ome_25_FD_179960 | JGI IMG/M metagenome (GOLD analysis project Ga0255760, IMG submission 179960) | Coastal salt marsh microbial communities from the Groves Creek Marsh, Skidaway Island, Georgia - 071410BT metaG (version 2) | ecosystem: Environmental > Aquatic > Marine > Intertidal zone > Salt... | reverse complement strand
CCCGGTCACGGCGAGCACCCGACCACCCGACACGCGGCCCTCGGTATCGATGCCGGCTGGGAAGAGCAGGGCGAGCTCATCGTCGATCGATGATCCAGCCACCGTGGTTGAGGTGAACGTGGTGGAGAGGACCGCCGCGCCAACCGCGGGAGTGCCCGGGTACCCGGGAGCGGCGGCGACCACGGTGCACGAACTCGCGGCTCGCAGCGGAACGCCGGTGGCGATCGGATGCGTTGCGAGGGCTCCTTCGGTGGCCGCGAGGGCCGCGTCAGCGAGGTCGACATCAAGCATCGGGATGACGGCTTGGGCCTCCGGGTCGCCGAAGCGGCAGTTGTACTCGACCAGTCGTGGCCCGGAAGCGGTGATCATCAGCCCGGCGTAGAGCACCCCGATGTACGGGGTGCCGGCGGCGCGCAGGTCATCGAGGACGGGGGTGATGAACGTCGCGACGAGGTGATCGACGTCGATGTCGATCGGAGCGGGAGCGTAGGCCCCCATACCGCCGGTGTTCGGGCCGCGATCGCCTTCGCCGATTCGCTTGTGATCCTGGGCGAGGGGGAGGGCGACCGCGGTGGTCCCGTCGCAGAGTGCGAGGAGCGAGCACTCAGGTCCGCTCATCCGCTCCTCGAGGAGGAAGGCTCCGCGGGCGGCGAGGGCGGTGATCGCCTCGGCCGTCGACGTGTCGTCGGTGGGAACCACCACACCCTTCCCGGCCGCCAAACCGTCCTGTTTCACCACGACCGGAGATCCGAGTGAGCGCCACCAGTCGAGCGCCTCGTCAACCTGGCCGGCGTCGAAACGCGACCAGCGCGGGCCGGGGATGCCGAGTCGGGTCGTCACGTCACGGGCATGAGCCTTCGATGACTCGAGACGGGCGAGTTCGGCTGTCGGTCCGAAGCAGGGCACCCCGGCGGCCGCGCAGGTGCTGGCGATACCGGCGACGAGCGCCGCCTCGGGGCCCGGAATCACGAGGTCAACCTCGGAGAGACGTCCGTCGATACCGGTCACGTCGGGGACCATGAGCACCTCATGGCCAGAGGTACGGCAGTTGAGGGCGATCGCGTGCTCGCGGCCCCCGGCGCCGACGACGAGGACCCGCATCAGGCGAGAACCCCCTCGAAGGACAGTTTCGCCTGAGCGTCTCCGACCGAGATCGGGTAGTTGCCGGTGAAGCAGGCGTTGCAGTACCCCGACCCATCCGCCGACCCGACGGCGCGCATCATCCCGTCGAGGGAGAGGAACGCGAGGCTGTCGGCACCGATGAACTCGCGCATCTCCTCAACGCTTTTGCGGCTCGCCATGAGATCGCCGTCGTGGCCCATGTCGACACCGAAATGGCAGGCGTGGGTGATCGGCGGGCAGGTGATGCGCAGGTGCACCTCGGTGGCCCCCGCCTCGCGGAGCAACCGCACCAGCGGTCCCGCGGTGGTGCCCCGAACCAGTGAGTCGTCGATCATGACGACCCGACGACCCTCGAGGTTCTCGGCCAGAGCGTTGAACTTGAGGGCGACTCCGCGCTCGCGCATGTCTTGGGTCGGCTCGATAAACGTTCGGCCGATGTAACGATTCTTGATCAACCCGTCGTTGAAGGGGATCCCGCTCGTGCGCGAGTAGCCAACGGCCGCCGGGATGGAGGAATCAGGAACCGGCACCACCACATCGGCCTCGACGCCCGACTCAGCGGCGAGCTCCTCGCCGAGACGCTGTCGGACGTGATGGACGTTGTGCCCGTCCCACACCGAGTCAGGTCGCGAGAAGTAGACGAACTCGAAGGTGCATCGGGCCGGCTTGGCCGGAGCGAGAGCTTGGCGGCGTTCGATCTCCGCCCCGCGAAGCGAGACGATCTCACCCGGGGCTACCTCGCTGATGTCGGAGCACCCGAGGGTGACGAGGGCGCAGGTCTCACTCGCGATCGCGTGACCGCCCTGAGGGAGGCGCCCGACCGAGAGCGGTCGGAAGCCCCACGGGTCGCGAACGGCGATCACCTGGTCGGCGGTGAGGAGGACGAGGGAAAACGCGCCCTTCCAAGCCGGAGCGGTGCGCTCGAGGCGCTCCTCCCAGGTGCGGCCACCGGATGCGGCGAGCATCAGGGTGAACACCTCGGTATCGCTCGTCGCCGTCAGACCGAAACCGCGGGCCAGCAACTCGTCGCGAAGGCTCGAGGCGTTCACCAAGTTGCCGTTGTGAGCGACCGCCAGCGGGCCGTGCATCGTCTCGACCAGGAACGGCTGAATATTGCGGGCCGCGTTCGAACCGGTGGTCGAGTACCGCGTGTGACCGATCGCGTGATAGCCGGTGAGCGGAGCGAGGGTGTCGCCAGTGAACACGTTGGCCACCAGGCCTTCATCTTTATGAACCCTCGCGCGACGCCCGTCGCTGACCGCGATGCCGGCCGCCTCTTGTCCACGGTGCTGGAGAGCGAAGAGCCCGAAGAAGGCCATCTGGGCGACCCCATCGCCGTGGGGAGTGGAGATGCCGAGCACTCCGCACTCCTCGTTCGGTCGATCGTCGGTGGGGCCGGAGATGTCGGGTTCGTGCACCCGTTGCTCCCGACCGAGATGCACCCTCGTCGTCACCATGTCGCGACCTCCCTGCAGTTCTCCTTGACGCGCCCTTCGATGGAACCAGAGACCGGCGCGAGATCATCCCCGGTGAGCATCGTGAACACCCTCCGGTAGCGGTCGGCGACCGCAAGCCACACCTCGCGATCGAGCTCAGGGGGCTCCCCGTGACCGGTGAAGCCCTGTTCGGCGTAGAGACGCCGAACGAACTCTTTATCGAGGCTCTCGGGCTCCTCGCCTCGCTCGAGACGCTCCGCGAGACCATCCGCCGACCACCAACGAGACGAGTCGGGGGTGTGAACCTCGTCGATGAGAAGAAGTCGTCCGTCGGCATCGATTCCGAACTCGTACTTGGTGTCGGCGAGCACCAGTCCGGCCGTCTCACCGAGTTCGCGGCCCCGCTCGAAGAGCGCCAACGCCACCTCGACGACCTGTCCCCACAGCGCGCGATCCACAAGACCGGAGTCGGCCACCTCGTCGACGGTCACTGGGCGGTCATGGCCACCGGCCTCGGCCTTGGTGGTCGGCGTGACGATCGGGCTCGGCAGCGCGTCGTTCTTCACGAGGCCGTCGGGCAGCCGGTGGCCGTAGAGGTCGCGACCACCCGCGGTGTACATGCCCCAGATCGACGTGTCGGTCACCCCGGTGATGCGGCCGCGCACCACCACCTCAACCGGGAGCGGGGTGGCCTCGCGGGCGACCGTCACGTTCGGGTCGGGAATCGACAGCACGTGGTTGTCGACGATGTCGGCGGTTCGCGCGAACCAATGCGCGGCGAGCCGATTGAGCACAGCCCCCTTGTCGGGCACCGCCGCCAAAATCCGATCGAAGGCCGAGAGGCGGTCGGTGGTGACGAACAGTCGCCGGCCGCCGCGATCGTCGTCGGGAAGACGCCAGGAGATTCGCACCTTGCCGTCTCGACGGTCGGGTAGATCCATATCCAGATCAACCAAGGTGTCGGCGAGCACCTGCATCAGGCCGTCACCGCGTGTCGAACGCCGGCCTCGAAGATCGCGAGGCCGAGATGGGGACGCGCCGCCTCGCCGTCGAGCACCGGGTGCTGGCGGGTGAGCACATGGTTCTCTGGGTGGGGCATGAGGCCGAGTACGAGCCCGGTCTCGTCGCACACCCCCGCGATGTCATCGACGGACCCATTCGGGTTCGGCGACGAGTAGCGGAGGGCGACCTGACCGTTCGCGTGGAGGCCCGAAGGATCAGGATGCACGTATCGACCCTCGCCGTGAGCGATGGGGCAGTGGATCTCGGCATCCGACCCGGAGGTCCACACCGACCGCGACCCGGCGACCGGGTCGAGTCGTACCCAGTCGCAGATGAACCCGCCGCTCGAGTTGTGACCGAGGGAGCCGGGGAGTAGTCCGGCTCGCGTCAGAACCTGGAATCCGTTGCAGATGCCGATCATCGGAACGCCGCGGTCGACAGCGGCGCGTAACGGGTCGCCGAGGGCGACGCTCAGGTCGAGGGCGAGCAGTCGACCGGCGCCGAGCGCGTCGCCGTAACTGAACCCGCCAGCGACCACCACGAGAGCGGCGTCATCGAGAGGTGTCGGATCAGCGGCGAGTTCCGAGGCGAGGCGGATCGTGGGATCGGCCCCCGCTGTCTCGAGAGCGAAGGCGACATCGGGGTCGCGGTTGGTTCCCGGGCCCGTGATCACGAGAGCGGTCGGGCGCTTCACCGTGGATCCCCCGTGTGAGCGGTCACCAGTTGTTCGACCGGGATGGACTCGCCCGCGAGTCTGAGCAGACCGTCGTCGGTGACCGCGCCGATGACCGTGGCGTCGTCACCGAACCGTTTGACGAACGAGTCGACATGCTGCGGAGCGACCTCAACGAGCAGGCGTCCCATCGACTCCGAGAAGAGCCCGACCGTCACATCGTCGTGTCCGACGTTGTCAAGTCGGGCGCCGAGTCGGCCGGCGATACACATCTCGGCTGCCGCGAGAGCGAGGCCACCCTCGCTCAGGTCGTGACAGGCGACGACTTCTCCGGCGAGTATCGCCGCGTGAAGTGACCGGTAGCGCTGCGGCGCGGCAGCGTCGGGGGCTGGAACGCATCCCAGGTCTCCGGAATGAGGCCGAACCATGTCGAGATGACTGCCGGCGAATTCGGCCCGGGTGATCCCGAGGAGCACGAGGGTGTCGCCGGCGACGCGAAGTCGCGGGGTGATGGATCGCGCGACGTCGGGGACGTGCGCGACGGCCGTGATCACGAGGGTTGGGGGTACGGCGTGGCGACTGCCGTCGCTCGCCGTGTACTCGTTGTTGAGCGAATCCTTCCCCGAGACGAACGGCGCGGCGAACGCTCGAGAGGCGGCGACGCACCCGTCGACGGATGCGACGAGGTCACCCATCGTCGATCGTCGCCGAGGATCACCGAAAGAGAAATTGTCGAGAAGTGAGATCCGATCCGGATCGGCGCCGACCGCCACCACGTTGCGGATCGCCTCGTCGACCACGCTCCACCCCATCCGCTCCGGGTCCGCGAGCCCATGCCACGGGTTCACACCGATACCGATCGCGACGCCGTGCTGATCGCGAGGCTCGGCGAGCACCACCCCGTCGGCCGGAGCGTCGCGCTCCACTCCGGTGATCGGTCGGACGACCGTCGTCCCGCGGATCTCGTGGTCGTAACGATGGATGATGTCGGCCCGCGACCGAAGATTCGGGTGAGCGAGTAGATCGAGCAGGACGGCGGCTGGATCGTCGACCTGCCGAGCGGCCTCGGTGCGAACCGGTCGCGGCAGATCGGCGGGAAGGCGCCGTTGGGGGCGTCCGTCGTGGAGAAACTCGGTGTCGAGGTCCACGACGGTCTCCCCAGCACAGCGGACGACGAGCCGGCCGGTGCCGGTGAACTCGCCGATATCGGAGAACTCGACACCGAAGCGATCGCAACGAGACCGCATCGCCTCGACGCGCTCGGGCGCAACGGCGATCACCATGCGCTCCTGCGCCTCCGAGAGCCAGATCTCCCACGGCTCCAAGCCGGCGTATTTGAGAGGGACCCGGTCGAGATCGACATCGGCCCCGACACCCTCGGCCATCTCACCGACCGCGCTCGACAGCCCGCCCGCACCGCAGTCGGTGATCGCGGTGAACAACTCCTCGGCGCCGACGAGCGCATCGATCAGGAGCTTCTCGGTGATCGGATCGCCGATCTGCACGCTCGCTCCGGCTACCTCACCAGTGGTCGCGTCCATCGTCGCCGAAGAGAACGTCGCGCCACGGATCCCGTCGCGCCCCGTTCGCCCACCGAGCACGATCACGCGATCACCGGGATGGGGGCCGTCGTGGGAAGTCCATCCCTCGGCCGTGCCGATGCAGCCGGCGAACACGAGGGGATTCGTGGTGTAGGCGGGGTCGTAGAGCACCGCCCCGGCGACCGTCGGCAAGCCGATCTTGTTGCCGTAATCGGCGACCCCGTCGACGACACCCTCGGAGATACGCAGCGGATGGAGCGCCCCCTCCGGGATGGCGTCAAGCGCGAGGTCGCGCGGCCCGAAGCAGAGAATGTCGGTGACGGCGATCGGCCGATGAGCGATCCCGAGCACATCGCGGATCACGCCGCCAACACCGGTGTTGGCGCCACCGAACGGCTCAATCGCCGACGGATGGTTATGGGTCTCCGCCTTCAACGCGATGGTGGTACCGGTCACGTACTCGACGACCCCGGCGTTGCCGACGAATGCAGACCTGACGAACGGCGCGTCGATCTCCTCGGTGCAATCGCGCAGTTGGCGAAGCAGGGGCTCGCGTTCGCCAGCCTCGGTGTCGATGACGGCGCGGAAGGTCTTGTGCGCGCAGTGCTCACTCCACGTCTGAGCGAGGGTCTCGAGTTCGACGTCGGTCGGTTCGCGGCCCTCGGCGGTGAAGTGGTCGCGGATGACCGCGAGTTCCTCCGGATCGAGGGCGAGGCCGCGCTCAGCCGAGAGGGCTGCCAATTCTTTGTCGCTCAGCGTGGTGACCGTGATCCGCTCAGCTGGATGGCGAAGGTCGGCGGGTGGGCTGAGTGGTGGATCGGCAGTTCCGAAGGTCCAAGTTTCGACGACCGGATTGGCGACCACTCGCTCAACAAAGCGACGAGCGACTTCCTGGGTGGTGTCAGCGGAGAAGGTGATGCGACGTCCGGTGACCGCGGCGTCAACGGCGATGCCGAGGGTGCGCGCGGCGACCAGGACAGCGGCGGCCTCGGCATCGGTGACACCCGGCAGAGGAGTTACCTCGATGCCGTGATCACTCGGGGCGTCCCAGGTGCCGTTCTGGAGCAGTGGATCGACGAGCAGGTCGGTGAGACGAGCCCGGGATTCAGCGTCGAGGGAGGCTCGGAGGTGGATCACATCCGCGATGCCAAGTTCATCGGGAACGGTGATGCCGAGCTGGTCTCCGGCTGCTTGCAGGGCCTGCGTCCTCGGGTCTCGGGCGACTGCCGTGATCGTCAACCGGAGCGAGGGAGGCACTGCCTCGACCTTAGGCGACCGACCCGGTCGCTCAGGCTTGGTTGAACGAATAGTCCACGCGGTTTCGGCCGCCTTGGGCCGAGGTCGATGGGATGAGCGCTCTGGCAGGATGATGGCGTGATCGAACGTCGCCGCCGCACCGTGGTGGTCGGCGGTGGGGTGGCTGGTTGCGTGCTCGCCTCGCGGCTTTCCCGCGTTGACGATGTCGTGCTCATCGAGGCCGGTTCGAGGGTTGACGCAGCTTCCGTCCCGGTGGATGTGCACGCCGCGCTCGCCACCCCGGGACTCACCTGGCCCGGAGTGAAAGCACGCCGGGTTGCCGGTGGGCCGTTGGTCGCGTATCCGGTGGCGCGAGGGGTTGGAGGCGGGAGCCTGGTGAATGGACTCGTCGTCGAGCGTTTATCGGGCCCCCTTGTCGCCGAGGAGGTCGGAGCCAACGAGTTCGGCTCCGTCGATCGAGCGCTCGTAACGGGTCTTGGGGCTCGCGCGGTACGTCTAAGCCGGCGGAGAGGGATGCGGGCCGCTGCGTCCAACGTTGATCTCGAGGCGGTTGATCTTCGCCTTGGCGCAACAGTCGATGGTCTCGTTGTCGGTGGGGGTCGCGTGATCGGCGTTGAGATCGCCGGCGGCGAGGGCGACACGGTGGTTGAGGCTGATCGGGTGGTGCTCGCCGCGGGCGCCTTCGCGTCTCCACGGATCTTGCTCGCCGCGGGCCTCGGTGGGCCGGCAGTTGGACGTGGCGTGCAGGATCATCCCTCCGTGGTGCTGCCCCTCGATGGCCCCGGCCAGTTCGACGGACCGGTGAGTGGTGCCGTCGCGCGGTTCGACGGCATCGAGGTGCTCGCCCTCAATCGGCTTCCTGACGGTCAGTGCGGGGTCGCGGTGGCACTGCTCGATCCGGCTTCGCGAGGTCGGGTGACCATCGAGGAGATCGACCTCAACTTGCTCGATGAGAACACCGACGATCTCGCCCGACTCACCGCCGGTGTCAGCGTCGCTATCGGTCGGCTGAGCGACGCGCTCGCCGCCGAGGGACTCGCCTTCGCCGACGAGATCCCGAAGTCGGGCGACATCTCATCGCTTCGCGACTGGGTGCGGTCCCAGGTGGCGACCGCCGATCCCGTCTACACCCACGCTGCTAGCTCCTGCTCGCGCGACGTCGTCGATGAAGGTCACGCCGTCGGTGGTGTCGAGGGACTGTTCGTCGTCGACGCATCGACGCTGCCTGGGGTGCCGACCGGCTCGATGATGAACGCGATCCTCGACCAGGTCGATGTCGTCTCGGGTCGATGGATGTCGAGCTAGCTGGGCTGGTTCGCTCGACGCCGGATGGAGAGCCGCACGGCGAGCACCCAACCGACCACGACAGCCCCCGCGAAAATGAACCACTGCACCGCGTACGACAGGTGGGAGCCCTCACTGAGATCAGGTCGCACCACCGGTTGCGGGAGACCATCCGCCTCCGCCGGCGACGAGGAGACCAACTCGAGGTACACCGGCGCCAGATCGGTGAACTGTCGCGACAGTCGAAGGAGGTCGAGACGCTGAACCTCGGTGAGCAGCCCATCCGATGGGTCCCGAGCGCCGACAGCGCTGCGCTCCTCGCTCGGGCGAAGCCGGCCGAGCACCTCCACCTCGGTGCCGGGCAGCGGCGGATCGTCGACACCAAGGGGAACGAATCCGCGGTTGACGAGCACGACCCGACCATCGTCGAGGAGGAGCGGCGCGACGAGGTTGTCGCCGGCGCGGCCGTACTGCGACCGGTTCACCACCCGCAGCGACGCGCTCTCGTCGTAGGTGCCCGACACCGTCACCGGTCGCCAAGCGATTCCAGAGTCGTCAACAGCGCCGAGACCATCCGCGTCGGCCCGCCAATCCCGGTCGACGAGTTGATCGAAGGGAACCGGGGTGCTGTCGTAGGAGGCCTCGACCACGGCGTTGAAGGCGCGGCGCTCATCGAGTCGTCTCAGTTGCCAGAACCCGAGGTTGACCATCGCGACCACCCCGACCACCACGAGCAGATGGAAGGCGATCCATCGTGGGGAGACGAGGAATCGAGGCACACCGAGAAGGTACCGGCGGCGCAGGAGTCGGCGTCGGGCGGAGCGCCTGCGAGGATGGTCACATGAGCGGCGCAGAACTGCCCGACTTCCACATCCCCCACGCCGAGAAGATCGAGTGGATGATCGAGACCAACGGTTGGGCGCTCGAAGCGGTCACGCCCCGGTCCGACCTCGACCCACCGGTTCCCGCCCACGCGTACACGATCGGGCTACCGGCAGCCGTCGGGTTCCCTGAGATCGCGCTCTACGGTCTCACGCCCGCCGCGGCGAATGGACTCCTCTCCATGGTGGTCGACGCGCTTCGTGGGGGCACCGACATCACCATCGGCGACGAGCTCATCGGCCTGCTCGACAACGGACTCCGCTGTCGATTCGTACCGGTCGTCGCCGAAGAGGCCGCGACCCGCTTCCCGACAGCGGTTGCCTGGTACCGCGGCGAACTGCCCGACGTTGTTCAGTTGCTGTACCCCGACCGGAACGGCTTCATGCCCTACGAGACCGGGTTCGACCAGCGGATGCGACTCGCCCAGCCGGTCGTTGGCACGCTCTCATGAGTGCGCGCCCGGTGCTCGTGTTCGACGGTGACTGCGGGTTCTGCACGACCTCGGCCGGTCTCGCGGATCGGTGGCTTCGTATCCCGACCGTGGCCCCGTGGCAACGACTCGATCTCGAGGCGCTCGGCCTCGATGAACAGCGCTGCGCTGAGGCTCTCCAGTGGGTTGGTGTGGACGGTGAGGTGCTGTCCGCCGAGCGGGCGGTTATCGCCGCGCTTCGACATCGCGGTGGTCCATTCATCGTGCCGGCGCTGGTGTTGGCGGCGGTCCGGCCGCTCGCTGGCGTGGCCTATCGGTTCATCGCGCGCAACCGACATCGTCTGCCGGGTGGCACCCCGGCCTGTCGGCTCTGACCTTGGAGTCCGCGGCGGGTTAGGACGCCGCGAGCGGCGCCCGGTCTCGATACTCGGCCCACTCCCACTCGCAGCCGTGCTGGTCGAGTAACTCGAGGAACGGCTCGCTCGGGAGGGCCTCGGGGCCGACCACACCGGGTCGACGCCACGCGCCGGTGCCCATCAACTCGATGGCCACCGCTGGCATCACCGCGGTCTGCCAGACAACGGCTTGATGGCCGAACTCGCGCATGGACCAGGCGTTATCGACCAGGTGGTACACGTAGACCTCACGTGGCTCGCCGTCAGGGGAGAGGCCCCGCACCCAAGTGCCAGCGCAGGTGCGGCCGGTCATGTGCTCACCGAGAGTGGCCGGGTCGGGCAGGGCAGCGGCCACGACATCGCGGGGTGACACCTTGACCCCGCGCACCTCGACTGGCTCGGTCGACACCAGGTCGAGTTTGTCGAGGGTCTTCAACACCTGAATGAAGTCGCGACCGAGGCCGTACTTGAAGGTGACCCGTTCCACGTCGATCCACCGCGGGATGAGGATCACCTCTTCGTGTTCGACGTTGACGCATTGGATCGCCCCGATGCCCTCGGGGAAGGTGAACATCTCGGGCTCGCTGAACGGCTCGGTGGTGAACCATCCACGATCACGCTCGTAGATGACCGGGGGGTTGAGGCATTCCTCGATGGTCGTCCAGATCGAGAAGGTCGGGGCGAAGTCGTATCCCTCGACCACGAGGTCGGCGCCGTCGCGCACCCCGATCTCATCGATGCGAGAGAAGAGATGGTCGGCGGCGTAGCGGGCGGCCACATCGGAGAAACCGGGCTCAACACCCATCCCGACGAGCGCCATCAGGCCGCGGTTCTTCCAGGCCGGGGACTGGGCGAACTGAGCATCACCCAAACGACGACCGACCTTCGCGTACGGCTCGGTCGGATGGGGGACCGAGGTGTTCATCGCCATGTCGACGTAGTGGCATCCGGCGTGGAACGCCGCCTCGAAGATCGACGGGTTGAGCCACGGGTCGCAGGCGTTCAACACGACATCGGCTCGAGCCTCGGTGGCGAGCGCCGCGACCGCTGTCGAATCAGAGGCATCGACCTGTGCCGCGCGGATCCGACGACCGTCATCGCCGCCCTCCGCGGTGTCGACTGCGGCCTCGGCGCGCTCCAGGTCGATATCGGCGACGGTGATGTGCTCGTAGGCCTCCCGGCGTGAGGCGATGGCCACGAACGCCGAACCGACCCCGCCGGAACCGACCACGAGAACTCGCATGTGGTCAAGGTACACACCGGCCCATCAGCCAACTACCGTCGGCGTATGCGACCGGAACGCCCCCTCGCCGACCGTCTCGCCGGCGGCGCGACCGTGCTCATGCCGGGGGTGTGGGACCCGCTGTCAGCGCTCGTCGCGGTCCGGTCGGGATTCGACACCCTCTTCGTGTCGGGTTTCGCGATGTCGGCGAGCCTGCTCGGCGAACCCGACCACGGCATCCTCACCCAGTCCGAGGTGGCCGAGACCGCTGGACGAATCGGTCGGCGGCTCGCCCGTCTCGATACCCCGGTCGATCTCATCGTCGACGCTGACACCGGTTACGGCGGTGAGGCGAACATCCGCCGCACCGTCGAACTCTGGGAATCAGCAGGCGCCACCGGGCTCTTCCTTGAGGATCAGTTGTGGCCGAAGCGTTGCGGCCACATGGATGACAAGCAGGTCGTGCCTGCCGACGAGTGGCTGGCGCGTCTCAGCGTCGCCCTCGGGCATCGCGACCATCTCTTCGTGTGCGCCCGCACCGACGCGCGCGGCCCCATTGGACTCGACGACGCGATCTCACGGGGCCGGGCCGCGCGTGACCTGGGCGTCGACGCGGTGTTCGTCGAGGCCCCCGGATCGGTCGAGGACTTGCGAGCCATCGCCGATGGCATCCCCGGGGTGCCGCTCGTCGCGAACATGGTCGAAGGAGGACGCACACCGCTGCTCACCCCCGATGAACTCGCCGACCTCGGCTTCTCACTGATCGTGTCGCCGCTGTCGGGTCTGCTGTCGATGTCGGCGGCCCTTGAGGCGTCATTTGACCACCTCCGCGCGGAGGGAACACTGCGCGATCAGCTCGATTCGGTGACCGGTTTCGACGAGTTCGTCGACATCGTCACCGACGTCCCCCGTGC
>Ga0255760_10004478_pt1 | contig 12158 bp, 10 predicted proteins | sample 071ome_25_FD_179960 | JGI IMG/M metagenome (GOLD analysis project Ga0255760, IMG submission 179960) | Coastal salt marsh microbial communities from the Groves Creek Marsh, Skidaway Island, Georgia - 071410BT metaG (version 2) | ecosystem: Environmental > Aquatic > Marine > Intertidal zone >... | reverse complement strand
GGGCAATTCCTCACTCACGCACGCACGCACGCACTCAGCGACGACGACGACGACGACGACGACGATGACTGCGATGGATGCGACGGATGCGACGGATGATGCGCGGATGCGTTTGATGAACCTGTCCATCGTTCTCGCCGAGGAGGGCGAGTGTGGAGTGAAGGAACTGAATGAAGATGATTTGCGAGCGGTGAGCACAGAGGAGGAAGTGAGGAGGTATTACGAGAGCGGTGGGGCGGAGGTTCCCGTCGGGGTGTTGGAGAGGAGGTGTAAACAAGCCGGGGGTGGGCGGGTGTGCATGTCGAGGACGGAGGCGAGGGATCCGGGGTTGGATATGGCGAAGCGGTCGGCGTTGAACTCGCACGCGGACGCGGCGAAGGATTATCGTTCGCACGTCTTTGCGCACGGGATTCCGTTTCGTAAGCACGGGTTGTTTCCGTTGGATGACGCGCTTTTGACCGAGTTGAGCTTGGATGCGTCGTTGAGGCCGTTTCAAAAGGCGATTCCTGGTGGAGAGCGGGGGAAGTTTGCGTCGTGCGAGAGTTGGGCCGTCGGAGACGAAGCCGCGCAGCGGGGATTAGATTTGAGGTATTTCTACAGAGAAGCGGTATCTGGTCAAAGTTTGTATCCAAAACTCGTCGCAGTGGCGAGAGTGGGTGATTCTGGGGCGATAGGTATCGATACTTGGACTTTGGCGCACGGCGGATGCATCGAAACCATCCTCGACGAGTGTACGGCTGAGCTCGTCAAGTGCTACTGCGCGCCGTGCTGCGTCACCATCGATCTCAACGCGAAAATAAAAAAGCCTCTTCCGATTCACACGACTGTTAGGGTTGACGTCGAGATAAAATCGATGGAATCGAATGGTCTTCGCATTTGGACGCGCGCGACGCTGAGTAATCCGGCTGCGAGCCCTGCGGATCGCGTGCTCGCCACGTGCGAAGCGCAGCTTTGTGACGCCGGCATGCTGACGCGCATAAGCACAGAACAATAATCCTATGACTTTAAACCTATTTTATAACACAGACTACCTAACAACTTCTAACAACCCCTTTGGAGTCACTTCCCTCCCACGCTCGGCTCTCCGCCTCGGCGCAAGAAGTAGGCAACTAAATGTCCAGGAACTCGCCCGCCATCAAAAGCTCCAACGCTTCCTCCCCCTTGATTTCAAACCGCGGCGGAGCCGTGGAGGAGTGCTCGTACGTGTGTTTGTACTCGCAATACTCGATAATCTTCCGTAGCGCCGCGCTAGAGATGTCTCGAAGCCTAACCACTCTCGTGCGTTGTTCTTCAAAGTCTCGCGAGCGTTTACACGAGAATAGCCGCTTCAGAACGTTGCTGGCGCACAGTAACTCGTACACGACGACGAACTCATCACCCTCGCTCGATATGAGCGTGATTGGCGTCCGTGGATCGAGCGCCTCGGACGACATGCGTGGCCGCGTGTGAGGAAATCAAACGAGTGAAAGGCTTTTCTTTCAAGCGTGTGAGTCGTTATTTTAATAAAGAGCGACGGGATAGAACAGATGAGTGAAGTGTACTTTTTTATGGAACATTTCGTTACATCGCATCTTTCGATGTGGTAGTGGTACGGTAATGGTGTGTATGTGTGTGTGTGAGAACTAGAACAAGAATCGTACATGCTGGCGAGCAGTCGTGCACTCAGTCTTTCATCGCGTGTAGAGTCAGGTACGGCGCTCGAGAGAATCCTTTTCAGGAGAGAACGCATACCCAGCAGTAGTCGTGTGCAATGAGTGCATCAGAGCATTTAGCAGCCACCGCGGAGACGAAGCACCAAGTGGAGCGTGGACTCCTTCTGGATGTTGTAGTCGGCGAGAGTGCGGCCATCCTCCAACTGCTTACCGGCAAAGATCAAACGCTGCTGGTCCGGCGGGATGCCTTCCTTGTCTTGGATCTTGGCCTTCACGTTGTCGATGGTGTCCGAGGACTCGACTTCCAACGTGATGGTCTTACCAGTGAGAGTCTTGACGAAGATTTGCATACCACCGCGGAGACGAAGCACCAAGTGGAGCGTGGACTCCTTCTGGATGTTGTAGTCGGCGAGAGTGCGGCCATCCTCCAACTGCTTACCGGCGAAGATCAAACGCTGCTGGTCCGGCGGAATCCCTAATAATCACAAACGCGACGAGAAAATAAACGCGCACACAACGTCAGTCTTTCCATTTCCAACGTCGACCACACCCTCGCGCGCCCATCCACCGCGCTTACGCCCTCGAAAACCTCCCTCGGACGTCTCCGAGACGCGCGCCCCTCCCGAGACTCAGAATTCAATTCAACCAGGCACCCCACCCCCCATCGCCGACGCGCGCCCCGAACGCGCGTCTCCCCCGACTCAAACTACGCCCGAGGCATTTTTCCATCATTCCATCCCCATCCCGCGCGTTTCCCACTCGATCCCCGGACGACACGCGCGTAATTACCCCCTCAACAGTAGATCTCACGAACGACGCTTCGCGCACCTTCTTTGTCTTGAATCTTCGCCTTGACGTTATCGATCGTATCCGACGACTCCACTTCCAGCGTGATCGTCTTCCCGGTGAGCGTTTTCACGAAAATTTGCATTCTTCCTTCTTTCTTTCTCTGCGCGCGCGCGTCGGCGTGTGACGGTCGATCGATCCAATCCAGCTTCTTTTCGAAAATCATCGTCATCGAACGAAAAAAACGCAAGTTTGACGCGACGTCATCGAACACAATTTTTGGTCTAGGGGGTGGGTAAACCACGGGTCATGAACCGCCGATTTCATATTTTGAAAAATCAGAAATTTCCTTCGTCCACGTGGACGACTCTCGTCAACGAAAGTCAAAGGTCGCCGAGTGGGTCCACGATTTATTGAATCATGAACCGTCAATGTTTGCCCCGTCGGTCGTCGACCGAGTGCTTTTGAAACGTCAACAGTTTTTTGCATTTCGTTGCATTTCGTTGCATTTCGTTTCGTTTCGTTCGTTCGGACGGACGCGGAGAGTCTCGACGAGCGACGTTCTTCTTCATCGTAATGGTAGTCGTAAAGTTACACGTACACGTTAATTTATTCCGTGGTGGTGGTACACGTTTCCAGAGCGGTTCGCTCTGGGCACTCTGACGCGCGAGCGGTTTCCTCTTCACCCTTCCGTCTTCTCACCCGCGTCGTCCTCGGCGTCGGTCGCCTCCTCCGGCTCCGGCGCGACGTAATCGAGCCGTAACATCGCCTCGAGGGACTCGCGCTTGTACATCAGCGCGTCGCGCTCTTTATCGATGTCCCACGCCTCTTCCGGTGGGTCCGTTCTCTTCCACCGCTTGTTCTCTTCGATGCGTCGTCGTTCATCCTCGTCCCAGATTTGGTCGTCGTCGCGTTTAGACCACGCGCGCGGGACGACGCAGACGTCGGTTCTTCGTCCTCGTCCTCGTCCTCGGTCGGTGGTGTTCACGTTCGGCGCGGCGCGCGGCGTCGCGAGCGGTCGCAGTCGTGGAAGGAGCATCGTTTTGTGCGGTTGCGGACGCGAGTTTTCATCCACTAGGTTCGTCTTTCGAATTACGAATCGTCGGTTTCGTAGGGACTCCCTCCGGTTTCGTCTCTCACTCTCTGCGCTGCGCCGCGGCGTCAACACATCGCGGCGACGACGACGTACGCGAGCTCGCAGTCGCGCGAGAGAGAAACGAGTCGCGGGGTACCTCTTTCTCGTCACGCGGCGTCGCGCATCGAAACGCGTGAAGCGCGCGCGTGTCGTCCGTGTTGCGTGTGCGTCGCGAACGCAAGGTTTGGATGCTTCGGAGCGCAGTTCGCGGGGGAATCGCGAGCGCGCTCACGAGAACGTGCGCCAAGGAGGAGCGCGCGGGGTGTGGGATTTGGAATCCGGCGGTAAACGCGCTCTTTGCGAGGTTTGCGTCGAAAAAACAGGGCGGGAGCTCGAGTAACGGACGGGATTCCAACCCAAAGTTTCTGGGGTTGAAGAAGGGCAACGGAGAAGTCGTGCGCCCAGGACATATCATAGCTCGACAGCGTGGGACGAAGTGGCACCCGGGAGTGAACTGTGGGATTGGGAAGGATCACACAATCTTCGCCTTGGTGCAAGGAAAGGTTTGTTTTAGCACGGATAAGCTCAAGGGGCGTAAGATCGTACACGTGGCGCCGTTGAACAAGGAACATCCAAAGTACATCGAAGGCATTCCGTGAGAGTCGCGATGGTGTTCGGTAGAATCTTAGCGTCGTTGTCCCAGGTTGGGAAGGACCACGACACGGGTGGTGTAGAGTTTTGGCGCGATCCCATGCGCGCGGGGTGGTTGTACAAGAGAGGCGATGTCATCTCGACGTGGCGCCGCCGCTGGTTCGTCCTCAAGGATGGTAAACTCTTTTGGTTTCTCGACTCCAACGTGACGCCGGAGAGCAAGACGAGGGGGGTGATCGATCTACGGTACTGTCTCTCCGTCGCCAGCGCGATGGATAAGACTGGAAAGGGGGGGTCGTTCGAGATTACCTGCATGGGAGAGTCCAAGGTGTTCGTCGCCGACACGGAGGACGAGAAGGACGCCTGGCTCTCCACCATCGGCTCGGGCATCGTTCGAGCCTCCCACGCCATCACCGAGGAGGCGATGGATTACTGATAGCATTAAAACACACAAACAAACGTTCGCGTTTCGCGAGCGAGCGCCGGCGGCGCGATAGACGTTGGACAGATTGTAACCAAACATCCATCCATTCATATTAGAACATCTCAAAACACCATCAAATGCATACACATTTACTCCCGCATAGACATTAATACCCTTCAATACGCTCACAGAAACTCGAGTTCGCTTCGGCCTCAACGACACATCGCGTCGCGCTCGTCGTCGTCGTCGTCACCCGACCCCTCGTCGACCGACGCCATGCCGCGCGAAACCCGCGCGCGTAAACCCGTTTCCTACGCGGATTCCGGGTCCAGCACCCCGGCGTGGATGGTACGTCGCGACCGCGACCGCAAACTCGCACACCCGAATGGCGCAACCAACGGACGTTTTCAAAAAAAATGCTTGGGAATGCGCGACGGATGGCGATCGAATGACCCGCGTGACGCGAACGGAATGGGTTTATGCGATGCATGCGCGACGATAACGCGGTATGAGTGGGATGGAAGACGCGACGCGGCGATGCGCACGGGAGATGCGCGTGGGTCATCGCTCGGACGCTAAGTCCCCTGCGACAGCTGAGAGAATTTTTTTGAGTGGGTGACTGACGATGTTCGCGCGCGTTTTCTCGCTCGGAAGAAATCCACCAAGGCGTTCACGAAGGAACCGGAGACGCGCGAACGGAAGACGACGTCGAAAGCACCGAAGGTTGCGCCCGCGGCTTCGCCCAGGGCGAAGCGGGAAGATGGAAAGACGTCAAACGGAAAGACGCCGCAGAAGGAGAACTCTCGCCCGTCGGGTGAAGATGAGGCGAGACCGATGAAGCGTGGACGTGGGAGGCCTCCTGGGACGACGAAGGAGGCGATGGCGAAGCGCGCTGGATCTGGAGCCGGGAATAAGAAGTCGACGACGTCTTCGAGAAAGGTGAGCGCCATGGGTAAGGCGGCGGCCATCGCCAAGGAGGGCCTGAAGCGACCGGCAAAGTATTTCGAATCTAACGAGCGATCGGATTCCGGACGTGCGAAGAAGAGTTCGAAGTTAGCGTCTATTTCCTCTCCTGGAAGCGATAGCGATAGTCCGGGATTTTTGCGTCGAGTGAGCACGCCCGGTGGAAAGACTCCGCCGCGAGGACGAGGCCGCCCGCCAAACAATTCCAAGCTCGGTAGAGCGGCGGCGGCGGCGACTGAAGCGGCGAACAGGGCGAATGGTGTCTTAAACGCCAACGAACCGACCGCTCCGCAGTCCACCGCGTGGAGCGGAGCCTACCGCATGCTCCAGTCGGCGTTTGAGAAGCTTCAAGCCAAGTACGACAAGCTTAAGTCTACCAAGATGCAAGATTTGATGTACGAAGCGGAACGACAGCAAGGGGCGTTGATGGATCACGAACGCAAGGCTGAAGAGTTGGTTCATCATTTGAGAACGGAGGCGGATCGACAGCGCGATATCGCGTCGCGCGCGGAAGGTGCGAGCGAAAAGGCTTATGAGTTGGAACGAGAAAACGCCGAGCTTCGCGAGACAGTGCTGTCGTATCAAGGCAAGATGTTGCGAATGGAGCAAGAATTGGAAGACATCCGCGCCGGCAAGGTGGACGACATGCGAGCCGGAGGAAGCGGCCGAGGCGACGATTTCGGTGCATACGAGCTTGAAGCGCTCACCGGTTTGAGATGGTTGAAGAAGCCGCGCGACACGCACCAATTTACGCACGTTGCCACCGGTTTCAGCTTCCAACTTAGCGCTCGAGAAGGCGACGACGACGAACCCATCGGTTCGGATCCCATTCGACCACCCAAACCCGGTCACGAAGTCGCCGAAGAGGTCAGCTACGTCCCTCTCGGCGAGGGTTCTGTCTCTGGCCTCGTTCCATCCTTCCTTGCCGACCCCATGGACTTTGACACTGCCGACATGCCCATCTTCACCTATAAATTACTCCAAGCTCTGCACACCGCGGCGAGTCAGCGCATTGGCGCCGCGATGCAGCGCGCCTGAGCTCGCGTAGTCGTCTCTTTCGGTCTTTTCCATACATCGATCGGATCGACGCGCGCGGCTTTTAGAATACAAATTTGTCACACAAGTCACGAAAGCAACCAGGCAAACGTTCAACTCGTACAATCAATATACTCACTGTTTACACATATAAGTGATGAAAATGTAACACGATTCGCACGCGTGCGTCGGGTGCCCTGCAGATCGCGTCGCGCACGGCAAAACCATGGCGTCCACGTCCGCGTCCACGCTCGAGAGCGACCTCGAGGCGGAGTCCCGCAATGTCTCCAGCCTCGTCTTCCAGATGACGACGCACGTGAGCGCGTTTAAACGCTCGGTCGACGTGCTCGGCACAGGAAAGGATACGCGGGAATTGCGAGCGAAACTGCACGAACAGCGAGAGAAACTCGGCGTCATGGCGCGAGACGCATCGTTGGCGGTGAAGAGGTTGGCGCAGGCGGTAACGAGCGCGATCGATGTCGACGATGAGGATCGAGCGGAACACGTGGCGAAGCATCAAAAGTTGGTGAAGGATTTCCACGCCGTGTTGAAAGATTTCCAAAAGGCGCAACGCACGTGCGCGGAACGAGAGTCCACCTTTTTGCCGCAAAAGGGCAAGGGTAAGCCATCTTACGGAACCATGGATGAAGAGACCGCAGGTGGCGAAGGAGGGGCGTATCAGGAGTCGGAACAGCTGATGCAACAACAGCAGCGCAGCGACTTTGCCCAGGTGGAGAGCGAGCTCGAGTACAACAACGCTTTGATTGAGGAGCGCGAGCGGGGCATCTTAGAAATCCAGCAGCAAATCGGCGAAGTGAATGAAATCTTCCAAGATTTAGCGGTATTAGTGAACGAGCAAGGCGCGATGATTGACGATATTGAAGCGAATATCGTCAGCACCGCAGTGCGAACGAAGGATGCCCAAAAGGAACTGACGAAGGCGGACAAATCGCAGAGAGCGGCGAGAAATCGTCTCATCTGCATCGTCATCGCGGTTCTCGTCGCTCTCATTGTATTGATCCTCTTCTTGCTTCAATGATTCCGTCCGTCGTGGTCGAAGCTTTTTCAGGTAGAATGCGACTGTTGTAACAGATTAGAAGATATTGAGACTACACAAAGAATTTTAGTTTGGTGTCATTCAACAAGCACCCAACACAACTCATCAAACGTCGGCGCGCGCCTCTTCCATCGTAGCGTAGCCCTTTGGAACCTCGGGAAGAGAGCGAACCGCGAAATTGAACTCCTCGATGAGCGTCCTGATGAGTCCGAGACGTTTCTCGTTGAGTCCGCGAGGCTGAAAGAAGTCTTGCAACTGCAACCCGGTCGACTCATCCCATTCAGGCGGCAGTGGGATCTCTTTCAACACTGCCGGACCTTCGCCGAACTGACCGTCTCCGTACGAGCGCTTATCGAACTTCCAGAGGAGTTTGTTTTCTTTATCGTAAATTTCCGGCCCCCAAGTGTAGTGCAAAATGTACGCGTTTCCAAGTTCAGTGTCGGCGGGCGGCTGCGCCATCAAGAGGCTATTCGGGCTAATATCGAGCTTGTGCTCGACTCCACTCGCGAGTGCGGCGAGGTCGTACGCGTACATATCTCTGACCCAGCCAAGATCTTTACGAACCGCTTCGGGTTGCTCCGTCTCGTTGACAAACTTAGCCCACAGCGGAGCAATCTTTCTCAAGTCGACGGTGTTCACGACGGACGGCGCGTTACCAGTCGGCGGCATCTTCGCACCGCCCTCAAAGTACTGAGGATACAATCTCTTAATCGTCCGTTGAGTCGGACTCATGTATCCAAATTTGAAGCCCATAGCTTGCCCGACGGGCAACAAGATTTCAGGTGAGGGCGACTTGACGATGATGTGATCCGTCTCCACCATGACGATGTGTGAGCAGCGCTCAGAGTCGGCAGTTTGTAACCAATCCGTGACAGCCTGGGAACGGTCAGCGACGGGATAGTCGCACCAACCGTCGCACTTTGTTTGTACAGGATTGAATCTGATGGTGGGAATTTCGTGCATCAGCTCGTCTGCTCGTCCCTTGTGCAAAATTCTCGTAAACGCCTTCATGATGCTCCCCGGTTCCTTTGCGTGTCTCAGATAACTCGCGTACATCACTCTAGACTGCCAATTCATGTACACGTTACCATTGCTCGTCATGATGGTGTGCAAGCATTTCGGCATGTCCGTCTTCCCAGTCGCCGGTTTGTACTTGACCTCCTGAATGTTACTTGGCAACTTGAAGTAACCAGAGGTCCACTGCACGCCCACGCCGCTATTTGCGGGCTTGGATTTCTCCGGATTTTCCTCGTATTTGAGCCAGCACTGCTTGTTCTGCTCTCCGTATACCCACGTAGAACATCTGTTCGCACCGTTCGCGTTCATTTGAGCGCAGGAATCGCAACAGGCCCCGGCATCCGGCTGTTCGTTACGATCGCCAGATTTAACCACCGACCCCCACAACTCAGTATTCTTCTTACCGTTACACGTCATGTCCACGTCCGCCGCAGAAGACGCAGCAGACGCCTTGGCAATGTTAATGAGTAACGGATCCGAATAAGTCGCGCTATCCTTGCTAGAAGCGTCCACGGACGGCGCCGCGTCTACGACTTCCGAGGATGTCTCCGTATCTCTCTCAAATGCCGTTTCGGTTCGTGCGTCCTCCTCCTTGTTTTCCTCTTCCTCCACGACATCCACGACTTCGGCGTCTTCATCGCTATCGCTCGTCGTTCGCAACGTGTTCGCGCGAGAAATCGATGCTCGGCCATCCGAAACCGTCGTTCCCATCGACTCATCGCTCTTTCGTCCCAGAGCGCTCGCCGTCAGTTTGACAGCCTCGTCCGCCGCCTCTGCGACCAACGTCCGTTCCTCACGCACCTCGGTCAGCGTTGTCACCTCCTTTTGCGCATCCTTCGCCGCCTGTTCCGCCGTCTCCTTCTCATCCCGCACTCTCTCCAGCGTTTTCTTCGTCTCGGCAGCCTCTCGCTTGTGCGTTTCCAGTTCCACCCGCAGTTCGGACAACTTCTTCAGCTCTCCCTCCAACTCCCGCGCTCGTTCTTTATACGCCGACAGCGCCTCCGACGCGCGGTCTAACTCGAGCGCACGCGTTCCCGCCCGTCCGATCGCTCCGACGACGGCTCGCGAGAGGAAAAACGCGATGACGACGATGATCAGAAACGGAAGTCTCGTCGTCAGCGAACGAGCCGCTCTCGACGCACTCGACGCCGACGCGCCCGGCGGGGCGTACCGACGCGTGTACGCCATGTTTCCGTCGCCAAACGAGCGCGATAAATGCGCTTCTTTTCGCCTTCGGCGCGCGTCCGAGTCCGCGGCGCGTGACTCTGTCGTCGTCGCGATCGAATTCGTCACCAGTAGCTCAAGATTAGACTGGTTGTTTGGTCGAGCGTCGGTTCGGCGCGCGAGCGAATTAACAAACAAACGGGACGATGCTTTAATGTAATTTGTATGAAATATCATAACATGCTCTGAGCTACGCGACGATCATCCGGAGACACCAAAGTCTCCGATCCGATCCGTCGCCTACCAACCAAAAATCAAACTCTTCAATCGCTTCGAGCGAGCGACCGGGGCGGGTATCCGTTCCGGCGCTCGCGCGGTCGGATTAAAAAATTTAGATTTGCGCTTGGATCATGTCCGCCGCTTCTTGGACGGTGGCAATCTTTTCGGCACCTTCTTCATCGAGCGTGATTTCGAATTGTTCTTCGAGCGCCATCATGATTTCGACGGTGTCGAGAGAGTCGGCGCCGAGGTCGACGAACTTGGCGTCCGCGGCGACGGCGTCGAGATCCGTGCCGAGTTGCTCGGAGATGATGGAGCGAACCTTGTCGAGGGTGTCTTGGGACTGCGCGAGCGAAAAAGTAAAAGCGACGTCACGCGCGCGATGATATCGAGGTTAGTCTCCGCGCTCACTAAAGCCGACGATCGATCGATCGATATCATCTTTGAAACGATGAGACTCTTTGAAGCGAGCGAATCCAACAGTGTGCCCGTCGTCATCGTTCGATCCACTGTATGAGTAAACACTCTCACTGTTATCCGTTTTTCAAAAAGCAGACAACGAGACGAGAGACGAGACGAGACGAGTCGACGAGTCGGCGAGAGTTTGAACGTACCGCGGCGGCGCACACGTTGAAGCGAACGGCGGAGACGGCGACCGGGCGAGCGGCGAAAGCCTTGGTCGGGCGCGCGCGGAATTGAACCTGCGAACGAACGAACGACGAACGAGAGCGTCAGTCGAGGTTCTCGGCGCGCTGCGATGAATCCTTTTCGAGCGTCGTGGGTAGACACGATTGTCGAGTCATGAACCGTCAAAAAAGAAGGAGGAAAACGCGCGCGCGGCGTTCGGGGTAGGGCGCGCGCGGCGATCTCTCGGTTCTCGCGGTTCGACACCGGCGACACCGACGGACGACCGACGGACGACGCCGAACGCGTCGCGTCGCCACGGACGAACGAAACGAACGAAACGAAATTCGTTCATTCCATTCGTTCGCTCCCGCGCGCGCGCGTCGACGCGAAACCGCGAGACACCGACGGCGGAACCATACATCTCGCGAAATCAAATCCACAACAAACCCCTCGCGCGGCGCTCGGGACGCGCGCGAGCGAGCGACGCGACGAAGAACGCGACGCGACGAAGACGCGAACGTACCTTGGCGGCAGCCTTGGCGGACATGGAGGCAGAGAAGATGGCGGACATCGTGTCTGTGTGCGTGTGTCTTGCGTCGAAGAGTGCGGCGGGACGGACGCGTCGCGGTCGGCCGCGCGCGGCGTCGATCCCGGCTGAGTCACTTCGCGCTGACGACACCGCGACGCGTCGGGTGGGGGTCTTACTTAGTTTACCCGTTTTTCTTCGATGTGCGCGCGACGACGACGCACAACGCGCGTACTGTACGGGTACTAATCACGATACACGTGTGTAAGTACGAAAAGAAAATCGCGCGCGCGCGAGCCCGAGCCTAAACCCGAAATTCGGACATGTGGGATATGGGATAAACGCGATGAGTCGTGACTCAAAGTATGTAGGTACTCGTGACTGTTTGGCCATACGTGAGTCGAACGAACGAACGAACGGTCCAGCGCGTGGCGAAGGGTCCGTCTCGTCCGGTCCTCAGTCGGGGGATGATGATGAGCCGAGCGATGATGCACGCGTCGGCGGGTTCGACGGGACGACGACGACGTCCGGTCTCGTCGTCGGGAACGTCGTCGTCGTCGGGAACGCGGCGTCCGAGATGGACGCTTCCGGCGGCGGCGATGCGAAGCGGACGCGAACGACGCGCGGAAAGGACGGGAGAGGAAGACGCGGACGCGGTCGTCGTCCCCGAACCGCCGGCGATGCGGATCGAACGGCGAGGACGGCCACGGAAGGAGGTGCACCGAGGAGACGCGGATGGGGTTCGGAAACATCTCGCGGCGCTGAGTGAGCGGTTTCCAGAGGTGCGGGTGAGAGGGGAGGAGGCGTCGAGGCCGAGGGGCGGACGAGGCGAGGCGGCGGTCGAGGAGGACGCGGGCGGGACGCGGGAAGAGGAGGAGGAGGAGGAGGAGGAGGAGGAGGCG
>Ga0255760_10004468_pt1 | contig 12175 bp, 9 predicted proteins | sample 071ome_25_FD_179960 | JGI IMG/M metagenome (GOLD analysis project Ga0255760, IMG submission 179960) | Coastal salt marsh microbial communities from the Groves Creek Marsh, Skidaway Island, Georgia - 071410BT metaG (version 2) | ecosystem: Environmental > Aquatic > Marine > Intertidal zone > Salt... | reverse complement strand
TCTTGTTGCTCTAGTCGCAGCAGGAGAATGCGGTTGATCAGGTACTGCGCATTGCCGCCGTGGTAGGACAGCAGGGCATCTTGGGCTTTGAGTGCCTTGGGATAATCCTTGAACACGCGCCACTCGAGGTCTACTTGTTGTTCCGCGGTGAAGGTCCAGAATTCCTTGCCGCGCTCGAAGCGAAGCATATTGGCGTCTATTTGCTGCTGCGCCTTGTAGTAGTTTTCGCGTTCGAGTGAAATGACGGCCATCATATAAAACGGAAGCTGTTTATCGTAAAGCTCGCACAGAATGTAGTAGGTATCATAGGCCAATTTTTGATCGCCTTTCTCATAGGCGATGGCGGCCTTGAATAGTAAATATGTTTGGTAATTTGGATGCATTTGTAAACACACTTCAAGGTCGGCGAGCGCGGCATTTAGTTGGCCTAACTCGTAATTTGCCTCAGCACGAAAGAAGTATAAGTCTTCGCGTTGCCAACGCTTGGAAATGGCAATGTCGTAGTGACGCAGCGCATCGGCCGGCTGGGGAGTTTCCAGACTCATGTAGGAGCGGCCGATCAACACATTATCTTGACCGCTGAGCGACTGTCCTTTGGGTGAATATTCAATGATTTCAGCGTATTTCTTCGTGTTCCACAACCTCGCAATGTAGGACTGACCAGCGCTTTGGGTCACGGCACCAAATACGAGGAGGAATAGAAATATTGGCTTGTGTTTCATCACTTAAAGTTCAACGGTTGTTCTAGATCCCAGTTCGCTTTGAGCTCAAAAGATTGTTCGGGTAAAATGAATTCCCCGGAAAGGTTGTTGAACCATGAGGCAGGGGTCCAATTCGAATCTAAATTCTCATCCACAAATCCCTTGAAGGTGTACTTGCCCGGCAACAAATTACCCAAATCTATGTAGGTCGTGTCACCCTGTCTTAAGGGACGAAACTCGAAGTTTCTCTCGTATCCGCTCTCGTGTAAAAGCCATCCGTACGTATCGGTATCTACACCAGGCACTACCAACACCAAATGTCCCAAGTTCTCCGCCTTTGCGGTGTCCAACACGGCGGCGATGGAATCCATTAACCCCTCTTTTGGACCTTCAGGAGTCTCAAACATGGCATTGAAATAAGGCACCGTAATCAAGGAAGAATCCATCCCGGTCGGGTGATTTTTTGACATGCCGAAAGGCTCACTCTCCGAATCCCAAGTCCCATTAAAATTCACATCCTCAAAGGCCAAAACATCGAAGGTTTGAGCCGGCATATAGGCGAAGGAAAAATTCCCGTCTTTGTCGGGAGTGCCGCTAAAAACCGCTGTGCTGACGGTATCCCTTCCGGCAGGAATGAGCCAGATGTTGAGTTTGTCGAAAGGCGTCGTTTTACCTGGGACGACAGTCCCTTGTAAACGAAGGCTGTCGATATACGGCCCCGTGCTCCACACGAATTGAAGATTTTGGTAGGCATTGTTTTCGTTGAGGTCGCCCACGGCGTCGCCGAGTGAAATGCGGTAAGTAGTGTTCGAGAGCAATTCTTGTGGCTCCCACTCGATGAGAAGGCGTTTGCCTTTAATGTCGGCTTCGATACCTTCCAATGTGGGGGTTGTGGTGATTGCAGTACGTAGGTTTTTCGCCTGAATATACTCGTCAAAAGTGACTTCGGCCGTGTTCCCGGACCAATTCAAGGTACCCATGGCTGGACTTTGAGCGACGATAGTAGGGGGAGCTTCATCACGCGGTCCTCCTTGCGGCTGGCTTTGTACGGCGCAACCCACGAGCAAGAGGGCGGTGAAGAAGGATAGTTGGTGTCGCATGGTTTCAAAAATCGCGATTAAAAGTGGTTTTTCGCTCAATTGGACCCTCCTTTCCTTGACAATTTCTCTACACTCACTCTTTGGGCGACTTTACGAAGAATCATAGGAGCAATTATTCTTACCTTTCCGTTCTATTCAAAAATTTCACGCCGTGAAAAAACTACTACTAACCTTAGCCTTAGGCGTTATGAGCTTTGCTGTTCAAGCACAGACCTACTGTACGCCTTCGTATTCCACAGGATGTACATACGGAGATGATATTGACGACGTATTCATCGGGAACTTCTCGGATACAGCGACAGGCTGTACTTCTTCGTACTATAACGTACAGACTTCGGATACCATATTTATCCAACAGACGGTACCTACTTCAGTATCATTCACGTCGAACTGGTCGACCCAATACTTCGCAGTGTGGGTTGATTTCAACGATGACGGTGATTTCTCCGACAGTGGAGAACACTTGTGGTCAAGCCCTACCAACGCGTGGAGTTCAACCGTAGGATCAATCACTATCCCATCGACAGTGAGCTTGGGTTCTTACCGCCTGCGTGTACGTTCAAACTATTCAGCCACCATCGGCGCATCTGAAAGCTGTAGCAACTTTACCTATGGGGAAACACACGATTACACCGTGACGGTAACCACGCCGCCAGCATGTCCTGCGCCAGTATTGGCCAGCTTAACGGCAACAGATACTACAGCGACTATTACTTGGACAAGTAATGACACGGTCTTCAATGTGGACTATAACGTGATGGGTTCTTCGGCAGTTCCAACCACCATTACCGTGTACGATACCACGGCAACCATCACCGGTTTGAGCCCGAACACTTGGTACGAATTCTACCTAGAAACAGATTGTAGTGGTGCCGGTAACGGATACAGCACAACGGTAGGTCCATATTCAGTGAAAACATTGTGTGCTGCATTAAGCACGCCTATTTACGAAGGCTTCGATAACGATTCTGTGGGTTCTTACCTGAATCCAAACGCACCGTCTTGTTGGTATTACGTAGAGGAATCGGGTGCAGCGGGATATGCCTATATCAACAATGCCACATGGAGCATCTCTCCATTGAGCAACTCTAACTACTACTACCTATACAACTCCTACGATGCAGCCTACGAGGCGCTCGTTAGCCCAGCCGTGATAGGCTTGGACAGCGGTACGAAGCAAATGGACATCTGGCTCGCAAACACGGGTTGGTCCGTAGGAAACGACGTCTATGTGGGTACGGTGAGCTCGCCATCGAGCTTATCAAGCTTAGACATCATCGATACGCTTTCTGTACCAAATGGAGGTACTTGGACCAAATTCACCGTGTACTTCGACTCGAGCACCGGATACAACATGTCCGACGATCATATCGCGATCGTTTCTTCTATCACCAGCACCTATAGCGCGGTATATATTGAAGATATCTTAATCAAGGACGCGCCCCCTTGTTTGCCACCATCTGCCATCGGCGTGAGCACAGTGGGCATGGACTCAGCTCAAATTACATACAGCACCAGCGGAATCGCAACTTGGTTGGAATACGGCCCTCCTGGATTTACGCAAGGAACAGGTACCCAAGTCCAAGTCACAGGTTCACCTGCTTGGTTGACCGGTTTGACATCAAACACGACGTACGATGTATATGTCCTTCAAATGTGTTCGGACAGCACCATCTCTCCGGGATACGGTCCTGTGTCGTTCAAAACATTGGCTTGTTCACTATCGCAAATGTGTACGTTCGACATTGAGTTGACGGATACCTGGGGCGACGGATGGAACGGTGCGGAAGTAGAGATTTTGAACTCTAATGGCGGCGTTGAATATACTCTTGGGGCCAATTTCATTACGGGCACCAGCTACACCGAAACCATCAGTCTATGTACGGGTGGGTCCTTCACCATCGTGGTATCAGACGACGGTAGCTATCCAAGCGAGATCGGATTGAACGTCATCTCAGGCGGTTCAACTATTGATTCATACTCGGCAACTTCTGCTACTACTGTAGGGACACAAATGGCGAGCTTCAGCTCAAACTGTAATGCCCTTTGTCCTACTCCGTCAAACTTGACTTACAATGCGGGTAAGAACGATGCATCCTTCACCTTTGACAAGAACGGTGGGACTGGAACTTACGTTTACCAATGGGGACCCACAGGCTTTCTACAAGCAACCGGTACCGGGTTCACACCAGGTATTGATTCTACTACTTCGAACAACTTCACCATCACAGGCTTAGCTTCTAGCTCTTGCTACGATGTGATTATTATTCAGAACTGTGGTGCAAATGGAACCTCTGATACCTTAGGCCCAGTAGCCTTCTGTACAGGAATGTGTGATACCACAGACCTTTGTGATTTCACCATGAGCATGTACGATACTTGGGGTGATGGATGGAACGGAGCAACTGTAGATCTATATTTTAACGGTGCCTACGGTCAGTCCTTTGGTTCAAACTTTACCTCAGGAGATAGCTTGATCATCGACTTCCAAATCTGCGCAGGTACAGAAATTGCAGTGGTCAATGGTGCTCAAGGTTCTTATCCATCAGAGGTTTATTACACCTTGAGCGGATCTAACGGTCAAAGCGTAAGCATTTCTTCAGGAAACTTTAATGTAGGCCCCGTGGATACCCTGACGGCAAATTGTGTGACGCCATCGTGTGCCACGCCAAGCAACATGGGTGTAGCCAATATGGGAAGCACCTTTGCAGATATCTCATGGACGGGAGGTAATGGTACCTTCATCTACCACTACACGGCTTCAGGTACGACCAACACTATGATGGGTACCTCTACTTCAGCGATGGCTTCAATGACCGGTTTGGCACCTGTAACGACCTACTTCTTTGATGTGGCTGAGGTATGTGCTCCAGGCGACACCTCTTTGAAAATGCACTACAGCTTCACAACGGATAGCTGTTCTGCCATCAACGTGGGTAACCCGAACTACAGCATTGATAGCATCGGTACTAGCTTCGCAGACATCACCTTTACTTGGGGCGGTGCTTCGGGCTACACCAGCTACTTCATCAACTTCGGTGATGGTTCTAATGCTACCGGTACTGGCAGCACACACAGCCACTCGTACACGGCCAATGGTCAGTACACGGCAGTGTTGAAGCTATATGGCGATTGTGATACTACTTCACAGCAGATCTTCGTGAACATCCAAGGCATCGGTTTGGAAGAGCAAGCGGCTCAATCCATCCTTATGTACCCTAACCCAACGACCGGCTTGATCCACATCAGTGGAACCGCCGAACAAGGGGAAGAAGTGCAGATGCGCGTGATGAATTACGTGGGGCAGGAGTTGTTCAACACGACCATCACCACCACCAATGGTACCTTCGAAAAAGACTTCGACCTCAGTGGTTTTAGCAGCGGAACCTACCTGGTAGAAATCCGCACGGCCACCGGTATGGTTCAACGTCCATTCGTGGTAAGGCATTAATCCTCCTTGGCCAGGGCGAGCAAGTACAGCTGCATCTTAGGATTGCGCTGCTTGAGCAACTCACCCGCCGCCAATAAAGATGAGCCCGTCGTTAGGGTGTCGTCAATCAATACCACCAGCGCGTCCTCCGGGGCGCGCTGGTCGTTTAGGGCAAATGCGCCGGCCACATTGCCCCACCGGGTGAATTGGGAAAAATGGACCTGGCTCTTGCGGTGCTCGCGTTTGACCAATAGCTCCATGACCTGGGCACTTCGGCCGGCGGCCTGAAGTTCGCGCGCGCATCCGCGCGCGAGGAACAGGGTCTGGTTGTATCCCCGGCGGCGGAGCCGCCGGGGGTGGATAGGGATGGGGCAGAGGATAAGATGCGGCGCGGTAGTTCGTTGTAATAGGTGTGGAGCGAGGATGTGGCGGCCCAAGCATTGTGCGAGGGGAAAATTGCCCCCATATTTGAGGGCATAACAGAGGATTTGTACTTCTCCATCGAAAGATAAAGCCGCTGAAAACGAGGCTCCTATGGTTGCCCCAAGGGGTTGGAGTTGGTGATTCAATAAATGTGTGGTCCGGGGGAGGTGGTCTAAACAGATTTGGCACACGCTTTGCTCAGAAGGGGATAACAAGGTGCCACACTGGTGGCATTGACTAGGAAATACTAGCCTTGTTAAAAAACTTAAGAGTTTGGAAACCATAGGCAGAAAGGGATTTTTTAGTTTCGTTGTTTAATAAGTTAAGATTGAAAATCAGATGAGTACCGCAGAGGGAAATAAGAAATTAGGATGGGTTGTTGCATTGCTGGCAGTAGGCGTATTGGTCCTTGGTGGATTGTTGTATTTACGTAGTGAAGAGAAGAGTACCTTAGAAAATGATAAGCAGTCATTGACCTTAGAATTGGACGAAATGCGTGCCGATTTGAAGTCTCAAATGGGTGCGAATGATAGCTTGAATGGCTTCATTCAATACGAAATGCAACGTTTAGGAGCGTTGATTGATAGCATCAACACTGTGAATGTTGATAATAAAAAACAAATCACATCTTACCGCAATCGTATTGCTGGGATGAAAAAGCAAAACGATGTTTTAGTAGCCCAATTAGACAGCATGAACACAGTGTACACGGCATTAAAGCTTCGTGAACAATTGGTGGCAGATAGCTTAAATAGCGCCATGGATGTAAATGCTAATCTAAGGGGTCAGAATACTGGTTTGCGCGAGACTGTAGAAAAAGGACAACAGTTAGTGATCGCTTCCTCTTCTGTCCAAGCAGTAAGGCTAGCTAATAACGGCAAGGAACGGAGTACAAGACGTGCTAAGCGAACGGACCAATTAAATGCGTGCATCACCCTCGCCAAAAACCGTATCGCAGAAAAAGGGGAGACTATGTTATATGCCAAATGGATAGGCCCTGATGGTAAACCGGTGGATGGACCCGAAGCTAATATTGCCATCGTTGGCGGAGAACGCTCAATATTCAATGGTTCTTCTACAGTGAATTTCACCGGTGAATCAACTGAGATTTGTATCGCTGTTGCGCGTGCTGTAGACGCACCCGTTGAACTGCAACCAGGTATATACACAGTGGCGGTGTTGACGGATTCCTATCTGGTAGGAACTGTGGCTGTTGAATTGAAATAATCGGACTACAAACAATAGTTCCTGAAAAAAAACTTACTATGAAGCGCATTATTCTCCTTGCATTGGCTGGGTTTTTAACCACCTCTTGTGTGAGCACCAAGGTGCACCGAACCCTTCAAGAGAAATACGATCTTCTCACCAACGAAGCGGATCAACTACGCCAACAGAGTGAAACAAGGGCGGCGGAGAATACCGAGCTCCAACGCGAAATAGGCGAAGTCCGCCGCACCGTCAATATCCTCGTGGAGGACACGACGGCATCGTTTGAGCGTATGCGCACCTTGCAAACGAAGTACGACCGCCTATCGAAGCAGTACGACTACTTGCTTGACAACAACAGCACACTGATCGCTGCAAGCGCCCGTGAAAACAAGGCGTTGATGGATGAGATTGCGACGATGCAGAATCGATTGCAGTCAAAGGAAGATAGCTTGAACACCGAGCGCCGAATGTTGGAAAAAGGACGTGCCCGCATGGAAGAGTTAGAGCGCATCATTGGCCGTCAGGACAGCACCGTGAACTACGTCCGCCAGAAGGTGGCAGATGCATTGCTTGGCTTTACCGGCAAAGGCTTGACCGTGAACATGCGTGACGGGAAGGTATACGTGAGCTTGGAAAACAGCTTGTTGTTTGCCCCAGGTTCTTGGGATGTGGCGCCAAATGGTAAGATCGCCTTGCAAAATTTGGCGGGAGTATTGGCAGAAAACCAAGATATCAGCATCTTGGTGGAAGGCCACACGGACAATGATCCATACCGCGGTCAGAGCCAAGTGCGCGACAACTGGGATTTGAGTGTGATGCGCGCCACAAACGTGGTGAAGATCTTAACGACTAATGCGTCACTAGATCCAAAACGTATTACGGCAGCAGGTCGAGGGGAATTTGTGCCTTTAGTCAACAACGATAGCCCGGCAAACAAGGCGGCAAACCGTCGTACAGAGATTATTCTAACTCCGGATTTGAGCGAGTTGGCTAACCTCTTGGAAGGCGGTGAGTAAGATGGATTAGAATTGGGCTTGGACCAATTCTTCAATACGTTTCAATCCCACTATGGCAATGTCGTAGTGGGATTTTTCTATTTGGTGGTGTCCGCTAATGTAGATTTTGTCGAAGCCTAATTTCTCTGCTTCCTTGATCCGCTGCTCCACACGAGTGATTGGACGTACCTCACCGGTTAATCCTACTTCGCCGGCGAAACATACCTTGCCAGAAATAGGTTCGTCTGCATTCGAACTTAAGATGGCCGCAACCACGGCTAAATCCAATCCAGGATCGTCGACCTTCAGCCCGCCAGTCACGTTTAGGAAGACGTCCTTTTGGCCTAATCTAAATCCACATCTTTTCTCCAACACTGCCAACAGCATGTTCAGTCTGCGCGTATCAAAGCCGGTGGTTGAGCGCTGAGGGGTTCCATATACGGCCGTGGACACTAGGGCCTGCATTTCGATCAACATCGGACGTACCCCTTCCACCATCACGGCCACAGCGTTTCCGCTAAGCCCATCATGCTGCTTGGTTACCAGGAGGTCGCTGGGGTTTTCCACCCCGTACAAACCGCCTTGTTCCATGGTGTACAACCCTATTTCGTGGGTGGAGCCAAACCTGTTCTTATGTGCTCGGAGAATGCGGTACAGCAAGTTCGGGTCGCCCTCAAACTGCAAGACCACATCCACCATGTGTTCTAAAATCTTTGGACCGGCAATACTGCCTTCCTTATTGATGTGGCCAATGAGCAACACTGGCGTGCCCGTTTCTTTCCCGTACCGAATAAAGCTTGCTGCGCTCTCGCGGATTTGGGCCACCGAACCCGGTGTGCTTTCCACATGCGGGACATGCAAGGTTTGGATGGAATCAACGATGACCAAATGCGGTCGAACGTTCTTTAAATGTTTGAAAATCGACTCGGTCTTTGTCTCGCTGAGCAAATACAATTCACTCACGGCCTTACCGATGCGCTCACCGCGCAACTTGATCTGCGACGGGCTTTCCTCTCCGGAAATGTAGGCTACTGTTCCTGTGAAACTCAGTGCGAGTTGTAGCAATAAGGTACTCTTGCCTATGCCCGGTTCACCGCCCAAAAGCGTTACGGAACCTGGAACTATTCCCCCGCCCAACACTCGGGCAAACTCATAATCTGGAACGGGAAATCGTTGTACCGAGGTGTGTTCCACATCTTCAATGCGGATGGGTTTCGCCGCAGCGCTATCGCCACTCCAAGCCCTGGGATCCGGCTTGCTTTTTACTTCAATCTCCTCGACGAGCGTGTTCCATTCTTTACACCCCTGGCATTGCCCCATCCACTTGCTGTGTTGGGTGCCACATTGAGTACAAACAAATACGCTTTTCTGTTTCGCCATGAGGAAGGATTATTTTCTTCCTGCAAAATAGAGAAAAACAAAACCCAAGGCGCCGGTAAAGACGAACATTAAGCTTTGAGAACTGTGAATGAGGGTTGCGAATGATTTGCCTAAGCCGGGCTCCAAACCTAAAACCACCAAAGCTTTTGAAACAAGGTAGTGGTAGGCACCAATACCACCCGGAATAGGAATTACGAAGCCCAAACCGGCTGCCACACTCACGAAAAACGCTTGTTCTGGGCCTACACTTTCGAGCCCATTCATTATCGTAAAACCTACAGCGATGGTCGCCACATAACAGGTCCAAATACCCACAGAGTAGAACCAAAATAGAGGCTTATTTTTAACTTTACGAAGACTTCTCAATCCTTCAAACATACCGGAGACAAAGGCTTTTATTTTCTGAACTATTGCCCATTGTTTCCAATGCTTTCGTGTAATGAAAATAGCAGTTACGGCAAGTATAAGCGCTACAAGAATTAAAACAATTGTCGTAGTTTTTAGCTCGGGCATATTGGCATCGCTTTCAGCTAAAAAGCTACTCAACTCCTCATTTGAAATTAAAAGGGTACTGATAACAACGGTTGCGAATAACAAGGTGTCCACAATGCGTTCAAGGACCACTGTTCCAAGTAGTTTGTCAATAGGCACGTCGTCTGTTTTATTCAAGGCAGTACATCTTGCAACTTCACCAACCCTCGGGGTGACTAAATTGACCAAATAACTTAAACAAACAGCGGCAATAGCACGTGATCCGCGAACCTCATAGCCCAAACTTTGTAACATCTGAACCCAGCGTAATCCGCGGAAAATGATAGCCAAAAAGCCAATCGCAATAACACCAAGAAGACCTTCGATAGAGACATCTTTTATGTCCTCCCAAAGGTCCACAGGATTGACATTAATGAAGGTCAGGTACAGCAATCCTAAGCCTATGCCTAGAAATATGACATACTGTGCTGATTTCTTCACCCAGGCCGACATTAGCTCAGGGTATTTGTCGATTCGTTAGGGAAGATAATGGTGGGTTTGAAGCGCTTGGCCTCTTCCACACCCATACTCGCATATGCGATGATTATAATGATATCACCTTTCTGTACTCTTCGGGCTGCAGGACCGTTCAAGGTCACTTCGCCGCTGCCGCGTGCTCCGGTGATGATGTAGGTATCAAAACGCTCGCCGTTATTAACGTTCACGATGTACGCGCGTTCGCCTTGTACTAATCCAGCGGCGTCCATCAAGTCCTCGTCCAGGGTGATGGATCCGATATAATCTAGTTCCGCACCGGTCACGTGGACGCGGTGAATTTTACTTTTGACTACCTCAATTTGCATGCGGCAAAAGTAGGTTAAAAAAGAGGAAGGTTATCGATGAGTCGGACATTTCCGCACTGCACCGCAGCAAAGAGTCTTGTTGGAGTTTTTGGGTCCAATTTTCCCACGGGCTGCAACTCTTTTTCATCACAACATTCAATGTACTCTACAGTCAATGAAGACACTGCGTTCAGGGCCTCCACACAATGGCTCTTCAACTCCGCCACACCTTCAAAACGCTCGGCCTTTGCGCATGCCTTCGATAGCACAGCATAAATAGTCGCGGCCTCTTGACGCTCCACCTCACTCAACCTGAGATTGCGACTGCTCATGGCTAAACCATCTGCCTCGCGCACGATGGTCCCCGGAACAATTTCTACGGGCCATTGCTCCGCTGCCACCACGTGTCGAACAATACACAACTGCTGGTAATCTTTCTCTCCGAAAATGGCAAAATCTGGCTGAATCAGTTCGAAAAACTTGGTCACTACTGTGGCCATGCCCTCGAAGTGACCGGGCCTCCCGGCACCTTCCATGTTGAGGTCCAAGCACCCAAAAGAGAACGCCCTAGATTTCACTCCTTCGGGGTAAAGCATGTTGGCCGTTGGCAGGAACACTGCATCACAACCCATCGCTTCCAACATCTCCAAATCCCTCTCTAGGGTATTGGGGTATTTGGCTAAATCTTCCGGATTGTTGAATTGAGTGGGGTTCACATAAATGCTCACCAAAGTTTTGGCGCCGCGGTCCAAGCTTAATTGGACCAAACTTAAATGTCCCTCGTGCAAAGCGCCCATAGTAGGTACGAAACCTAAAGTCTCTCCATGTAAACGGCCTTTCCAAAGGTCCAATTCTGCTAAGGATGAAATGCGCTGCATAAAGTGTTAAAAAGGGCTCAAAACTAGGCTATTCTTTGATATAAAGGGGTAAAATGGGTATCTTTGCATTCTTATTTCTAACTAACGTCCCCTTTATGGATAGCAAGAGAGTTCTGTTCGTCTCGCAAGAAATTCACCCGTATTTACCCGAGAACACCATTTCAAGCACTACGCTTGCGATGGCTAAGAAGACTAACGATAGCGGTCACCAGGTGCGTGTTTTCATGCCTCGTTTCGGGGTTATTAACGAGCGTCGTCACCAGTTGCACGAGGTCATTCGATTGAGCGGAATGAACGTGGTGATCAATGATATGGACATGCCTTTGATCATTAAGGTGGCTTCTGTACCAGGAGCGCGCATGCAGGTGTATTTCATAGACAACGAAGAATACTTCAAGCGTAAAGCAACCTATGCAGATGCGGACGGCAATCAGTTTGAAGATAATGACGAGCGCACCTTGTTCTTCTCAAAAGGAGCGATCGACACCGTAGAAAAACTTGGATGGAAGCCGGATGTGATTCACGTGCACGGATGGATGTCCTCTCTCGTGCCGATGTACTTGCGTTTGTTCCAAAGCGAAAACCCTATTTTCAAGGATGCGAAAATCGTATTCTCAGCCTACGACAATGGTTTCGACGGTTCACTAGGGCCAAATCTACACGCGGGTTTGTTATTCGATGAGATCGCGCCAGAATTGGTTGAAGGATTGGAAGCACCGACTTGTGAAGACCTTCAATTGCTCGCA
>Ga0255760_10004462_pt1 | contig 12184 bp, 10 predicted proteins | sample 071ome_25_FD_179960 | JGI IMG/M metagenome (GOLD analysis project Ga0255760, IMG submission 179960) | Coastal salt marsh microbial communities from the Groves Creek Marsh, Skidaway Island, Georgia - 071410BT metaG (version 2) | ecosystem: Environmental > Aquatic > Marine > Intertidal zone >... | reverse complement strand
TTCGCCAGGTCGTAGAAGGGGGGCCTGCGGCCATTGCGTGGCTCGCCGCCCGAGGCGTGGCCTTCGATCAGGAACGGGGCACGGACGGCGCCGCTCGCTACCACCTGACTCAGGAAGGCGGGCACGGCCACCGCCGTATTGTGCACGCCGCCGATGCCACGGGGCGGGCCGTGGAGGACAGCCTCCTGGCCGAGGCTCAGCGCCGGCCCCGGTTGACGGTGTTCGAGGATCACCTCGCGGTAGATCTTTTGATCCGGGAGAAGCTAAACCTCCCGGGCTCGGGCTGCGTCGGCGCCTACGTCCTTAATACCCTCACGGAACAGGTGGAAACCTTCCAGGCGACGCATACGGTGCTGGCCACGGGGGGCGCAAGTAAGGTCTACCTCTACACCTCGAACCCCGACGGTGCCACCGGGGATGGCATCGCCATGGGCTGGCGCGGGGGCTGCCGCGTGGCAAACATGGAATTCAATCAATTCCACCCCACCTGTCTGTATCACCCAGAGGCGAAAAGCTTCCTGATTACGGAAGCGCTCCGCGGGGAGGGCGGCCTGTTGCGACTCCCCAACGGGGAGCGCTTCATGGACCGCTTTCACCCTCAGGCCGAGCTCGCACCCCGGGACGTGGTGGCCCGGGCCATCGACCACGAAATGAAACGGCTTGGCGCCGACTGCCTCTATCTTGACGTCACCCACCTGCCCGCTGAGCGCCTCAAGCACCACTTCCCGAACATCTTTGCCCGATGCCTAGAACTGGGCATCGACATTACGAAAGCCCCCATCCCCGTGGTGCCTGCGGCTCATTACACCTGTGGCGGCCTAGTCACGGACGCCCGGGGGCGGACCGACGTGCCTCAGCTCTACGCCGTAGGGGAATGCGCCTTCACCGGGCTTCATGGCGCCAATCGCATGGCGAGCAATTCGCTCCTTGAATGCATTGTCTTTGCCAAAGCGGCCGCGGAGGACATCGTCCAACGCCTCGAGAAGGCGCCGGAAACGAAAACCGCGCTCCCCTCCTGGGACGAAAGCCGGGTCACGGACTCCGACGAAGATGTGGTGATTTCCCACAACTGGGAGGAGCTGCGGCGCTTTATGTGGGATTACGTCGGCATTGTGCGGACGGACAAGCGCCTTGAACGCGCCCAGCACCGGATCAAAATGCTCCGGCGAGAGATTCATGAGTACTACGCCCATCACCGCATCAGCGGTGACCTACTGGAGCTACGCAACCTCGCCCTCGTGGCGGAGCTGATCATCGAAGGGGCCTTGGCCCGGAAAGAAAGCCGGGGCCTGCACTACAACAAGGATTATCCCGAGTGCTCCGAGGCGCCCCGGGATACGGTGCTCTCCCCCTCACCCCTCCGTCTTGACGCCCTTGCCTCCCACCGCTGGCGCACCTAAAACAGCGTGAGTGCGGGAAACCGTCGGTATTGGCGCACAAAAGCACGATAGAGAGGTTCGGGCAGGCTTCCCCGCCACAGCAGTGCACTGCCTCGGCGCCCGGACGGCTCGCGCCAGCGGAGGAAGAGGTAGATGGGCGCGTAGCCCGCCAGCGTCAGCACTTCAAGCTGAACCCAATCACGACGCGGGAGGCATAGGGCGACGCCACGATCGTCCCGGCGGTAGGCACGCGGCGCTTGCCACTGGCATGGCCCGAAGGCCCGAAGCAGGACCCCGGCGAGAAGCCCCAATGCCATGGAATGGGGCCATCCTTCCATGGCGATCGTGGCCGCCGTGGCCAGCGCCAGCAGAGAAAAAGCCCCTCGAAGCCAGGCTTGGCTGGGGACAAGCCCCAGGGCATGTTCCCCGCAGGGTAGGGCGCCGAAATCGGGCTCTGCCCTAGTCGTCGATGGCCCCGGCATGGGCCCGAATCTTTGCCACGATACCGCTGAGCTCAGGATCGAGGGGCGCTGCTCGCCCGGTCATCCAAAGGAGTAGCTCGGTGTCTTCCTCGGCGAGCAAGCGCTGATAGGCCAGCTGCTCTCCCGGGGGCAAGGAGGCGTAGGCCTCCTCCACGAAAGGGAGAAAGAGCAAGTCGAGCTCCCGCAGCCCCCGGCGGCTACGCCAGTGCAGGCGCGCGGCGCTGAGCGCGGCGTCCTGCGCAGCGGCGTCGTGATCGGTCATGGCGCGCTCCTTATGATGAGCCCTAGGAGTGGCAAAGCTTACCGGAACCCTTGAACCGGGGCCTGAGGATCGCAATAGTGTCTCACGAACCACGCCATGATTACGGGGCTCCTCCATGGACGCGCACCGCCAACCGCCAGCCAAGGCCTTCCGCTTGGAACATTTTACCCTGCTTCACCTGGAGGGCGCGGATGCCGCCGCCTTCTTTCAGGGCTATGGCACCTGCGATACGCGGCGCCTCGACGGCACGCAGGCCCTGGAAGGCGCGTTGTGCAATCGCCAAGGCCAAGTCCTCGCGACCTTTCTGGCCTGGGGTACGGCGGAAGCCCTCACCCTCCGGCTCCATGAAACGCTGGTGGCCCCTGTGAGCGCCTTTCTCGAGCCCTATCTCCGCTTTGCAAAATGCGCGCTACGCACTGGCGAAGCGCGGGGCCTGGCCCTGCCCCCGAACGCCCTCGGCGCCCCGCCGCCCCTTGCTCCCGGGGCGACGGCCCCGGCGGCCGATGGGCTAACCTGGGTACAGCCGCCCGCGGGAGATCGAGAGCTTTGGGGAGAAGACGCCGCCCTGGCCCGCTTTTGCGAAAGCGCGGGCATCGAGCCGGGCCCGGAACGCCCGTGGCTCGCCCGAACCCTGGCTGCCGGGCGCCTGCCCTTTACCGCCGACCACAGCGAACAGGACGTGCCCCAGGGCTTCAACCTTGACCGCACTGGCGCCGTGGACTTCAAAAAGGGCTGTTACCTCGGCCAGGAAATCGTCGCCCGACTTCACTACCGTGGGCAGCCGAAGCGGCGACTCTACCTAGGCGAAAGCACCGCGCCCCTCGCGGTGGGCGAAGCGGTGCGGGATTCATCGGGAAATACTTTGGGGACCGTGCTTGCCTGCGCTGCGGAGGAGGCCGGCGCCCCCTACCGCTTGGCCCTTAGCCTCTCAGTAAAAGCGCTGGAGGGCGCTCCCGGTCCCTTCACCACGGATACGGGCCCCCTAACGATCGACCCCAACCTCCCCTGAGCGGGGGACGGAGGGGCCCTTCTTCGGGGCTGTCCTTTAATGAAGCCCCTTCGGGGCATAGGCACCGTCGTCAAGATGGGTAAAGAAGGTGTCGAGGAGGGGGTGCTCGATGGGGCCCCGATCCGCCGCGGGAACCAGGTTACGCTCCGCTACGTAGGTGGTTTTGCTGCTGCCGTGGACGAGCACGTGATACCACGGCGCATCCTTCGGCGGTCGGCTCTGAGCCACCCGGTCATACCATTCGTCGGACAGGGCGAACTCTGCATCGACGCCAAAGATCACTCCCCGGTACCCCTGCTTGTGGTGGTAAACGATGGCCCCAAGGGGAAAGCGCACTCGATTCATGGCGGTTTTGACTCCCGGCGCCATCCCTAGACCGCCCCCTTGGGGGCCCATGGGCCTAGCCTAGGGGGAAACGGGTCACAAACCTAGGGACCCGTCGCAAATTTTTGGTATGACCAATTTGGACTATCCATTGCGGACCGACCTAAAGGTCCGTACCATCGCCCCTCCAAAGAAAACTGGCGCGCCATGAGCACTCCTCACTCCACCCGTACGGAAGACGTCTTCAGCACCCTTCGCCATGAGGTGCTCACGGGCCAATATCGCCCGGGCGAACGCCTCCCCTCGGAGCGAGAGCTAGCCTTGCGCTTTGAGACGGGCCGGGGTGCGGTGCGGGAGGCCCTGCGGAAACTGGAAACCCTGGGGCTGACCAAGAGCGCTCGAGGGGGATCCCGGGTCGCGGCCGTCGATGAGGCAAGTCTCGATGTGCTGGGTCCGCTCCTGGACCTCCACCCCGTGCCCGATGCCGAGCTGGTCGACCAGTGCCTGAAGGTCCTCGAGCTCCTGGTGGGAGACGCCTGCGACCAGCTCCTAGCTGGGGGCTCGGAAGCGGGCATTACCGCGGTGCGAGAGCGCATTGCGCGGTTTCTTGCCCTATCCGCCGGGGATCCCAATCTGCTGACGGCGCGCCTCGCCCTGAGCCAAGCCATGCTACGGGAGTGCGGCAATCTGCCCATGCGGCTCATTGCCAACGGGCTGCGCATGCAGCTTCTAGAGCGGCTCTGGCCCCGGCTCCCGGAGCCCGACGAGGCCTCCCTAGGAGAAGTCAAAGCCCTGCTCTGGGACCTGGACCAAGCCCTCGAAGGCCGCAATCGCCGCACTGCCCGGCGTGCTCTTCAGGCCCTGACCCAACTTAATCGTGATTACCTGCGGGCGGCGCTCTGCGACGCCGGCGCTACCTGCAACGTCAACGCCCTGCTCCCCACGCCCCCACCTCGAGGTCTACCGTCATGAAGCGCTTCGCCACTCCGATCCTCATCGTGATCGCCGCCTTTATCGGCGCCGCCGGCCTGGTCGCCACAGCGCCCACCCTATCGGCGGAGACCCCGGAGGCCGTGGCGCCGGCGGTGCGGGTAACCACCGTGACCCCGGCGCCCCAGCGCCTCAAGGTTCGCAGCCAAGGCTCCGTGATGCCCCGCACGGAAAGTGCTCTGGTGGTGGAGGTGGATGGGCGCATCGAGTGGGTAAGCGAAGCCATGGTGTCCGGCGGCACCTTTGAGGCCGGCGCACCGCTCCTTCGCCTCGACGACACCGATCCGCGCCTAGCCCTGGAGAGCGCCGAGGCGTCCCGGGACCAAGCCGCTGCCGAGCTCACCAATGCCCGCTTTGAATACGATCGCGTTAAGCCTCTCCTTGATAAGCGCCTTCTGAGCCGCTCGGCGCTGGAAAGTGCAGAACGACGGCTGCGCGTGGCCGAGGCAGGGCTTCGCGCAGGGGAAAGCGCCGTGGCCCGGGCCCAGCGAGATCTGGAGCGGACCGTGCTCCAGGCCCCCTTCGACGGCATCGTTCGCCAGGAAAACATCGATGTGGGGCAGTTCGTGCGCCGCGGTAGCGAGATTGCCCGGCTCTACGCCACGGACGCCATGGAGGTGCGCCTGCCCATCGCCGATGAGCAACTGGCCTTCCTGGGCTTCAGGCTAGGGCAACGCTTTGATCCGGCGGAGGCCCCCCGGGTCACCCTCAGCGCGCCCTTTGGGGGCGTGGAACAGCGCTGGGAAGGTCGCATCCTCCGCGCCGAAGGGGAGCTCGACGCGCGCTCCCGCATGGTCCACCTCGTGGCCCGGGTAGAGAGCCCGGAGCCCACCCTACCCCTGGGCTTATTCGTTTCCGCCAGCATCGACGGGACCCTAGCCCAGGACATCATTACCCTCCCCCGCTCCGTACTGCGGGAAGGCAATCAGGTCATCGTGATCGACGAGGAGAATCGTCTCGAGCTGCGTCCCGTCACACCCCTGCGCTTCTTTGAGGACGACGTGCTGATTCAGGAAGGCCTCGCCGCAGGGGAACGAGTGTGCCTCTCCCCGCTCCAGACCGTGGTGGAAGGCATGCGCGTCCAGCCCCTTGAGCAGGGGGGCATGGCACAATGAAGGGCATCATTACCTGGTTCGTCGATAACGTTGTTGCCGCGAACCTCCTGATGTTCATCCTCCTGGCGGGAGGGGTCATGTCCCTCTTCACCACCCACCAGGAAGAGTTTCCAAACGTCGACCCGGACGTGGTGAGCATCACCGTGCCCTACCTGGGCGCCTCCCCGGAGGAGGTGGAACGGGGCGTGTGCATCCGCATCGAAGAGGCCATCGAGTCCATCCAGGGCATCGACAAGGTCAATACCACGGCCAGCGAAGGCGTGTGCTCCGTTGCCGTCGAGGTAGCTGATGGCTTCGATTCCGCCTCCGTGGCCAACGACATCAAAAGTCAGGTGGACGGCATCAACACCCTGCCCCGGGAAACGGAAAAGCCGGTGACCACGAAGTTCCTGTTCCGCGGTGGGGTGATGCAAATCATGCTCACGGGGAACGCCGATGAGCGCACCTTAAAGCTCCTTGGGCAGCAGCTCCGCGATGACATCGTGGACTTGCCAGGCATCTCCCAGGCAGACCTGGTCTACACCCGCCCCTTCGAAATCTCCATCGAAGTCTCCGAGGCGACCCTTCGGCGCCACGGCCTGACCCTGGCCCAGGTAGCCGACGCGGTGCGCCGCACCTCCGTGGACATGCCCGGGGGCACCATCAAAACGGACGGCGGCGACATCCTGGTCCGCACGGAGGGCCAGGCCTACCGGGGCATCGAACTTGAGGACGTCGTGGTTCTCACGCGCCCCGACGGCACCCGGGTGCTGCTCCGGGACGTGGCAACGATCATTGATGGCTTTGAAGAGGGGGATCTCCTCGCCCGCTTCGACGGCACCCCTGCGGTGATGGTGAAGGTGTACCGCGTGGGGGATGAGGACATCATCGAAATGGCCGAGACCCTCCAGGCCTACCTTGAAGAGGCTCGGGCGGAGCTCCCCGACGGCCTGGAACTGGTGATCTGGCAGGAGGAGTCGGAAGAACTACGGGTCCGCCTCGATACGCTGACGGAGAACGCGCGCAACGGCCTCGTGCTCGTGCTGATCATCCTCGCCCTGTTTCTGCGCTTCCGCCTCGCCCTTTGGGTCGCCGCGGGCATCCCCATTGCCCTCCTGGGGGCCATCATGCTGTTCCCCTTCTTCGATATCTCCATCTCGTCCCTCACGGTGATGGCCTTCATCCTCGTCCTCGGCATCGTGGTTGATGATGCGATCGTGGTCGGAGAACGGATCTACGCCCATGAACTTGAACATGAGGACCGGCGTCAGGCCGCCATCGAAGGCACCTTCGAGGTGTCCATCCCTGTAATCTTTGGGGTCCTCACCACCATGGCGACCTTCCTCCCCCTGCTGCTCGGGGGCGGGCGCATCGGGGACTTCTTCTCCGTCATTGGCTACGTGGTCATCATCGCCCTGGTGTTTTCGATCATTGAAAGCCAGCTCATCCTGCCCGTGCACCTCCGGCACCGGAAAACCTCAGGCTACCTGTTCGAAAAAACCGCCTTCATTCAGGGATGGGTTCGCTTCCAGAGCCGGCTCCAGGAGGGGCTCGAACGCTTCGCGGAGACGCGTTACCAGCCCCTGCTCGAGAAAAGCATGCGGGGGCGTTACAACACCGCGGCCCTGGCCCTGGGCGCCCTCATCATCGCCGGGGGCCTCATCGCCAGCGGGCGAGTCAGCTTCCAATTCTTCCCCTCCGTGGAGGGGGACCGGATCTACGCCACCCTCACCATGCCCGAGGGGGTTCCCGTGGAGGTCACCTCCCGGGCCGTGGCCCAGCTCGAGCGCGCAGCGGAAACGCTCAGGGACGAATTCGACGCCACCCGCCCCGCGGAAGCGCCAACGCTGGTCCAACATACCCTAACCTCCATCGGCACCCAGATTGGCCGCGGGGGCGGCCCCCAGCGCAGCAGCGGCCCGGGGCAAAGCCACTTCGCCGAGGTTGCCATTGCCCTGCCGCCCTTTAAGGACCGGGAAGGGGTGTCCATTAGCGCCATGACCCAGCGCTGGCGTGAGCTCACCGGCCCCATCCCCGATGCGGTGGAGCTGTCCTTTAGCGCCGCGGCTTTCACCACGGGGGACGCCATCAACTTCGAGCTGACGGGCCGCGACGTGGACGAACTCCGGCGCTTCGCAGCCACCCTTCGGGGGGAGCTCGCGCGCTACAACGGGGTCTACGACATCACCGATTCCTTCCGCGCCGGAAAGCAGGAGATCAAGCTCGCCCTGACGGAAGAAGGACGGGCCCTGGGGCTGACCATGAACGACCTGGCAAGCCAGGTTCGCCAAGCCTTTTACGGTCTGGAAGTGCAGCGGGTCCAGCGCGGCGTGGATGATGTGCGGGTGATGGTGCGTTACCCCGAAGCAGAGCGGCGCTCCATCGGTAACCTGGAGGATATGCGCATCCGCACCGCGGATGGGGCGGAGGTCCCCTTTAGCACCGTGGCTACCATGGATCTGGGGCGCGGCTTCTCCCGCATTCTGCGCAAGGACGGGCAGCGCATCGTCAACGTCACCGCCGAGGTGGATCGGGCCCGGACCACGCCGGAGAAGATCATCGCCGCCATCAATGAGACGCGCATGCGAGACCTGCTGGCCGCGCACCCGGGGGTTAGCGTAGGCCTAGGAGGAGAGCAGGAGGAACGGGCCTCCTCCTTCGCAAGCCTGGGCCAGGGATTCCTGCTTTCCATGATGATCATCTTTGCCCTGCTGGCCATTCCCCTGAAAAGCTACCTCCAGCCCCTGGTCATCATGAGCGTAATCCCCTTCGGCGCCATTGGGGCTATCACGGGCCACTACCTCATGGGCGAGCCCCTGGTGTTCTTCTCCATGCTGGGCATGGTCGCGCTCTCCGGGGTGGTGGTGAACGCTTCCCTCGTGCTCGTGGATTACATCAATCGCCAGCGGCGGGCGGGGGTCGCCGTGTGGGATGCGGTGGCGCGGGCAGGGGTGGTGCGCTTTCGGGCCATCGTGCTCACCTCCTCCACCACCTTCATCGGCCTCGCGCCGCTGATCGCCGACTCCAACTGGGCCACGGCCTTTGTGATTCCCATGGCCATTTCCCTGGCCTTCGGCGTGCTCTTTGCAACGGTGATCACCCTGTTCCTCGTGCCGTCGCTCTACCTGATTCTCGAGGACTTCCTCAATGGTCTCGCAAAGCTCCAGGGCAAGCCCCGCGAATTCGAGGGTCAGGTCCTCTCCTAGGGCGATCGAATGAGATGGAACGCCGTCTGCCGACCGGCCAGGTAGGTGACGGCTTCCCCATCAAAGAAGGCATCTTCTTCAAGCTTGATACGCACCCGCTGCCCACCCCAGGACGGCGGGGCGTAGCTCGCGTAGAGCTCGATGGCGTAGGCCGTGTTTGGGTACAGGGGGTAATCTCCAGGCCCCGGGACCCCGCCCTGCTGATCCCACATGCCGATGGTCGGTCCCGCGGCATGGCCGTGAAGCCCTAGGGGATGGGTATAGATGGCACCCCCAAGGCCTTCGGCCTGGGCGGCCCCTAGGGCCGCTCGCAGCACCGCGTTGCCGCTTCGCCCCGTCACAAAAGCCTCCGTAAGTAGATCCTGGAGGCGATTACCCCGAGCCATGGCTGCCGCGAGCCAGGGCGGCGCGCTGTCCACGCCCGACGGCAAGACGTACGCCATCTGCTGCGTATCCGTGTAGAGCCCCAGGTAACGCAAGCCAAAATCTACGTGCACCAGATCACCGGGCTGGATCACCACGTTATAGAGGCTCTTCGCCTCCCCGCTTTCATCCGTGACCCCGGCGCGCTGCACGGAAACGCTTGGGTGGAACCAGCTGGTCAGACCCCGATCCCGAAGCGCTTCCAAAAGCCACCAGGCGAGGTCATCGGTTCGGGTTTCCCCTGGGGTCACCACCGCGGAGGAGAGGCCTTCTGCGAGCAGCGCATGGGCCAGAGCCACGGCTTCCCCATGCCGCGTCCGCTCCTCCGGCAGACGGGTCTCGAGCCACCCCACGGCTAGGGGCTCGGCGCTGGCTAGCCGGCCCCGAAGCGCCGGGCTTAGGGCCGCCGAAAGCTGCGCGTACTCCGTACTGCTTAGCCCGTCCGCAAGGGCAAAGTTTTCCGAGCGATTCACGGCGACCACCCGGGGATCGAGCGCCTCAAGCTTGGCCGCGAGGGCCGCCCACTGGTCGGGCTCGGCCTCCGGATCCCAAGCCGCCTTAAAGCGGCCCACGGGGTAGCGCGCGAAGGCCAGGGTCTCGAGCCCCGCGTTGGGCCCGCGATCGTGAATCAGCAAAATCGTGCGCCGCCGCGCCGTGGGCCAGCGCGCAGGCAGAAAGGTTTGCAACACAGGATCGTCGTTGTATTCCCGGGCAATGAGCAGCCAAACGTCGATGCCTGCCCGGCGCATGAGCGACGGCAGCAGTTGCTCGATGCGCCGCTCGAGGGTGCTATCCCGCAGGGCCTCCTGCGTAGCGAGGCTCGGCAGCGCGTAGTCCGGCCGCTCCGCAGCGGTCGCCCCGGGGGTAAACGCGAGCACCATAAGCGCCACCCCTCCATAAACTGCACCAAGGGTCTTCATCCGTCCCGTCCCTCCTCGGCTAGGGCCCTGCGCAGCTGCACCATTCCGATGAGCGCCAGGGCAAGAAAATAGACCAGGGCCCAGCCGAAGCCGGACCCTAGGGCAATTCCCAAGGGCTCCGCGCCCCCGGGCACCGCCGCGAAAGCCGCAAGCGCTGCCAACGCAAGCGCTCGCCCAACGACCAGCGGGCCAAGCTGCAAAGGAGTCCAATCCCCACAGGGACAGGGACCCGCCGCGTCTCTTTGCCAGGCGCGAAGCAGATAGGCTGCGTAAGCCAGCCATAGGAGTGACGCGGCCCCTAGCGCCGGGCTCCGCCAGGCCGGTAACAGCAGCATAGCGGCGACCACGCCCTCCGCTCCCAGGGCCAGCCGCTCCCAAAGGCTGAGCGCCGGCCCCCGCAGGGCCTTTCCCCCGGCAGCACTCAGCAGGACCCAGAATAAAAATGCGGTGAGCGTAGCCATGGCCGCGTTATGCCCGGGGGCGCCCGGGGACGCAAGCTCGTATACTCGATCGCTCATGCACCGGGGGAGACCACCATGAACGTTTCTGAGGCCCTAGCCACGCGCAAAACCTGCCGCGCTTTCAAGGACACGCCCGTTTCCGAGGCGCTCCTAAGGGAGATTCTGACCACCGCCCTTCGGGCCCCCTCCGGCGGCAATCTTCAGCCCTGGCGCGTATATGCGGTCACCGGTGCCGTGCAGCAGGCCATCGTGGATGAGGTCCAGGAAAAGATGAAAACCACGCCCCGGGGGGAAGGGGCGGAATACCACATCTATCCCCCGGAGCTCACCGAACCCTATAAAACTCGCCGCTTCCAGGTCGGAGAAGGCATGTACGCAGCCCTTGGCATTCCCCGGGAAGACAAGGCCGCGCGCCTCACCTGGTTCGCCCGGAACTACGCCTTCTTCGGCGCGCCGGCGGCGCTGTTCTTCACCATGGATCGGCAAATGCAGGAAGGGCAGTGGTCCGACTGCGGAATGTTCATGCAGTCCATCATGCTGCTGGCCCGGGAGCATGGGCTTCACACGGCGGCCCAGGAAGCCTGGGCCGTGTGGACCCCCACGGTAGTGAAGGCCCTAAACATCCCCGATAACGAAATGCTCTTCTGCGGCGTGGCCATTGGCTATGAAGACGAAAGCCACCCCATCGCAAGCTTCCGCAGCGAGCGCGTGCCCGTGGACGAAATCGTCTCCTTCCACGGTTTCTAGGGCTCGATGGCGCCGTAAACCAGAGCCTTCAGCTGCCCTCGGAAATTGTAGGTCCCCGAGGGCATGAGCTGGGTCAGGAACACGCAAGCAAGATCTTCCTTGGGGTCGACCCAGAAGATCGTGCTTGCGGCGCCGCCCCAAAAAAGCTCCCCTTCCGTCCCCACGGCGCTGGTTGCCGCCATGCCCAGATTTACCGCAAAGCCAAGGCCAAAGCCGATCCCCTCGTAGGTGGTCTCGCTAAAGCTACCCTGGGCCCATTCGGTCAGATCGCCCCCGCCGGGCAAGTGGTTCGTGCCCATAAGCGCCAAAGTCTTTGGGCCGATAATGCGCACGCCCTCGAGGGTGCCGCCCCCGAGCAGCATGCGGCAAAAACGCAGGTAATCCTGCGCCGTGGACAGGAGGCCACCCCCGCCGGAGAAGAAGGTCGCCGGTTGGCAGAAGGGGCTCGTGCTCGCCTCATCGATGCAGCGGAGGCTCCGATCCGGAGCGCGCTCGTAGTTGGAGGCAAAGCGGTGCTGCTCCGCCTCGGGCACGGAGAAGCCCGTATCCACCATCTTCAGGGGCCCAAAAATTTCCCGCTTGAGGAACTGATCAAGTGGGATGCCGCTCATGCGCTCCACGAGCAAGCCGCAGATGTCCGTAGCGAAGGAGTAGTTCCAGGAGGACCCGGGAGAGAACAGCAAGGGCAGGGGCGCGAGGCGCTCGGCAAAAGCATCGAGGGTGAGCCCCGATCCCTGGAGCCGGAGCCCCACCTTGCGATAGGCCGCATCCACGTTCGTGGCCGCCATAAAATCGTAGGTGAGGCCGCTCATGTGGGTCAGCAAATCCTTGACGGACATGGGCCGATCGACGGGGCGAGTCTGGAAGTGAGGATAGATCCCCGAAAC
>Ga0255760_10004459_pt1 | contig 12189 bp, 10 predicted proteins | sample 071ome_25_FD_179960 | JGI IMG/M metagenome (GOLD analysis project Ga0255760, IMG submission 179960) | Coastal salt marsh microbial communities from the Groves Creek Marsh, Skidaway Island, Georgia - 071410BT metaG (version 2) | ecosystem: Environmental > Aquatic > Marine > Intertidal zone >... | reverse complement strand
TTTCGCTTTCTTGGCGGTAGTATGGGATCGGTTGTGGGAGAAAAAATTACCCGGGCAATCGAGCGTGGACTGGAAATGAATATTCCGGTGATTGTGGTTTCTGCTTCGGGCGGGGCCCGGATGTACGAGGGTATTCTCAGCCTTATGCAAATGGCTAAAACCAGTGCGGCTCTAGCGAAACTGGCCAAGGCTAAGATTCCATTCTTTTCCATTTTAACCAATCCAACGATGGCCGGGGTGATGGCCAGTTACGCTTCCCTTGGGGATGTGATTATTGCCGAACCCAAAGCTCTGATCGGTTTTGCTGGTCGGCGGGTGATCAAGGAAACCACCCGGGCTGATTTGCCTGAGGGGTTTCAGACTTCCGAGTTTTTATTGGAACGTGGATTGATCGATCAAATTGTCGACCGGCATGACTTAAAGGACCGCTTGATTGACTTGATGAATCATCTGGCTCATCACCTTCTGCCCAAATCCACGAAGTCCTCGGCTACCCGGAAAAAAACGCCCGTTAAAAAAGCACCTACCAGAAAGGCTGCGGTTCGAAAGACCGCTGTAAAAAAGTCTTAACTTTTCCATTTGAAACCCCCGTTTCTCAATAAGACGGGCTACCGGGTGAAAAATTCATTAGACTTTCTATACTCCCTGAGAAACCAGGGATCGAAGTTTGGTATGGAGCGGATGATTCAGTTCTGTAAGGGCTTGGGGAATCCGCAAGATTCTTATCCCACCATTCATGTGGCAGGAACCAATGGAAAGGGCTCAGTTTGTACAATGCTCGATTCTATCTACCGGGCAAATGGATACAAAGTGGGTCTTTTTACTTCGCCTCATCTATTGGAATTGGGAGAGCGTATCCGCGTCGATGGTAAGAATCTACCCTTTTCAGAAATAGAAAAATGGGTGGATCACTGTCTTCCCTATTTTGAAAAAAACGAAGATACCAAGGAGAGAGTCTGGCCAACCTTTTTTGAGCTGATGACCGCGATTGCCTTCCTCGAGTTCCAGAAACAAAAGGTAGACCTAGCGATTATTGAAACCGGTTTGGGCGGGCGACTCGATTCCACCAATGTGGTCAACCCCGAGCTTTCTATCCTGACCAGTGTGGGGCTGGATCATTGTGAAATCCTCGGCCATGAAATATCACAGATTGCCTCGGAAAAAGCAGGTATTATCAAAAACAGAAAACCGGTGTTAACTGGATGGTTGCCGAGGGAAGCGATGGAGGTGGTGACTGAGGTTGCTCAAAGCCGAAAGGCAAAACTTCATGACATCTTGGAGAACGATTCAGATAGCTTTCCATGCACCAACCTTAGTGGTGCTTTTCAACAAAGAAATGCCTCGTTGGCCTGGCAAGCGACCCGCATTCTCGAGAATTTGTTCCCTCTGGAAGAAAGAAAGGTCGAGCAAGCACTCAAATCCATCCAATTTCCTGGGCGATGGCAAAAAATATCCACCCATCCAACTGTGATTTTGGATGCTTGTCACAATGGACAGGGGGCTCGGGTAAGTTCTGAACTATGGGATAGCTTACCGGAAGGATTTCATCTTTGGTTTTCCGCATGTGGAGAAGAACGTGCCCGGGATGTTTTGGTTCCCCTAAGCAAGCGAACCAGGAATATTACTTTCGTGGAACTGAACCAACCTCGGGCCACTTCGCTGGAAGATTTCCGGAAGATTTCCGATGAACTTTCGATTTCTGCAAAGTACGCCAACGAAAAAGATATTCCCAAACTGTACTCTTGGATCGAACAAGAAACGACATTACTGGTGACTGGGTCTATTTATCTGGTTGCGGCGGTTCTCGCCCAATCGACTCTTGCCCAAAACGGTATTCCCGAAAAAAACTGGCAGGACCACTGGTAGCCTTTTGTCCAACCACCCAAAATTTAGGATTGGGTAACCAGGAGCGTGCTTCAGGCACATTGATCGATAGGAAAATCAATTTAAATTTCTTTTTCCAAGGTAGTTTGGTTGGCTGAATTTGAGTTTCCCTGAAATGTGAACAAATTCTTGAAGGATGGGGAATAACTTTGAACAACTTGGGCTTGGAAATCGACTGATTTCAGTCTTTATTTTCTTTTTTTTCAAAGACTTGCAAGAAAGAGTTGTCAAACGACAAAATCAAACTAAAACTTATTAACAACACTACATACAGGGGGCAAATTGTTACACAAACACTACATACAGGGTACGGAATTGAAAAAAAATTCAACAAATTCGATTTTTTTCTTTTCATTTTCTCGGGTAAGGCACACTATCCAAAACATCGTCGAGGGGTCTGCGATTTCCTACCTCAAAATCGCTCATCGATTCCCGTTTCATTCGCCGATCTACAATTTTAACAGGTAAATAAGAAGGGAAAATAACATCATGGACAAAACATACGAAATCGGCGGAAAATCCTTTGTTCTAAACGAAGAAAAAGCAGTACAGGCCTTTCAGGAAAAGAAGGTGATTAATGGTCGGGAAACAATGACTTTCAACCTACTCCCGCTCAAATATCAGTGGGCCTACGACTTATACCGGAAGATGAAATCGAACCACTGGGAACCTGAGGATATCCCCATGCAGAAAGACCTGGAGCAGTGGAAAAACCCCGCCGAACTTTCCGATAGTGAGAGATGGATTATCATGATGGGAATTGGTTACTTCTCGGCAGCCGAAGGGATTGTGGGAGATAACATCCAGCATGTCGTAAGAGAGTTAGTCACCGCACCTGAACTCAAACTCGTTCTTGGCCGTCATGCTCACGAGGAAAATATCCACGCAGACAGTCTGTTGTACATGATCAGTTCCCTGGGTATTAATCCACACGAGTGCGAAGCCATGTTTGAGCAGATCGACACCATTCGTCGGAAAAATGAGTTTGTTACGAAAGTCTCCAAAAACCTCCGTCGGGATCTGGATCTCACTCAAACCGAAAACAAGCAGGAGTTAGCCAAAAATATCTTTGTTTTCGGTCAGTGCATGGAAGGAACCCAGTTTTACGGCCTCTTTGGGATGGTTCTTAGTTTGGCGAGGCAGAACAAATTCCCTGGGATTGGGCAAATGTTTCGTTACACCCTTCGGGACGAATCGAACCACATTGAATTGTTCCGTAATCTTTTCCGCGTGCTTATCGATGAAAACCCTGACATCTGGACCCCTGAATTCCGCAACGATCTGGTTGAACTGATGAAGGAAGCCGTGCAGTTGGAGAAGGAATTTATCCGCGACTGCTTACCCGTGAGTTCTGTGGGATTGAGTGCCGATGAATTCTGCACCTACATAGATTACATTGCAGACCGCCGTCTCAACGGAGTCGGCCTCGAAATCCTCAATCCAGGGCTGGAAAACCCATTCTCATGGCTTGCGGAAATGATGGATGTTAAGAAAGAACAAAACTTCTTCGAGGGACGGGTTACTGAATACCAAAAATCTTCCGCATTGTCCGAGGTTTCGGACGATGAATTGTAGATTTGGAAGCGGGCTCCCGAACCTGAAACTTATTTAACTTATATTGGATGGAAATTTGACTGATGCGTAATACTATATTTGAGGAAGATCGATTGTTAACCAAAGCGGCAGAAACGCCGCGAGAAAACAAGCCCCGTTTTGATTGGGCGGAAGATTTGGGAGAGAATCGATTCGAAATCCCCAAAGTGCGTATTACAGATGGCGCGGGTGACCGTGATTTCCACATCGCCGAGGTGGCCGAGGTCATCGGGGAGGCTCTGACCGACCTGATGATCTCAAGGGAAGAAAAGGAAATATACACCCCAAAGAACCGGGAGCTCGTGGTGGAGTCCTCCCGGCTCGTCGCCAGCCGCTTAATCGAGCGGTTGGAGCAAGAGGAGGAAGGCGGTGCCCCCCGCCTCTCCTTCGACGACCTTCACAAGCTGATTGAAAAAGCATTGGTTGAAAATGATGCCTATGATGTGGCAAAAAGTCTCGTTTTCTCCAGAACCAATCATGGATCTTCAGGAAATGGGATATTTGCTGCCAGTACACCTGTGGACAGTTCCCTGATTCGCTTGATTCGCAGGAGTGGGCAAGTAGTTCCCTGGAATTCCTCCAAGATTGAGGTGGCGATCCGTAAAGCCTTTCTTTCCTTACGCTTAGACTCCGAGCCTGCAGTCCAAATTTCCGACGAAGTGAGCAGACGAGCTGTGGCTACAGGTCAGGCATTCATCAATATTGAGGATGTCCAAGACTTCGTGCAGGAGGAATTGATGAAGCATGGCTTCTTCAAGGTTGCAGAGTCCTACATCCTTTACCGGGCCCGCCGACGGGTGGAGCGCGAAAGCAATGTGGAACACCATGAAGTCCGACAGGACTCCATGATCGTGGTAAAGAAAAAGGATGGAACTACCTTTTTCTGGGACGGTCTCGACCTTAAAAAGAGAATCAACTTTGCCAGTATCGGTCTCGACCTTTGCCTGAATCCGGAGCAAATCGAAGAAAGCCTTCGCCGTTCTGTTTTTTCGGAAATCACCGAAGCCGATCTGCGCAAGACCATCATTCTTAACGCCAAAGCCTTAATCGAGCGTGATGCTGATTTTGCAAAGTTTGCTGCCCGGATCCTTCTTACCTATATTTATCAAGAAGTCTTGGGTTGGGATGTTTCCCTGCACAGTATCGAAGAAATTCGGACTTTTCACGCAAAGGAATTTAAATCCTATCTAAAGAGAGGTGTTGCGATCAAACGCCTCGATAAAAAATTACTGAAATTGGATGTAGACCGCTTATGCCAGTCCATTGATCCATCGGCAGATTTAGACTTTGATTACTTGGGTATCCAGACCTTGTACGACCGCTACCTGGTGGTTGATAAAACCGGTGAAACTCCTCGCCGATTGGAAACTCCTCAATTTTTCTGGATGCGCGTATCTATGGGAGTATTTGCTCATGAGGAAAACCCGGAAGAACAAATCACCGCACTTTATAATCTCTATAAAAGTCGTCGGTTCTGTTCCTCCACTCCCACACTCTTTAACTCGGGCACGCCTCATTCTCAGTTGTCTTCCTGTTATTTGTACAAAGTGGATGACACAATCGAGTCGATTATGTACCGGGGAATTGCAGAAAATGCTTTCCTCTCTAAGTGGGCAGGCGGGCTTGGTGGAAGTTGGACAGCCGTCCGCGGGACTGGTAGCCATATTGCGGGTACCAATGGGGAAAGTCAGGGAGTGATTCCATTTCTTAAAATGCACAACGATCAGTTGTGTGCGGTAAACCAAGGTGGAAAACGCAAAGGTTCAGGTTGTGCCTACTTGGAAACCTGGCACTGTGATATTTTAGAGTTTTTGGAACTTCGTAAAAATACCGGAGATGATCGTCGACGGACCCACGACATGAACACCGCCAACTGGATTCCGGACTTGTTCATGAAGCGGATGGAATCCCGCGAAAACTGGACTCTCTTCCGGAGCAATGAAGTATCTGATTTGCATGACCTGTATGGAAAGGCGTTTGACGACAAGTATGCCGAGTACGAAGCCCAAGCAGAGAAGGGTGAGATTTGGGGACATAGTATGCCTGCGATTGATCTTTGGAAGGCCATGCTCAAAATGCTTTTCGAAACCGGACATCCCTGGATCACATTCAAGGATACCTGCAATGTTCGCAGTCCCCAGGATCACGCCGGAGTTATCCATAGCTCCAACCTTTGCACCGAGATCACACTGAATACGGGTGAAGATGAAACTGCAGTGTGCAACCTTGGTTCCGTAGTGCTTGATTCCCACCTTACCCCAGAGGGTGAAATTGATCACGAAAAACTCCGTGACACGATCCGGATCGCAATCCGTGCCTTGGATAATGTGATCGATGTAAACTTTTATCCGACCAAGGCTGCGAAAACTTCAAACAATCGCCACCGTCCGATTGGTCTTGGGGTTATGGGGCTGCAAAACGCACTCTTTATCAAGGATGTACCCTTCACTTCTGAAGCAGCCGTCGAGTTTAATGATGAGTTTATGGAGGCGATTTGTTACTACGCATATGAAGCATCCAGTGATTTAGCCAATGAGCGTGGCACATACTCTTCTTATCGTGGATCGAAATGGGACCGTGGTATTCTTCCACAGGACACTATCCAGATGCTTGAGGAAGAACGCGGTGAAAAAGTGGAGGTTCCCAAGAGTTCCAAAATGGACTGGTCCGTGGTGCGCAAAAAGATTGCCAAGCATGGCATGCGTAACAGCAATGTGATCGCGATCGCTCCAACCGCCACGATTTCCAACATCATGGGTTCGTCCCCCTGTATCGAACCGACCTACAAAAATATATTTGTGAAGAGCAACCTGTCGGGTGACTTCATGGTGCTTAACCGTTTCTTGGTAAATGACCTGAAAAAGGAAGGCTTGTGGAACAAAGACATGTCTGACCAATTAAAATATTTTGATGGAGAACTTGGTCCGATCGATGGAATTCCTCAGCGGATTAAGGAAAAGTACATGACTGCGTTTGATGTTTCCTTTGAATATGTGCTTTCGGCTGCAGCTCGTCGCCAGAAGTGGATTGACCAGTCCCAGTCCGTCAATCTTTTCCTAGGTACCCCTGATTTGAAGAGTCTTTCTCACATGTATCGGGCTGCCTGGCGTAAAGGTCTGAAAACCACCTATTATTTAAGAACCCTGGGTGCTTCCAATATTGAAAAAGCTACGGTTGATTTAAAGAAAGCCAAACCTCTGGCCGATGGACCTTCAGATGAACCTTCTCCGAAAAAAGAGTTCTCTGAAGCTGAGAAGAAAGCCTGCAGTATCCAAGCCATGCTCAATGGTGAGGAATGTGAGGCTTGCCAATAGCTTCTATGGTCTTTTCGTAAACCCGATTGATCGGGTTCCAAGTCCGGTTTTGTCTACATCCTATTCCCTTTTCAAGTAGGACTCGCCCCAATGGATACAACAGAGAGGTTAGAAAAATACATGGGAGAAGAACCAATGTATGGCCCTGATGTATTTGTGGCTCCCACCGCTGTGGTGGTTGGAGATGTGCAGCTCGATGAAGGCGCAAGTTTGTGGTACGGAGGTGTGCTTCGTGGGGATATTAATTCCATAAAAATTGGTAAATTCTCTAACTTGCAGGACGGAGTGATTGGACACCTGGCGGACGACTATCCCTTGGTGGTCGGGCAGTATGTAACCGTTGGGCACGGAGCAGTTATTCATGCCTGTGAGGTGGAAGATGAATGCTTAATCGGGATGAACTCCACGATTTTAGATGGGGCCAAAATAGGCCGGCAATCCATCGTCGCAGCCAATAGTTTGGTCCCAGCAGGTATGGAAGTCCCGGAAGGGAGCCTGGTTGCAGGAGTCCCTGCAAAAGTAAAGAGGAAGCTCACACAAGAGGAGCGGGAAAAACTGAAAGGATGGGCGGAGAAATATTTATTGGTGGCCAAGGCTCACCGGGAAAAGCTTGGTAAGATGAGACCCGGTCCTCCTGCTTGATTCAGGCAGGCTCATTCTTTTCACTCTCGTCCATTCCATAAAGGCTGTAAAACTCTTCCACCGATGAGGCTAGGGGGGCAGGGGGCGACATCCCTGACATCGCCTCAGCACAACAAGCGATGTAAGCTCGAAGAGCTTGTTCCTTAGTCTCTCTTGTGTCTTTTTGCAAAAGGCTGAGGAGAGCCTGCCTGGCTTCCATCCACTCTTCCACAGAGTAGGGATGGTCCAACATCGTTTCGGACCATGCATCTTTATCTTCCTGGGATAATTCAGAAAAGTTCATCGCAAAGTGTTCCAAGAATGGCCAGCAATCCCATCCGGGTAAATGTTAATTGATAAATAAAAAATATTCATTTCTCTTGGATTGTTCGTTCAGGTTTGTAAGAAGAGATAGGAAAATTTCATTGTACCAATTATGTCTCACCTCAACGATCCATCCGCCCCCACCAAAGATAATCCTTATCCGTCCAAGTTATTGGTCAATCGCCTGCTTACAGAGGGATCTGATAAGGAAACACGTCACTTTGAACTGAGCTTGTCCGAGAGTGGGTTAAGTTATGAACCAGGAGACTCTCTTGGTGTGATTCCGCAGAATGATCCCAAGGTAGTACGAGACCTTCTCGCTGCAGTTGGATTGAGTGGAGAAGAGGATGTCACACTAGGAGAAAAAAGGCGGAGCCTAAAGGATGCCTTAACGAACGACCTCGCTTGTACGGTGCTAAGTAAGATTCAGGTCAAAAAATTCAACGAACTGGCCCAATCCGAAAACCTTAACCAGTTGCTTGAACCGGCCAACCGGGATGCCTTTGCCGATTACCTTTGGGGGCGTGAATTGATCGATCTGTTTCTCGAATACCCCCAAGCCGGAATCTCTGCCGATTGCTTGGTTGGTTTATTAAGGCCAATGCCCCCCAGGTTGTACTCCATCGCATCGAGTATCAAGGCTCATGCGGAACAGGTTCACCTGACGGTCGCGATTGTGCGCTATGATTCTCACGGTCGTAAGCGGGAAGGTGTTTGTTCATCCTACCTCGCAGATCGGGTGGATGAAACCATCCCTTGTTACTTCCATCCTAATAAGAATTTCAAACTGCCGGAGGACACCAGCACGCCAATCATTATGGTGGGTCCAGGCACAGGGATTGCTCCTTTCCGCTCCTTTATTGAGGAGCGCAAGATTACCGGGGCCACCGGTAAGAACTGGTTGTTCTTTGGAGACCGCTCGTCCAAGACAGACTACCTCTATGGGGAGGAATGGGAGCAGTACAAAAAAGATGGTTTACTGACCGAGCTTGATCTTGCCTGGTCCAGAGATCAGGCGGAGAAGGAGTATGTTCAGCACAAAATGCTGGCCAAGGGGAAGGAGTTATTTTCCTGGTTGCAAAACGGTGCCGTTTTTTATGTCTGTGGAGATGCCTCCCGTATGGCCAAAGATGTGGACTCAGCTCTTCGTCAAATTGCATCCACCGAAGGATCAATGTCCGAGGACGATGCGGCTCAGTGGGTCAAATCCTTGCAGAAAGAAAAGCGTTACCTAAAGGACGTATACTAATTCTTGCTTAAGATCAAAAAGGGGTATGATTTATCCAGCCCCTTCTCGCTGAAGTTCCGATTGGAGCTAGAGCTTAAAATGAATTAAATATTTCTCTCCGAGCTCAGCTTCAGGAAGGAGTTCATCGAGGTTCCAAATTTTCGCAGGGGTAAGACCGGAAGATTTTAACTCCTCGGTGTAATCTCCTCCTTTAAGATAAAGGATTCCATTGGCCGGAGAGTTTCTGGCCCCCTTGGCCACTTTATCGCGGACCCATCCAAAAAAAACCGGGAGAGCCGTTACCGCTCTACCCAGCACAAAGTCGTAGGTTTTTTTTCTGGGTAATTCTTCGGCTCTTGCCCGGAGCACTTCAGTGTTGGGTAGGGCTAAGCGTTCCACAATATCCTCCACCACCATTACTTTTTTGGCGATGGAATCCATTAGAGTGAACTTGGCCTGCGGATAACAAATAGCCATGGGGATACCTGGGAGCCCACCTCCTGTACCCACATCCAGAACCCGGGCTTTGGGCATCAGTCGTAAAAATTTAGTTATAGTCAAGCAGTGAGCAAGGTGCTTGATTTCCAGCCTTTCCATATCCTTGCGGGAAACCAGGTTGATTTTTTGGTTCCATTCACGAAGCAGATCCGTGTAGGTGCGTAATTTTTCCCATACCTCCTCAGATAAATCAGGAAACCACCCTTGTAAGGTTGGCCAGGGATCGGGTGCTTCGCTCATGCGAAAAGAAGAAAAGAGTGAATCAGGCAGGGGGTGTTTAATCCACCTGTACTTGGGGAAGGGATTTCACCAGGTCATCCATCGCCTTGGCCTGGCTTAGAAAATCCTCAAGCTTATCCAAGGGCAAGGCACAGGGGCCATCGCATTTGGCCACCGAAGGGTTGGGGTGGGATTCGAGAAACAAGCCACCAATTCCCTGGCTCATTCCGGCAAGCATAAGTTCAAAGACTGCCTGCCTGCGCCCACCGGCAGAATCACTTCTGCCTCCGGGGATTTGCAGGGCATGGGTGACATCAAAAATGACCGGACAACCCGTCCGTTTCATGATCCCAAAATTGAGAGGGTCCACCACCAGGTTGTTGTATCCAAAAGAGCTACCTCGCTCGCACAAAAGAATCTGTTCGTTCCCGGCCTCGGCAAATTTTTGTAGGATATGCCCCATCTCATGGGCGGCTAGGAATTGGGCTTTTTTCACATTTACCGGCTTGCCGGTCTCAGCCAAAGCTACAACCAGATCGGTTTGCCTGCAAAGGAATGCGGGCAGTTGCAGCACATCAATCACCTCGGCCGCAGGCTTGGCCTGGTAGGGTTCATGTACATCGGAAATAACCGGCACGGAAAAAGTTTCCTTAATCTCAGCAAGGATTTCGCAGCCCTTTTCGAGCCCAGGCCCACGAAAGGAGGATACCGAGGAACGATTCGCTTTATCGAAGGAAGCTTTAAATACATAAGGGATACCGAGCTTTTGCGTAACCTCTTGGTACGCAGAGGCCACCTCCAGGGCGAGTTCCCGGGACTCCAGCACATTCATCCCCCCAAACAGGGTGAAGGGACGATTGTTGGATACCTGCAGGCTTCCAACCTCTATAGTTTTGGATGGATTCATGTCAGGGCAATATCGGGTGGGGTGTTATGTTCGGCAGTGACGACGATCCCAATGCCTCCGCGGGCATTGAAATCGACTTCCACCCGGCACCACTTGGGGTCGAGTGCTTCCACTAAGTCGGTGAGGAGTTGGTTGGCAAAGTGCTCATGAAATACACCCTCGTCCCGGTATGTCCAGAGGTAGAGCTTCAGGGACTTGGACTCGACGATTTTTTCATTGGGAGTGTAACGAATGAAAATATGGGCAAAATCGGGTTGTCCCGTTTTAGGACAAAGGCAGCTAAATTCGCTGGTTTCCAACTCGACCAGGTAATCTCTTTCCGGATTGCGGTTGGGGAAAGTTTCCAGTCTGCGTTTTGGTTGAGTGCCTCCTTTGCCGAGTTCTGTCAGGTTGGCGTGTTCTGGATTTTCGGTATTCATGAAAAGGGATTATAATTTCATTTTAGGGAAAAGGGAGCAAGGCAAACTCAGGATCCATTTTGGGCAAGGGAAGCCCAATCGACGACGGATTCTCTCTTCCCGCATGCTTGGTCAAGTTGGCTAAGAAAGTTGGATCTTCCAACTTCCCGGGCACCTAAACTACGCAAAAATGGGTTGGGCACCTGGCAGTCTATAAAGTGTAGCCCGACAGATTGTGCAATTTCCACAAGTTTGAACATGCACGCCTTGGAGGCTTCCGGGACTCGGTGAAACATCGATTCTCCAAAGAATGCATGGCCCATGGCCAACCCGTAGAGCCCGCCAACCAGATGGCCATCCTGGTAAGCTTCTATGGAGTGGGCATACCCTTGCTGGTGTAGTTTTCCATAATCCACTTCCATATCTGGCTCAATCCAACTGCTGGGCTCGTTCTTTCTCGGGATGGAAGCACACGCATGCATGACTTTTGCAAAGCTGTGATTGATTTTGATTTCAAAAGTCTTTTTACGGATTGCCTGGGAAAGGCTACGGGATACTTTGAAATCCTTTGGATAAAGGAGCATCCTTGGATCCGGAGTGTACCAGCACCAAAGGTGAGGTGGTCTATCCAGTTTCATCCACGGAAATATTCCCTGCTGGTAGGCAGCCAGAATTCTTTCGGTTCCAAGACCAATACTTACGGCAAGCAGTCCGGATTCATCGGCCTGTTTCGGATCAGGGAAGACTTCCGGATTTTCGTTGTCCAGAAGTACCAACCCCATCAGAAGAAACGGATTAGTCTGCGCCTAGGAAATACCGCTAACTTTGAGCAGGCTAATTTCTGGACGGCAGTTAAGGCGAATGCCGTAGAGGTTGCCCACTCCCCGGGTGATGTGAATGATCCGGCCTTTCCAGTTAAACAGGCCATCCACCATCGTCCGATCTTTGACTGGGGCAAAGGGAGCGAGGTTTTCCACTGGTATTTTGAATTGGCCTCCGTGGGTATGACCACTGAGCATCAGGTCCCATCTGTACTCGCTTAATGCCTCCTTGGCATCCGGGTTGTGATTGAGCAGGATAATGGGTTTTCTTTTCTTCGGAGAGCTTACAGATAACCGGTCGAGGCAGGAATGGGGCAGGCAGTTGCCGGACCATAAATCTCCCAGCCCCACCAAATCGATCTTTTGCCCTTTGACAAAAATT
>Ga0255760_10004444_pt1 | contig 12217 bp, 9 predicted proteins | sample 071ome_25_FD_179960 | JGI IMG/M metagenome (GOLD analysis project Ga0255760, IMG submission 179960) | Coastal salt marsh microbial communities from the Groves Creek Marsh, Skidaway Island, Georgia - 071410BT metaG (version 2) | ecosystem: Environmental > Aquatic > Marine > Intertidal zone > Salt... | reverse complement strand
TGATGATGACGAATTATCATATTTCATTCGAGATGAAGAGTATCCTTTCAGCCCTTCATTCTACGAGTTGTTAGGCCGATATTTAAACCTACCTGAGATCACTTTTGATGGAAAGTCAAAAGAAGAGATTCGGAAGCTGAAGGATCAAGGATATCTAGTTGATGATACCGACGTAGTTCGCGTCATCGGAAAGTTCCGGGATGCTTTACCAGGCTCATTTGTCTTTGACAGCCGTGAACGACAGCATCTAATTGACACCACATTCGTGATGCTGTGGGGCCTTACTGAGCAGGATTTCGTAAGCGGGCATGACTCAGCCAAAAGGCAATGGAGATCGACCGTACCTATTAAGTGGAACGAGACGTATTCAGGAATATCTGAGAAGTATCTACGGATAGCTCAGAGACCCACAGCAAGGCAAACAGGACAGATCGATCAATTGGACTTTGATGCTAGGTTTGCTTTCACAGGGTCACCCGAAAACAGGGTAGAGGTTACGATCCAAGAGGTTGATACTTTTTATTATGGAACGGTCGAAGAAGAAGGTACCGGCTTCAAAATAAAGCTGGTAGATGAAGATGGTGTTCCTGTGCGAAGCAGAGAAATGTTAGTAAAAAATGATGGCGACGAAATATTAGTTGGAACGAAGAGTTTTTACAGAGCGAAAGAAGATATTGGGTGCCTGGCGGCGTCTGGGGAAGATGAGAAATTTTGGAGGTCATCGGATGATGACACCTATCTGATGACCTACGGAGCTCGAGGAAATGAGGCTAAGTGGGCCTCTCGGGCCGGGGAGGTGTCAATTGACGGATGGATCTATAACCTCAAGCCAAATCAGTACGCTTTCGTTTTTAATACGATAGAAACCGATAAATGGGGTGAAGGTGAGGCCTCTGATGAGGATCGCTTGAGGATAATCGAAGTCTTAGATAGTGATTGTGAAAGAGTTCATTTCCACGCTCCTTCTCTCAACCCTTCTCTAAACTTTAATACAACCCTGACGAGGGTCAATTAAACAAGCTTCTGCAAAGAAGGATAAAGTAACAACCCGAAAAAACCCCGGTAAACTAAGATGAAGATCCACGTATACGTATTTATTTTAGCTTGTATCACGGCAGGTTGTGGCCCTGAAGTTATTAACTCATCTGCATTAGTAGACGAGAGAGGGGCACCGTATGAAGAAATGAGTAGTACGGATTATGCATATTACCAAGGACAGCTATTTTCAGGAGTAGCTGAGAGTACTGAGAACGAGACAATCAAGAACCGTGTTGAATTTAAAGATGGGAGAAAGCACGGATTGGAACAGTGGTGGTTCGAAAATGGCCAGCTTTCAAGGAGCTTTAATTATCAGAACGGCGAGCTACATGGCTTAAGAGAGGCGTGGTATGAAGATGGTCAGCCATCTCGTAAGGCTATGTATGAGAACGGTCAGTACCATGGTCTTTTTGAGTCATGGCACCAAAATGGTCAGATGGACGAACGATCTTTCTATCAAGAAGGAGAAAGAAATGGCCCTAGAGTGCGCTGGTACAGTAATGGAGAGTTAAGAGACAGCGTGATGTATGAGAACGGTGTGAGACTTTAGACGATGCTAGTACGTATTTCCTCATTGAGGAAGCAGAGGGAGCTTCAAGGCTACCCAGAGGGCAGTATTGCTGAGATTGGACACTCACTCATGCCTTGCCTGTTTGAGACCAATTGCTTTCTGGAAGGTGATCGCCAGCTCGCCCTAAATCGGCGAGCTGGCGCGCAGACGACTCAACGTAATCTCATAGCCCCATGTATCGCTCTATAAATGTTTTCATGTTTGGTCTGGTCGTATTCATTTTATCCCCTCCTGCGAATGCACAGCAATGGGTCTATGAAAGCGTTACTGATGATTTTGATGATACCGATCGGAGCACAGTTACCCCGGCCCCAGAGTCTTTTGTTGAGGTAGATGGCTACCTTGGACTGGGTTTCAAATGCTTCAGTGATGGGATCAATCTATTGTTGCTTCATGGCTATCAAGGAGGTGACTCAGATGATGAAGTGTTGGTTAGGTACAGAGTGGATAAAAATGTCGCCTATGGGCCTATTTACTGGTCTTTAGCTCCAAACCATGACGCGACTTTTGCACCTATGGAGGTGGTACCCAAGGTGATATCCGAAATGAAAGCTGGTTCTGTAATCTCTCTTCGTTTAACAGACCCATTTGATAACCAATCGCTGGATAGCAAAATTGGCTTGACGGGCTTCACTAAAGCGATCAACAAGCTCGAAAGATCTTGCGTGCCAGGAAACCGCTGAAAATACATTAGTCTTGAGGTTAAGAAGCCATTATTGTAACTGACACGTTCGGCCCCACCTCTGTTATGGTTTGTCGAAGAGTATCCCGCTGTTTGTTGGCGCTCTATCTCGGTGCTCTCCTCTTCGTCGGTGGTGTACGAACCGTGGAGGCACAGCCGGTAGTCGCAGGCTTTACCACCCATGAAGTCCATGGCTTTTATGTGCTGGTTGCCGACAACACAGATGATGTTTTGAGCATGAAACTGGCCCTCCGGGAAGTTGATCGCCAGCTTGGTTTGATCGCGGTCCTCGACCTTCCGGAAGATGTTCTTGAGGCCATGCGGAGAGTAAAGATCTTTCTAGAATACAACGGCCAAACCAGCGGTTCTGTAGCTTATTACCACCCCGCCGAGCAATGGCTGCTCGCGAATGGATACAATCCTGCATTTGCCCAGTCGGTCTCGATTCCCAATGCCGTCAGGTTTACCAATGCTACTCGTTTCAGTCAGCAATGGTTAGTGCTCCATGAACTGATTCATGGATACCACCATCAGGTAATGGGATTTGATCACGGGCCTACTATCGAGGCCTTTGTCAATGCAGAAGATACTGGTATCTATCAGTCGGTTTCGTTCAACACGGGTGACGGAACACCTTTATTCAATGTGCGAGCCTATGCCTTAACGAACCATGTCGAATACCTCGCAGAAATCTCAGAGGCATTCTTTGGCCGTAACGATTTCTACCCGTTTACCCGCTCAGATCTCGTGTCGCACGACCCCAAAGGTTATGCACTCCTAATGGATCTCTTCGTCAATTCGACGTCGACAGCTGTCGAGCAACTCCCGGAGGATAGTCTTCTTTCGATCTATCCCAATCCTGCCCAAGATGTATTGCGCTTTGATTCTATCGAGGCCGGCCGAGTTCTCATCTACGATACAACCGGAAGGGTTGTGTTGTCACAAGACGTAGTGGTAGGAATATCGAGTATCGACATCAGTACGCTGGCTACTGGACTGTATTTGGTGCGTTTGGGGGATGGTATTCATGATTCCTTGCATAAGAGAACCCAAAAGATCATCGTTGCAAGGTGAGCTATACTCAGGCCACCTTTTCGAAAGGTTTATCATTTGTGTCAGTAGAGAAAAAGACATGGCCAGAACGTAGATCAAGGACACTGTTGGGCACATGGCACGCAATCCCATTAAAGCTAAGCTCAATGCAGAGGAAGCGCCGCTGGAGAGCCTGTGCATACTAATGGACACGCTACCGTAGCAGTCTGAGCGGAAGAGCTTTCTCGTGGAGTTTCCTCGTCAACCTGTTCGCCTTGTGCGCGAGTATCACCTGGTGTTTGGGATGCTGACATGGGGAAGACTTGAGTCTGGATTTGGCCTTGGGAAAACCACACGCATTCCTAACGGAGTTATCATAATAACCCACATCATTCTTAACCTCGATACGAAGCTATAGCTTTTACTCCTGGATTTTAATTAGAAAGATTTTATCAAAATCGAATAAAGAGGTAATTAGGCATGATTCGCCTTCGTGGCGATAACTAGTGCTAGAGTATTTTAATTATTTATGATGTTGACGGCCTTGGTCAGCGAAAGGTGGTTGTGCTGAATGCGCAGGATGTAAGTACCCGATGCTAAATTTTCAGGCGTATCAAAAGAAATGACCCGTCTGCCAGCTTGAACAATACCGAGATCATGCTTCAGCACCGTACGGCCAAGAACATCCACTAGGTAGACAATTATGGTGCCCGCAGTGTTGAGGTCTATTAATATATTAGCATCCCGGATGATGGGGTTAGGATATACACTTACCAGTTTTATCTGATCTGGAGGTGTTTCTTCTTGCTCGAAATTGGTAGTCAGACTTCCATTGAATAAATTTAGTACCGGATAGGCTCCATCGAATAGGTAGTCGACTTTTGGCTGAGGTATCTCGAACCAATCCCTTAACACGCTTCCGTAAACGGACCTAAAATCAGTTTCAGGTATTAAGTTGTGGTCTAAGTCCAGATTGGCTAAATCAGGTGCTTTGCCAACTAAACCACCCCGCAGGCCCGTCCCAAAAACGAACATGGGTGCTGAGGTGCCGTGGTCCGTTCCATCTGATCCATTCTGATAGATCCTGCGTCCAAATTCTGAGAAAGTCAGACCGCATACTTCATTAAGAAGGCCATCTGAGCTCAGATCGGAAACGAAATCCGCGATAGAATTTCCCAAGTGGTATAACAATTGGTCGTGGGATGCAGCCTGGTAGGCATGTGTGTCAAATCCTCCAATAGACACATGATAAATGCGAGCACCTAGTTTTCCGCGAATGAGCCGCGCAACCGTAGCCAGGTCCCAACCGATGCCACCACCTTCTGAGTAGTCTACCGTGTTTCGTCCAGAATCGAAGGCTTCCTTTATAGCCCTCGCGTACATGAACGAATCGTTGGATACTTGGCGGACAAAAGCAATTTCCTGACCAGTAGCAGTCGCTGGAACGTCGTTTTCATCATATCTCATACCTGATGAGGCGAGGCGCTCCAAGAGGTTGTGGTCAGGTAGTGTAATACCTAGCGAGCGGTTGTGTCCGGAAAATAGGAGTGGTTCAGATGCTCCTATCTGAACGGCTACTGGGTGATCTGGTGGATCATCAATATATGTTGGATAGGCGTGCTCAAGGAATCGTCCTGACCATCCTGTTCTTTCGAAAACCCCGACATTCTTTCCAGAGAGCCATACATCTGTTGATTCAAAATGTGAGAGACTAGGAGAAGCATAACCTACATTTTGGACAATTTGGAGCTTTCCTTCCTGATATAATGGAGCCAATCGCGACAAAGAAGGATGCAGTCCCGTTTCACTGTCGATAGTAATAGCATTCCTTATTCGGATTTTTGGCCGGACATTATGGTAAATGTCATTCGATATCGGTATGACGGTATTGAGTCCATCATTACCACCCGATAATTGTATAACCACAAGAATACGACTCGACGTTGATTCTGCTAACGCTCTAAGCAAGGGATTCGCCACTTTTGCCGAAACCGTTCGACCGTTAAGGCCTAGCGTTGTGGCCGCACCAGAGAGTGCCATGCCGCGAAGGAACTGCCTTCGCGACCATGAAGCGTGCGCTTGCTCATGCAGCTCTCCGTCTTCTAACTTTGTTCCAAAATGTTGAGAACACATATCAGGTTAATTGGAATTCTGGAAATTGGGAAAGCTTTAAAAAATAGTTGCGAACCATGAGCACGGTCTTAGCCCGTGAGCGAGGAGACTGATTTACCGTCGGAGCCCATTCGTACCAGGGAGTTGATCCAAGAAAAAGCTTGACAAGGTTTCGTTCATAGTCAGGACTGTCGAGAAATCCGGCAGGAAGTGGATTTTGATATAGATCTCCACTGAATGGTTGCCCAATCTGGGGTACATCAATGAATTCTAAAGGGACAGCAAAAACCGCTTCGGCCAAGCGTACGGGAAAAGACAGTGCTGGGTGCGTGGCACCGTGCTCAAGGAATCGCTCTGCTACCAATTCAAAATCGACCCCACCCGCTCCTTCGAATAGCCCTCCCTCGGCCTGATTCCACCTCGAGGGCAATGTATCCGTTGCAAGCCAAGCTCGGTGTCCCGGCCACCCTGCAACATTCGGTGGGGATAGTAAGTTTTGTCCTAAATCAGTCGCCGCCTGCAAGAGCTCTTCCCTAAAATCCATGTTATCGGGCGGGCGACCACAGAGCGCAGAAATCGTTAGGAGAAGATACTCCAGAGGACTTGTGATCCGACCCCCGCGGAAATTCGAATCAAAAAACACTTCTGATGACAAAATATCTACTAAAACAGGGCCAATAACGAAGTCATGATCCATTATTCTTTCAGCAACGGCACTTACTAAGTCTGTATGTGGATCATGATTTAAGAGCTCCTTTAAAAGCTTACCTGCCAAGAAGAAGGCAACCTGAGGAGAGCGCTGAGAGAATATCAGCTCAATTACATCCTTATGATCGAAAGCCCCATTTTGTCCGAATATTATCTTTTCGCCTCGATCATGATAATAGTATGCAATCTGCGCTTCCCAACTTTCTCGGGGATATATCCCCCAACCAGTGAAGGCCCGGGCAGCCTCTACTATGTCCTTCTGGGTGTAATTTGGATTGCCCGACGGGTCTACGAGGCCCATTGTGAACAACTCAAGAAGCTCCCTTGCAAAGTTTTCATTGGGAGCTTTCCTGTGGTTGACATTACCGTCTAGATATAGCAGCATTGCGCCATCCGTTACAAAACCCATAGTTAGGTCCTTAAAATCACCCAATGCACCCATGGCTAACTTAATCGCATATCTGTAGGCCAGTGCACCGAACTGGTATTTGTCTAACTCAGTGACAAAGTGACTATGCCAGAACAGGGTCATCCGCGCACGCAGCGTCCCCGAGAGCAAATCATTCAACCACAAAATCCGCACCTCTCGGCAATAGCGGTCATTGTCTGCAAAGAACGAATCAATCTCCTTAGAGCTTGCTGAATGTGGTGGATATAGTCTATCCACCCAGTATGGTCCCGGCAGCAGCGATGATGTAAATGGCTCTGATACCCATTCTTCTACTACCTCGCGAGCTCTTCTGCCCACAACATTAGCAACGCGGTCAGGGTCTACAGTCCAGCAAGCACGTCTAAGCAGATGTCTTGCCTGCGCCATGGTCAGCGGAGAGGTGAGCTCTGATAACATGATTTCTGGTTAGGGATTCTTCATACATGTTCGAAAGTAGGGTAAGGAAACTAGCTTTCGATGTCTTTGTACGACGTGATGCAACGATCGCCGGTAGTGCGCCATCAGGTGAGCTATTGGAATACGAGAGAGTCCTTATCCGTATTCCTGCAGCATTATACCTCTATTGATAAAATTATGCAGCAGGCTATCACACCAAACCGCTCAACGCTGAGGGCATTGCTTCAGGTGCCTATTTAATCAGAAAGGAAGCAGGTGACCGTGTTTCCAATCAGGGGGAGTATTTTACTGCTGGTTATCACACTTTAGGTTTCAATGCGAATGGCCTTGCATCGGGTGCGTACGTAATCAGAGTGGAAGCACGGGATTTTGTGTCTTCCAAGCAGATCATGCTGTTGAAGTAAGACTGATATTTCTAACCCCGGGAATCACATTGATGAATCGATATATAGCAACCTCTCTTCTCTTCATACTCTGTGCTAATATTTATGCCTTTAGTTCGGCATCGGCTCAAGACCGAGATGGTGACGGGCGAAACGATGCGGTCGATAATTGTCCCTGGATGTCAAATGGATTACAAGTAGATTACAATGCTAATGGCAAAGGGGATGACTGTGAAACGAGTGTGTTTTTAACAAAAAAAAGCCGGTCGGTATTTTTTGGAACTTCTAAATCCGAAGGCCGAATTAGCGGGATTGTGCCCGAGCTGCCACTTGGGGCCCAGATTAGCATTCTGCGTGATGAATCTGAATTCAACATTAGGGTTGTTGATAACAATCTTGTAATGACATACGAAGCTGGATCGCAAGGGGGAGATGTCGTCCTGCAGTATTCTATTGGTGGCGAATCTGTAATTGACACTTTGAGTGTCCGGCTAATGAGTAGTTTTCGGTTGACTAAAGCTGAGGGTGGGATCCAGCACGGCTATCTCCCGATACATTATGCGAATAAAATCGAATATACAGATGGACTGTATGAGCTAGAATCAAACCCTCCATTTCATTTTGAATTTGTCAACCCGGTTTTAGAATCCGCATTTATCGTGCTAGATTTAAATGACGATGGTATTAATGATTTAATTGGTGGCATACCTACGATCTATAATCTAGGGGGTAATTCTTATGAAGGAGTCGCCCGCTTGCTTGTGCCGTTGTACCTCACGGTAGGCCACGACTTAAATATTGACGGTTATCACGAAAACATCGCATTTCCCGAGTCTATGTTTCATAATCAAGACTGGGGTCAGGGACCAAGTATTGTGGGTAAAACCGACACTTTATTTTCACTTGGAGAACATTATCACTCACCCATATTTCCTGACTGGCAAGGCCCGGCTGACATTATAGATGCTACTACTATCCTAGAACAGATTGGTCTTCATGAAGGCGTCCATTATGATGACTGGGGTTTCAAAAGGCATCATGTTACTACGTTTCAAAACGGTCGAGCTTTTACGAATTTTAAAGCGGTCGATTCCTCTCAATTAGATCAAGTGAACGATGGCCCTTTTGTTAATCCACTCTCCTACGCATACGGAGATATTGACAACGATGGCCAAGCAGAGTGGCTGATTGGCAGCCAAGTACGTTCTGAGCTGGGGACCATGGTGCTGGATGTTATTTCACGGGTGAGCGAGAGACTCGTCGTGAACAGAACCCACCTTGATTCTTTCGGCTATACCGTTTCTGCCGAGGGGGCGATGATCCTCATGGATGTCAACGGCGACGGCTGGAAAGATTTAGTCTTCAATGACTACTGGTCAGATCCCCAGTCTGGAGAAAGTCCTTTGGGAATCTTGTTCAATTACGGGGGTCGATTCGACTTTGTGAATCCTACATGGATCGTAAATCCATTTCCAGGTCTAGAAATGAAGGAAGCTGTCCTAGACGATTTCGACGAGGACGGCACGGATGAATTGTTGATTCATTGGGCGATGTTATACCCAGAGTCCTTTCGGCACCTTTACGATGGAGGAGTCCCGGTCACGAATAGATTGGCGGTTTATCGAGTACAGGGCGCTACGTTGGTAGAAGACACCTCAACGTTTTTCCCGGAGAATGCCATTAGTTCACCGACAGTAGGGGGGCACATGGGAGGCGCGATGATGAGCTATATCGACATCGATGGAGATGGGCGCAAAGACGTTCACATTTCATACCCAACACCCGTGAATGAGAGTGGAAGTGGAGAAATAAGCGGATGGAAGTCAGGCTACGATGGAGCCTGGTATTTCAAAAAATCATCTGAAGGGACTTTTCAATGGAAAGAAATAGGCACTTTTGAAGCCACCACGGAAATGCGCTCTGCATATTCTTCCCCAAGGGAGTTCATAATCGGCAACCAGCTTCAGCCAGTAGACTTGGATGGAAACGGAATCGCAGAGTTCATTCATCATGGGTTTTATGATGGTGGCTTAGGGTTTAGCATTTTTAGGAAATCAGGTACAGGGTTCAATCTCCCCCCGCTAGCTATGGTGCAAGCTGATTCGCGCCGGGGCCAGGCCCCTCTATCGATCGAATTCAACGCATCAGCATCCACGGATCCCAACGGCGACGTACTGACATACGCTTGGGACTTCGGCGACGGCGCCACAGGCTCCGGCGAAACGGCCTCGCACACTTACACCGCTGCTGGCGAGTACACGGTCGTTCTGACAGCTTCTGACGGACTTCTAACTGGCACAGACTCACTGACTGTCTCCATTGCTTCAGGCGTAGACACTGAGTCCTTTGAGTTACCAGAGACCTTCGTCCTGAAGGCAGCCTACCCCAACCCCTTCAACCCCACCACCACTGTCACGTACGGCTTACCTGCAGCTGCTGAAGTGCGCATTACTGCCACGGACTTACTTGGAAGGCAGGTGGCAACACTGGTCTCGGGGGACATGAAGTCAGCAGGGTACCACACGGTACAGTTCAACGCTGACGGGCTTGCCTCAGGCACCTACCTGATCAGGATGGAGGCAGGTGACTTCGTCGCTACGAAGCAGGTCGTGCTGCTGAAATAACACACGCATTCCTGACGGGGGTAACAGCAGCCCCTGATACTGGCTTTACCCCCCTCTCTGCGCTGTTGATTTCCAGAGCTGCTCAGAAGTATTGACATTGAAAGAGGCTTTCGGTTACCCTGTCACCCTACAACCGCAGATAATACTGGATGGTATAAAAAAATGAGACGCCTTACTTCACCCTCCATCGTCGTCCTTTTGTTGTTTGCAATAGGCACCTTGACTGCTTGTTCTACAAAAAATGATGACTCGGATAGCGCCAACGTTATGGATTTGGTTGAGGCCCATTTGAGTACTTTTGAGGAGGCTTGGTCAACCGGCGATGCGTCCAAGGTTGGTGCGCTTTACGCTGAAGACGCCGTCCGAATTGTCTTCCGTATGCAAACCCCCTTGTATGGACGTGATGCCATATCTCAGGACTTCGCGGCTCTATTTGCAGAAGATGAGGGAGATCCTCTGCTTGCTTTAACTCTCGTTGAGGCTCGCGAGATGGCAGACGGCGTGATTATGGCCGTTGGTGAATGGGGGGCGCCCAACAACGGGATTGGAGGGGCATTTCTAAACGTTTACCGTTCCGATGGGCAGACACTCACCTCTGTATTTGACCACGCTGTAGTCTACAATCCTGTGACAGACCTAACTCAAGTTGAGCGTGTTTTTGACGAGGTCCACAAAGGAGAGGGCTCTGACATGGTGGAACGGGCCATAGCACGGTATACCTCTCTCACTAATGCTGGGGATATAGCCGGGCTTTCTGTTCAGATGTTTGAGGAAGACGGCGTCCAAATCACAGAAAACGGAATTTTAAAAGGGCACGAGGCCCTTGCCTCAGGTATTCAACCGCCGCCAGACGGCGTGCGCCTCACGGCTCAATCATATGGATACCGACCGGTCTCAGATGACCTTGTTATAAACTGGGGTGGATATCAGATTGAGAGTAGCGAAGGTGGCTTACTTGGCTTTGGCCAGTGGGGCAACCTCTTGCGAGTCGTTGACGGCGAACTCATTCTGGTTGTTGAAGCAGCTGGCGCCCACTCAGTCGACTAAGCTGCCACCCCCGTAGCGGGTACCCACACAAAAAAAGTCTCCGGAATACCCGTGGTAGTCTGAGTAGAAGGACTGTCTCGTGGAATTATTGCGCCAACCCCTTTCGTCCTGCTATAGCAGCCACCGACACCCTCAGCTCCCCGCTCACTGCAAGGTGGGTGGGGAGTTTTCGTTTGAGTGTCCTTTGCTCAAATTGGAGTCGCGCATTAGGAGGGGGTAGCCACCGCATCGCCAGCGTTATTTACCCCCCCCTACCCCCACCTTGGACAAAGCCTACTCCACACCTACCTTGAGGGCAGATTGACAACGTACTGTTGTCAAAACTGTTGAAACGCTAACCACCTGACTGAGCCATCTATAGACGAGGCTGTTGGGAGGCAAGACATCAAGGGGATAGTAGATCTGGCTAGGCAAGGGTCTGCAAAAAAATGATGACAGATTTCGAGTTATGAGGCGTTTGTTTTTTGTCGCTCTTCTGCTGTCGGGTGCACCGCATTACTTTTCGGCCAGGGTCAATAAGATGGGCGCAGGATCTGATCGGGGTATCAAATGAAACCAACCCAGTGGTCTTCCTTACGAAATCGTCTCGTAGAGTTTGTCGTTGTTGTGCTTGGGATTACCGTTTCATTCAGCCTGGACGGATGGCGTCAGGACCGCATCACGTCCGATCTCCACCTGTCGGAAATCAGAAGCCTACTGGAAGATCTGGAACAGGATAAGGAGCGCCTTTCAAGGGTCTCTGAGATGATTGAGGAGGGTGACAGCAGTGTGCGGCTCATTTTGAACGACATCCTTGCGTACAGGGAAAACGAGCTGTCGTATTCTGAATTCGCCTTGACCCTACAGGATGTGGGTACGCCCTATCAGTACGGCACCTTCTTCATGAACACCTCGACATATACGTCCTTGGTGGCAACGGGCAGGCTTCAGCTCTTTCCGGAGCATATCAATCGCAAGCTCCGGGACTATTACGAGTATGTATCCAAGCGTGTAGACGACAACAACGAAATAGTAGACGGCATTACCCTGACGTACTACAACGAGTATCATCCATGGGTCAACTTTCAGTCGCTTGGGGAGGAAGACACGCACTACGATGATGGGATCCCGCACTCTTTTTTCAGGGATCCTGCCATTAAACGACTATATTCCGATGTGTCTTTTTTGACCGCG
>Ga0255760_10004426_pt1 | contig 12240 bp, 18 predicted proteins | sample 071ome_25_FD_179960 | JGI IMG/M metagenome (GOLD analysis project Ga0255760, IMG submission 179960) | Coastal salt marsh microbial communities from the Groves Creek Marsh, Skidaway Island, Georgia - 071410BT metaG (version 2) | ecosystem: Environmental > Aquatic > Marine > Intertidal zone >... | reverse complement strand
CACAAGCACAATCAGATATTACTCCACTAAAAGAATTTGTTAATAAATGGGATCCAATAAGAAAAACTAATTGGAAACAAACGTTTCCGGAAATTATTGATTACTTTGAATTAGATTAACAAAGTCAGGTAAGTAATCTTTGATATTAATACCTTTAAGTCTATCCTGAGTTTCTATTTCTTGTAAGAATTTTTCAAACTTTTGATCATCACTTGCTTGGTGTGGTCTAAATAAATCGCAATCGATTTGATCTTTGATCTTCTTAGGTAGACTATTAATATTAAAGTAATAAGGGTCAGATACTATATTATGGTTATAACGAATATTGTTATCCTCAAACCATTTAACAGTTTCTTTGTAGTATAATACGTTTAAATTACTAATTGTATAACTAGCACACAAATCTACATTTAATTTTCGATACAGTTCTATATTCTTTAATAGTCTGTCCCATTTAAGAGGCCAACGAACATATTCATGAACCGGACCAACTCCGTCTATACTTAAACAAAAGTTCAAGTTAGTAAGTTGTGATAACTTTTCAATTTGGTAATCTTTAAGCTCAACACTGCCGTTGGTAACCATGGTAACAAAACAATTTTGGTTGTTATTATCTATTAACTTCTGCATAATGTCAAAGTTACGAGGCTCATACAATGGTTCACCTCCAATTAAACTAACTTGTTTTAAATTAGCCCAATCTATATGTTCTAAATCTTCCATTGACTTTGATTGAGAATCTGTAGAGAGATTTTTTATTGATCTCCAGGTAGTACTAAAGTAAGGCCCACATACAACACAGGCACCATTACACTTTCTACTGGTCCAGATCTTTACAGATTGTAATGAATTCTTTCCTTCATGACAGTCCTGTTCTATTAATTCAATATCTCTATCAGTTTGATAATCAAAATTTCTATTTTGTAAAATTCTATCACTGTCTACCCCTTGATCTTCTAAATCCCAGCACCGCTGACATGCTGGTGTTTTTACATCATTTAACATATCTTGCTTAATTTTTTCTACATTGGGAGTAGGGTTATCGGTTAACAAACAGCAAGGTGTTTTAGATCCGTCGATGTTATATTCCATGGTATAGAAAGGTTGAATACAAAAATATTTACTCATATGTGTATTTAACCGGTAAGTATTGTGAACAAATGTTTTTTATCATATAATGTTGATAAATACTATCACTAACGGAAACTTAACTTATGCAACGTAAAACAAAAAGTATTTTAGATGAATTGAGCTCAATGCACATTAGCAAAGACAAAAATCACCTAGTTGAGAGTCGTGCTAATAACATTATCCAATCTGCTATCAATATTTTTGAACAGATCGATAATCTTTATACTCGCGAACAAGCAGAAGATTTACAGCGTAAGTTTGTTAACGCAATCAAATCAAGAGACCCTAAAAAGTTTGCTCGTTCAGTGAGACGTAAAGATGAAGATTAATGAAGGCGGAAACGTATTCAAAGATGAACGTGGCACTCCTTTAACCCAGAGAATTAATCTTGCTGATGTTAAGCCAACTGTAAAGTATTTAGAATCACTAACAGGCTTACCTCTACTAGACAATATGCTAGGCTCAACAGGTAAAAAGCCTACATCGGGTGATTTAGATCTTGCTGTTGACGCTTCAAAACATACCAAAGAAGAATTATACAATAAACTAATATCACAAGGTGTAAACACAACTGATGTTGCTAAGTCAGGCGATAGTGTACACTATAAATGTCCTATTAACGGTGATCCAATGAACGGCTATGTACAAGTAGACTTTATGTTTGGTGATCCTAAATGGCAACAGTTTGCTCTTAACGCATCACCTGACTCTGAATTCAAAGGTGTACACCGTGCTATTCTATTAGCCAGTATTGCTAAAGCCAGAGGTATGAAATGGTCATACAAGTTTGGCCTAGTATCAAGAGAAACAAACAAAGTTATATCAAACAATCCAGATGAAATTGCTCGAATGTTAATTGGTGGAACACGTAAAGATCTAGCCAGTGTAGAAACTATTATAGCACAGGCAAAGAAAAACAATGATTATGAAGCACTAGTAGCAGATGCCAGAGAAACGTTTGCTAAGGATGGACTACAGTTTGAGTCTGTAGAAACAGAAGTAGATTGGATTGCTCGTACAAGAGATAGAATAGTTAATCAAGGAATGCAGGTTATTACAGAAGCGGCCAGGATTGAACATCCTGAGGATATGATTTTTAATGATGGTGCTAGAGGTGCTCTTAAGGCAGTTGAAGAATTAAACTTCTTACCTAAGTCTGCTAAAGACATCACAATTAAATGGGATGGCAAGCCAGCAATTATATTTGGCCGTGATGAAGATGGAGACTTTGTACTAACAGACAAGTCAGGCTTTACTGCTAAAACATACGCAGGAATTGCTAAGTCACCAGAAGAACTAGAAAAGATTATGCAGATGCGTGGCGGTGATCGTTCAGAATTAATTAACATGTATAAAGCATTATGGCCTGCACTAGAAGCACAAACACCAAAAGGTCTGAGTGGTTACTTTAAAGCAGACCTATTATGGACAGGCATGCCTGCTAAACAAGGAAACAAATATGTGTTTACACCAAACACTGTAACATATTCAGTTGATGTAGACACTGACCTAGGTAAACAAATAAGCACAAGCCAAGCAGGTCTGGCAATACACACATACTTGACAGGTCCTACAGATTCAGGACAACCATTTCATGCTGTAGAAAAATTACCTACTGGTCCTATATTGTTTGTAGGTCCTAAAATGAAAGAAACACCTAAGGTAGATTTACCAACAGGCAAACTAGATCAAATTGAATCTACAGTTAGAAGTAATCAACGTGCTATTGATAAATTCTTTATGCCAATTATTTTACGTGAAAAACAACTAAGTGACTTACCACAGTTAATGAAACAGTTTGCTAACTTCAAAGTTAGAGAAGGTAACTTTAATAACATGGCTGGCAACTTTGCTAACTGGGCAGTGACCAAAGTTTCAAAACCTAAAGGTGACAGACTAGTTGCTTATGTCAGCGAAAATATGAAAGTAGTTGAATTAATTTTTAAAGTGTTTAATGCTATTGCTGTTATTAAAACACAGATTGTTAGAGCACTAGACAAACAAGGCGGTGGTATATCAGCAACAATAGATGGTGAGTCAGGACACGAAGGATATGTAGCAGGTGGTCTTAAATATGTTGATCGTTTAAGATTTTCAAAATCAAACTTTGCAAAGAATGTATAATGGAATTTATTAAGAACATAATTGAATCAAGAATGTATCGTAGACTTGGCCAAGTCAAAGGAACTGACGTGGCTACATTGGCCGCATTGGTATTTGATCATTTAATGATGCTAAGAGTTTTATACTATATTGATAAACCTAAGGCTATGAAGTATGCTAAGAACACAATCAAGCAACAAAACTTTAGTGGCTTTAGACAGTCTATGACTGACTTATATAACTTCTTAACATTAGTAATGCAACAACGTCAATATGCTGATAAACTCTTTAACGACTGGGACGTACAGATTCCCGAACTAAGAATAAAACGTATCCTTAGAGATCTAGCAGATGGTCAGATAGACGAGAAAGATTTTAATCAACTGTTGATGTTATTACAGAGACGTATCAAAGGACTAACATCAGATCAAATGTGGTTACGTAGACTAGTACAAGATTGGCACAAACGTATTAGTAAAATGGATCGTAAACAAGCAATCATGCGTATCCTACAAACTGTTAGACGTCCTATTAACTCAGACTTGTACATGCTTTTACAGAGTTCTACAAACGTTACTCCAACTAACGCATAATGTGGGGATATTTAATTGGCCTGTGTATGATGGTCAACGGTGAGCAAGAGTGTAAAGACGAAGCATTTGTTCCTAACTTTACATCACAAACAGCCTGCGAAGTACACGCAATACTACAAACAACTATAATCAACTATGATCTTGTACACATAGACGGTGTATATGATATATGGGTAGCACCTACACAATGTATTGATGTACCTGTAAGACCTTCAACAGATTTTTTTGAAAAACTACACTGAAAATACTTTTAATTTGGACTAAATAAGTGTAGGGAAGAAATTATTTCCCACACATTAAGGAGATATTATTATGGCAGTTTTATCAAACAACGCGGCAGTAGGCGCATCACAAGGCTTAGGTCCAACTACTTACGTATGTACAGTAGCAACAGGTACAGTTTCAGTATCAGCGGCTTGTAACGAAATTCAAAACGAAGGCGGTACAATCGTAGCAGTTGAAGGTACAGCAGACGGTTCATACGTTTTAGTTCAAGGTGGTCCAACACCAGCAGTAACAGGCGTAACTGTAGCGGCAACATTATCATAAGTTTTTAACTTATCTAAAGAGCCCTGTTTTTTAGCAGGGCTTTTTTTGTGGCTATAAATACGTGTATGGAACAACAAGAATTGTTTGAGCGAGATACAACTGCTTGGGTTTACGAATCACCCGATCGTGGCAAAACTATTTACAGACGTAAACTTATGGATCCACACTATAAACGTGAACTAGTTACTGAACTAGATGACGAGTTCAAAGACTATAGAGACTGGATGTATAAACAAGACTGGTCAACATTATCTCAAAAACCCGCAATCAAAGAAGCTCTAGATAGACTTAGAGTGTTAGTAGAATTAATAAAAGAATGATACGTTGTTATACATTAATAGATATCACACCTACAGGTTTTACACGTAAGCCTAAAACACCTGAGGAGATTATACGACGTAATCAACAACGTAACTACGAAACATTCTTACAGTTAATATCTTTAAGAGCTCAGCCCACAGTAGAACACACACCTATTAAACTAGAAGATATTCAAATAGAAGAACACATATTTGGCAGTTACTACATGCCAAGTTTATTTCCTTACACTATATGGTGCTTTGACTTTTGCTCAGAACAAATAGAAGCCTATAGAAGCGAGGACAGTCCTGTAGGCAGTCTAATACAAGACTTTAACGGAATACCTATCATAGATGGCCTAGCAGAAACAGCCAAAATCAATAATACAATCAACACGTTAGGTGAACACACCAATACTTATTTTCAGGTAATTTAGCCGATTATGATAAATAAAAACAAGCAACTAGTTTAGGCTAGTTACAAAGCATAGATTACACAAAATAGGCACATATAGGCTACTTACTAGGCACAGCAAAGATTTAATGCTTTAATATCCTTTTGGAGAAAAAAGCGTTGAGTACTACTCAAATTGAGAAAGAAAATTTAGAAGCCCACGTAGAGTTATGTGCCGAGAGGTACGATGCGTTGGAAACTAAATTAGACACAGTTGAGCAAAAAGTAAGTTCGTTAGAACGTTCAGTAGGCGAAATCAAAGATATGATTGTACATCTTGATCGTCGACGTTCAACACAACTGATTACTTGGGCTGGCACCGCAGTTACAATGTTGATTGGTGTCATTGGTTGGTTACTAACTAAGTTTGTTTGGTAAGTCATTATGGCTATCACAGACAGAAATTATAAAAAGTTTCGTAACCTCGCTGTACAGAGCTTACAAAGTCTTTCATCAAACATAATCGTCAAAGTTAAGGACGATTTTGTCGTCTTTAGTCGTTATAAAATTTCTCCAGTTGGCGACGGGTATTTTAATTTATACCGTCATGGTACACTAGTACATGAGTTTACAAACAGTCGTAACGCTCTAGCATATTGCATACTAGAGAATCAAGCAAGGATATTAGAAGCAGAACATTTGCTAAGACAGGATAAGAGATTACAGCGTCTTGATACGGATATTGATCGTCAAAGTCAAATTATGCGTACAACAAAAGATGCTAATAGAAAAATGTTGATGGCCGACAAAGTGTTGAATAATATTGCTATTAGAAGTGATATTAAAATTAAGTTGAACGACACTATTGAATTGGCTAAATACTATCAACAAAAAGGATTCGACGATGAAACTGCAAGAACTAGCAACAAATAAAATTAAACAGGTTGGCAAACTTATGGAGAGCTACTTCAATCGTAAGGTTGACGTATCAGGTCTTTCATTAGAACAGGCTCAGAAGTTATTGGCTAAAACAACAGCATTGGTAAATGAAGTACAATCAAGCATTGATAGACACACTTCACAGAATAACCCTGCTTACTTACAAGCACTAATGATGAAAGAAGCATTAGAAGCACATGTTCAAGAAGGCACAGCAGATACAAGAAATCCATATGCTGGTGGTACAGGTGAGCAAAAGAAACATGTTGGTATGTCAGCAATGGCACCAGCGGATATTGCTCCGGCAGATGAAGATGAAGAAGAAATGGAAGAAGCAAGTTGCGGTTCAAAGAAAAAACACAAGCATGAAAGTTCATGTTTAATGGCTGGTAAGAAAAAGAAAACATACGAAGCAAAACAAATTAATGAAGCAGACGTTGAAGAAGCACAGGTAACACTAGCGGCTCAAGACGTTGTTGATAGAATCCAAAAAATGTACGAAGATGTTGCAGAAATGCAATACAAGGACTTGCCTAATCTAGCACAAATGATGAAGCAAGAACTTGGTATTAACCAAACACAGGCATACTATGACGCAACAAATACAGCAATTTCAACTTTAGTACAGGCATTAGAACAGGCAAAAACAGATTTAGAAAGTGCAATGGCACCAATTACTGGCGAAGAAGTAGTTAGCCCAGACGAGTTTGCTACAGATGATGAAGCAGATTTAGATCTAGAAGCTGACGCTGACGTAGAATTAGACAGCGAAGAAGAAATCACAGACGAGCCAGAATTAGATACAGATTTAGGCAGAGAAAGACGCTAATGAAACTGTTTGAGGTATATGGTTCTGAAATGGAACTAGCGGCCTTGGTTCAGTATCTTATTAGTCGTTCAGAAGACTTAGGCACAAAAGGAAAGGTTGGAACAGAAACTTTTCTTAACATGGCAGATAATTTAGGCATTAACATTTCACTGAGCCAACTACAAAGTATGGCACAGAGAGCGCCGTTAAAGAACATGATTGCAGACGTGAGCCCACAGCATGTTAGTTTTGATCTAACATCAGCGGGTAATGCTACAATGAGTGTAGACAAAGCACGTAAAACGGTTGACTCCATGGCTAAAAGGGCAATGAAAAGGTAATCTCAACATTGACTTTTGCTATTCCATAAAGCCCTGTTTTTTAGCAGGGCTTTTTTTATGGTTGACATGGTGTATAAATAGTGTACAATAATAGTCAAGTATTATCTAAATGGAGATATAAAATAGATGGCGTACAGCGATAAGGTATTAGATCATTATGAAAACCCACGCAACGTTGGTTCGCTAGACAAAGACGATCCTAGTGTGGGAACAGGTATGGTTGGTGCTCCGGCATGCGGAGACGTAATGAAGTTACAGATCAAGGTGGAAGATGGAATTATTCAAGATGCTAAGTTTAAGACTTATGGTTGTGGTAGTGCTATCGCAAGTAGTAGTCTCGTCACAGAACTTCTCAAGGGGAAGACACTGGATGAAGCCACCGCAATTAGAAACAGCCATATCGCGGAGGAACTCGCACTTCCGCCCGTCAAGATTCATTGCTCTGTCCTTGCTGAAGATGCGATCAAGTCAGCAATAGCAGATTATAAAACAAAACACGAGAAGTAATATGATAGAAACACCTTGCGTAAGTATTTGCCGTCAAGAAGGCGGTCGTTGTGTTGGATGTGGACGGACTATGGAAGAAGTAACTAAATGGTCTGATTATACAGACGACGAACGTAAAACTATAATGGAAAGGTTAGAAAAGGACTTTAATATAGATGATCTCTTTAACTGAAACAGCCGCTGAAAAAGCATTGTATCACATAACACACAGAGAAGGTACATTTGGTCTAAGACTTGGGGTTAGGACTACTGGCTGTAGTGGTATGGCCTACGTGTTAGAATTTGTTGATGCTCCAGAAGAAGGACTAGATGAAGTGTTTGAGGACAAAGGGGTTAATGTAGTCATAAGCAAGAAAGATCTTGTGTACCTTGAAGGTTTACAATTAGATTATCAAAAACGAGGACTCAATGAAGGTTTTGAGTTCATCAACCCAAATGAGTCAGCACGTTGTGGATGTGGAGAAAGTTTCACAGTTTAGTTGACATTTTTCTAGTAAGCATATATACTATTAAGATGATTAAAGAATTTCAAAAACCAACCCCTACGTTTTACGATACTCCCGAACCTAATGATATTTTTAATAATATTTTAGCAGACCATTTTAAAAACGTTAAAGGTAAATTTTTAGGAATTGGTGCTCACATTGGTCTTGATTGGGGATTTCCTTTATTAGAACAAGGTTGGCAAGGCGTATATTGTGAACCAGATCCATTTAATTGTTCAAAGTTATTAGAAAATATTGAAAAATATTCTAATCAAGTTAAGGTTGTTAATTCTGCAATAACACCAACTGGTGGTGTCATGCCTTTTTATTCTAGTTACAATAGTTCTTTTTTATCTAGTTTAGACCCAGATCATTTACAAACAGCAATATCTTATAATTCAAGTTGGGATTCAAATCCAAAAGTAATACCATTTTTAACAAATACTTTGTCATTTCAAAATTTAATTAATTATGTAGGCAAGGATTTTGATCTTATAGTCATTGATGCAGAAGGGTACGACGTTGAAATTGCAGAAAGTTTAGACTGGAGTCAATTTAGTAAATGCACATTAGTTAGTTTAGAACATGGCTATCCTGAAATTTATCCAAATGATAATATTGTTAAACAATTATTTGATCAAGGAAATTTCGTTTTAGAAACAATAACTCCTGGTCATGCGGTATATAAAAAATATGTTAGTTAAAAAATACAATTACGAAAAAATATCAAGAAATACAGTAGAAGGTAAACGTTTATATACGTTACCAGATGGCACAGCAGTTCCTAGTGTTACTACAATCTTGGATAAAACTAAACCAAAAGAAAAACAAGAAGCACTTAATCGTTGGCGTAAGTCAGTAGGTGAAGCCAAAGCACGAGAAATAACCACAGAAGCCGCTAACCGTGGCACTCGTATGCACAAGTGGTTAGAAGACTATGTTGAAAACGATAGAAACATGGGACAACCAGGCACCAATCCATACAGCCAACAGAGTTTTAAAATGGCAGAGCAGATAGTAGAACATGGACTCAAACATGTTGATGAAATGTGGGGCATTGAAGTTCCTTTATATGTTCCTGGACTATATGCTGGCACTACTGATGCTTGTGGTGTTTATAAAGGCAAACCCTGCATAATTGACTACAAACAGACTAATAAACCTAAGAAAACCGAGTGGGTAGAAGACTATTTCTTACAGTTAACAGCCTATGGTACTGCACACAACGAAGTACATGGTACAGACATTAAATCGGGTACTATTCTTATGTGTTCAAAAGACTATGAGTTTCAAACATGGACTATTGAAGGCGCAGAATGGGACAAGTGGCAAGAACGTTGGTTTAATAGAGTTGAGCAGTATTACAAATTGGTATGACACAAAAGAAAAATATTTATTTATGGAGTGAAGGAATACAAGGAAAGGTAGTACCTATTCTTTGGTTCAGTGCCAAAACATATTTTGAAGAACACGGAAAAACTGTAGATAAGTGGCAATGGCACGATCCTTTTATACATGAATGGTCTGATGAAAAATTATTTTCTTATTTAGAAAAACACCCGCCAGCAATTTTTGGGTTATCCTTATATGTTTGGAGCGAAAAAAAAGCAAAACAGTTAACAGAGACAATATCCAAATTGTACCCTAAATGTAAAATTATTTGGGGAGGTCCGCAGATTGATATCAAATATAACGGACAATTTTTCCAACAGCATCCTGAAGTGTCGGCAGTTGTTCCTAGTGATGTATACGGCGAAGCAATTTTAACAGATATACTCGATAATTTTAACAGTTTAAAATTTCAGGACATTCCTGAAATTTATTATCAAAGAGCAGGAATAAAATTCAAATCTAAAATTCCGTTTGATAAAAGATCATTTGTTTGGCCAAAAAATATTTTTAAAGCACAAAAAGAATATTTTAATTTTGATCCTAAAAACACTTTAATCATATATGAATCAACTCGAGGATGTCCATATAAATGTAGTTATTGTGATTGGGGTGGCGGAACATATACAAAGACTATCAAAAAGCCTATAGAGACTGTTTTAGATGAATTAGAATTTTTAGCACAACAAAAAATGGAATGGTTTTATTTTGCAGATGCTAATTTTGGAATATTTAAAGATAGAGATATTCAAATAATTAATCATGTTGCAAAATTAAAAAGAGAATATGGATATCCTATAATGGTAAATGTTGAAAATGCTAAAAATAACTTAGATAGAGTTTTAGAAATACAAAAAACTTTAATAGTAAACGGCTTAGCGCCTTACTATAAAATATCAATACAAAGTGTACACGATGATATTAAGAAAAACATTGATAGAGTTGATATACCCTTTGATATTCAGTACGAAAAAGTAAAAAAACTACAAGAAGAAATACATGCTCCTATTCTAATAGAAACAATATTAGGCTTACCAGGGGATAGTTATCAAAAAACTTTAGAAACAATCGAAATTCTTGAAGCCAAAGAAATAGGTAGTTTTAGACCTGCTATATGGAACCTATTACCTGAAGCACCTGCTTATGCTCCTGAAGAACGAGAAAAATGGAAAATACAAACTAAATGGCTTAAATTATTTACTACTCCTTATAGAATTAAACCAAATACTTTAAGACAAGAAGGTGTATTTGCCCTTGAAGATAAAAACGATATCTATTTTGAAAATGTCATTGAAACTTCATCGTACAATAGATTTGAATGGTGTGATATGTTAATACTTTCAATGATCAGTGGTACTGCTAAACAACTTGGATTGTCCCGATTGCTCAGATATTTAAAAACTAAAGAAAATATAACTGTCTCTAGTTTTTATCATCAACTCTATACAAAATTAATTAAAGAAGAGAAGTTTATTGATCCTTACTTAAACAAACAACTAGGTAGCCTTCCTAAAAAATTATATGATCTTGTTAGTCCTGATAAAGACTATCAAAATTTTGAACTTGACCCTGGACCTAAATTTCCTGGACTTTTATCACCTATGTTATATTTTCTTTTTATTGTTATGTTAAAACCTGCAGAATTTTATAAATCAATTGAACATATTTTAATTGATCAAGTTAAGGATAAAGAAAAATTTATAGATTTGATTGATTTCTTAATTAATATATTCATTGATATTGACTATGATCCAACAAATCCAAGAGAATTCAATACATTATATAATTGGGTTGATTATTTTGATAATAAAACTATAACAAAATCATATTTTAAGTGGAGGATAAATGATACTGGATTAGATATTTCCAGTGCTACTGAGTTTAAAGTCAGTGATTATCCGTTAATTAATGACCATGATAAAAAAATTGAACAATTTTTCTACCATCGTGCTATGAATATGACCAGACCTAAGTATGCAGAAAACATAGAGTTATTAAATTAGTATAAATACTAGATAATAGAACAATAGGTTTAAGAAAAATGGCTGTAATTCAAATTTCAAAAATACAAGTACGTCGCGGACTACAAACAAACTTACCACAATTGGCCAGTGCTGAATTTGGTTGGTCAGTGGATGAACGTAGACTTTATATTGGTAATGGTACCTTAGCAGAAGGCGCACCTACAGTAGGTAATACAGAAATTTTAACAGAATACACTGATGTTGCATCAGTGGTTGATACTTACTTCTTTAAAGGTACAGAATCAGGATATACCAGCCAAACTGGTGCTTCATCATCAACACCAGTAACAAGAACATTACAAGCCAAACTAGACGAACAAATTTCAGTAAGGGACTTTGGTGCTGTAGGCGATGGCCTAACTGATGATACTACAGCAGTGCAGAGAGCATTGAACCAAGTTTTTCCAACTACAGAATACGCTAACAAAGCAGTCAGACGTATCTTGCATTTTCCTGCAGGTACATATAAAATTACATCAACACTAGCAGTTCCGCCATATGCTATTATGCGTGGTGATGGCATCGACTCAACAGTTATACAACAAGTAACAGCAACTAAAAATGTATTAACATTTGCTGACAGTGAAGACAACGTACATCCTAACATTACTGATGGGGGCGGAATTGCTCCTTTAGGTATTGCTGTTGAAATGATGACATTGGACAATACTGTTGATG